>Ga0255043_10000022_pt1 | contig 22901 bp, 19 predicted proteins | sample BC1_12_9_MG_FD_182778 | JGI IMG/M metagenome (GOLD analysis project Ga0255043, IMG submission 182778) | Seawater microbial communities from Strait of Georgia, British Columbia, Canada - BC1_12_9 | ecosystem: Environmental > Aquatic > Marine > Strait | place: Canada: British Columbia | collected... | reverse complement strand
AGAATTGCCGCCTCGAAAATTCCCTCCATCCAGATAATGAAGTTAATCGTCACGCAACACCTGCAAGATGCTTTGGCAAAACTGCCGGAACTCGCCGATGCGGCTGGCGACCTGCCGATCGAAGGCACTGTCGAGCGTACACGTGATGCAAGCCACGGAGACTTCGCGACAAACATAGCGATGCGTCTCGCAAAACCCGCACGCAAGAGCCCGCGTGAAATCGCCGCGAAAATAGTCGCGGAACTCATCAACAGCGACCAGATTGACAGTGTCGAGATCGCGGGCCCGGGATTTATCAATTTTCACCTGAGTGCGGCGGCTTTTCATGGCGAGCTTCTGAGCATTCTCGATCAGGGTGCCTGCTACGGTCGACAGGCAACCCGGGAAAAGCCGCGCATACTGCTCGAGTTTGTTTCCGCGAATCCCACCGGTCCACTGCATGTTGGCCACGGCCGGCATGCCGCGTTCGGCGCGACCGTAGGAAACCTGCTCGAAGCAGCGGGCTATCCGGTTGCGCGCGAATATTACGTCAACGATGCCGGCCGTCAGATGGACATTCTTGGCGTCAGCGTTTGGTTGCGCTGGCTTGCGGCACAGGGAATCGAAATTCCATTTCCCGAAGCTGGCTACCACGGTGCTTACATTCGCGACGTCGCCGGTGAAATCGATACGGATGGTCTGGCCGTATCCGATGCCGCCAGCGTACTTGACGGAATTCCCGACGACGACAAGGAATCGATCATTACAGCACTGATCGCCACAGCGAAGGAGCTGCTTGGCGCCGATGGCTTTGATCAGATTCGCCAGCAATCACTCGAATCGATCAGGGAGGACATCGAAGAAGACCTTGCAGAGTTCGGTGTCACTTTCGACCGCTGGTACTCCGAGCAAAGCCTGACAACGAGCAACCGCATCGACGATGCGCTGGCCGTGCTCGATGAGCGAGGCATGCTTTATGAAAAGGACGGTGCTAAGTGGTTTCGCGCCATGGACTTCGGTGATGAAAAGGACCGTGTCGTCGTTCGCAATAACGGTAACAAGACCTACTTTGCCTCGGATATCGCCTATCACTTCGACAAGTGCGAACGTGGCTTCGATTATTTGATCGATGTTCTCGGCGCCGACCATCACGGTTACGTCGAGCGAATCCGCGCCGGGCTCGACGCGATGGGTTACGCTGCCGAAGACCTTGAAGTCCCACTCATGCAATTCGTTGCACTTTATCGGGATGGCGAAAAGGTCGCAATGACTACGCGTGGCGGTAATTTCATACCGTTGCGTCAGCTGAGAGAGGAAGTTGGCAACGATGCAGCAAGGTTCTACTACGTGTCGAGATCGAACGACCAGCATCTCGATTTTGATCTCGATGTTGCCAAATCCGAGTCAAATGACAACCCGGTCTATTACATTCAGTATGCGCACGCGCGCATCGCCAGCGTGTTTCGGCAGCTCGACGAGCGGTCTCTGCAGTGGGATGCCAGCAACGGACACGCTAATCTGGCCCTGCTTGCTGAGCAGCAAGAAAGAACACTGATGACCACACTGAGTCGTTATCCCGAAGTCGTCGATCTCGCAGCGGCTAATCGCGCACCGCAACATCTTGTTCACTACCTCAGAGACCTTGCGAACGACTTCCACACGTATTACAACGCGCACATATTCATTGTAGACGACAACAAGCTGCGCGATGCCCGGCTCGTCCTGATTGCGGCGGCGCGGACTGTGATCGCCAATGGCCTCGTAATTCTGGGTGTTTCCGCCCCGGACACGATGTGATGGCGCAGCAGAGAAGGCGCCGTTCAAAGCGGCCGAAAAAGAAACAGGAGTATCCGGGCTGGCTATGGATGATGTTCGGACTTTCGCTGGGTCTGTCGGTTGCTTTCGCGGTCTACGTCAAGGACCGGCCGCCCATGGTTCCCGATCCGAAAGAGGTGCGGGAATCGGTAGGCGTGCAAGACGTTCTTGATGACAACGGGGAAATGGCCACAGGCGAGAGCGACGCCAAGGAGCCGATTGAACAGCGTTTCACGTTTTACGACATGCTGCCGAACTTTGAGGTCATCATTCCGGAACAGGAACCTGATGTCGCCGCGGACATCGAGCCCAGGACTGTCATTGAGCCCGGCCTTTATGTGCTGCAGGCAGGGTCCTTTTCGGCATACGCCGATGCCGATCGCCGGCGCGCCGAGCTTGCGTTGCACGGCATAGAATCACAGATCCAGCGTGTAACCATTGACGACAAGACGTATCACCGTGTTCGCATAGGCCCGACCAACGACCTCGACAAGCTCAATGTGATGCGTAGCCGCTTGCGAGCGGCGCAAATTGATGTTCTTCGTATCAGGCTCGGTGATTAGCTCCTGGCAAATTCCGGTTCTTGTGGCACTCCTGGCGCTGGCGGGCTGCGCCAGTGCTCCCCCCGTTGAAACGATCGTCCCCACTGACGCTGTCGAACCCACAAAACCGGACCCTCTCGCTCCCGTCGTGCCAGTTCCCCCGCCCGAACCGGACAAGAGTACGTTCAGAATCAGCATCGCATCGGTAGGTGACATGATGTTGGGGACGGACTTCCCCGAAAATCACCTGCCCGACGATGACGGCGTTGGTTTCCTGGCTGCCGTCACACCGTGGTTGTCGTCACCCGACATCACCTTCGGCAACCTCGAAGGTGTACTTAGCGACGGCGGCGAAGCGGTAAAGAAGTGCAAGAATCCGAGCGCGTGTTACCTGTTTCGGTCCCCGACGCGGTACGCGGAGCACTTCCGTAACGCTGGCTTCGATGTGCTGAGCATAGCGAATAACCACGCACGTGATTTCGGTGAAGAGGGCCGCACGTCCTCTATGGAAGCGCTTGGCGCGGCGGGCATTCATCACTCGGGTCGTGAAGGGGATTTCGCGAGCCTCATCGTCAACGACCTCAGCGTTGCCGTGCTTGCTTATGCGGTCACCAAAGAATCAAACATGATGCTCGACTACGAGCTCGCAAAGACGACTGTTGCCGAGTTCGCCGCGACGCATGACGTCGTTGTTGTTTCGTTTCATGGCGGCGCGGAAGGCGCTGATGTCACAAACCTGCCTTTTGCCGAAGAAGAGTATTATGGCGAGCCACGTGGCGATGTGGTCTTGTTTGCACGATGCATGGTCGACGCTGGCGCCGATCTCGTCATTGGCCATGGTCCGCACGTCGTGCGGGCGGTCGAGCGCTACAAGGACAGGTTAATTGCCTATAGTCTCGGCAACTTTGCAACGTATTACGGAATCAGCGTCGCTGGCATAAAGGGCGTTGCGCCGATACTCATAACCACACTGGACGGCAACGGACGCTTCGTCGAGGGCGAGATTATTTCAACGGTTCAGATGCGACCCGACGGACCCAGCATCGACAAAAAACAACGCGCACTAAACCTGATGCGCGGCCTCAGTATAGAAGACCTTGGCAGCCCGGGCCTTCGCTTCCTGCCTGACGGAAAAATCGTTCCAACGAAAAGAACTTCAGAGTAGGCCTGCTATTCGGCTGGTACTGATTTGAAGTCGACGCCGAGTGATCTCAACTTACGGTAAAGATGGGTGCGTTCCATGCCGACTCGTTTGGCGAGTTGCCCAACTTTTCCGTCGCACAGTACAAGTTGCTGTTGCAGATACGCACGCTCGAATTGCTCGCGCGCTTCACGCAACGGCAATGAAAGAAGATCCTGTTTGACTAATGGTTCATCGATTGGTGCGCCCGCCCGAATTTCGTCCTCGACCTCAGCAAGAGGAATATCTTCTTCGGACCCCGATAGCAACAATCGCCGCACGAGGTTCTTCAACTCACGCACATTGTCCGGCCACGGGTAGTTGCGCAGTCGGTTCTGCGCCGCGACACTAAAACGGCGGAATGACAGACCTTCGGCATCTACAAGTTTGTCGACGTAGTAAGCAAGTAGCTCGGGCACATCCTCAGAGTACTCTCTAAGCGGCGGGACCCGGAGGCTTAACACACTCAGATGGGCGACAAGATCACGTCGTAGCGACCCATCTATAACACTGGATTCGTAGTTGGCGCCGATCGTCGCGACTGCTCTCGCGTTCAGGTTTACTGACTCCCCGCCTGCGACTCGCCGATATTTCCGGTCTTCCAATACGGCCAACAGAATTTTCTGCGCCGTTTCATTCAGGTCGGACAGCTCGTCAATAACGAGCGTTCCTTTGCCAGCACGTTCAAACACGCCGGCGTGAATCTCACCCGCCTCTTCTCGACCCAGAAGCTGCTCTTCTGCAGACCCCTCTGTGAGAGATGCCGCCGTAATGCTGATCAATGGCTCATCTGCGCGACGACTCAACTCATGCAGATATCTCGCAAAGGCGCCTCGACCCGTGCCTGGCTCACCGCAGAGAAGTACGGACTCGTCATGCTCCGAGTATTGCTGCACTTTCTCCCGGAGCGACTGCATCAGGTCACTACGCCCAACGGGCGCCAGTAATGATGGCCGCATACCACGCGCTCCTGGCAGTTGCTTGTTTGCCGATTCAAGCGCCGCCTCGACAGTCCGGAGCAGCTTTGCGAGCGATAGTGGCTTCTCGACGAAATCAAATGCGCCAAGACGAGTCGCCTTGACCGCCGTATCCACTGTGCCATGACCCGACATGATGACGACCGGGCATGTCAAGTCACCACCATCCGACCACTCTCGTAACAGGGTTATGCCGTCAGTATCGGGCATCCAGATGTCCAGCAGGATCAGGTCAAATTTCCTCCGCGCCCGGGCATTCCGGGCCTCTGCAGCATCTGCCGCCACGGTGACTCCATACCCTTCGTCGGACAATATTTCCTGAATCAAGGCCCGAATATCGGCCTCGTCATCAACCACAAGCACATGAGAAATACTCATGCCCTTTCCCTCCTCTTGTCGGCGCGTCCGGGTAATCTGGCAATAACCTCCCCACGCGCAGCTTCATGGATCGGCAAACGAATGCTGATGACCGCACCGCCATCCGTGTTGTTGAATGCCCGAATCGAGCCGATATGCTCCTCAACCAGTTTCTTGACGATCGCGAGCCCCAGGCCGGTGCCCTTTGGTTTCGTCGTGACGTATGGATCGAACACCTGGTTGAGAGCGCCCTCCTTGAAACCAGGACCGTTGTCCTCAACCTTTATCTGTACGACATCCACCCCGTCAAACTCGGCGGCACATACGTGGACGTCTATACGCCCTTTGCTGGTGTTCTCGAGTGCCTCGGTCGCGTTGCGAAGCAGGTTGTGCAGAATTTGTCGCACGCGACCGATGTCGGCCTCAATCGGCGGCATGGTCGGATCAGAAGTCAGGACGATTTTGATACCGCTTTCCTGCGCGCGATAAAGATCCACCACCTCGTGCACAAGTTTGTCCATATCGAACACACCAATTTCGATGTCCGGAGCACGCGCGTAGTCACTAAAGGCATTGACCATGTCCCTCATCGCTTCGACCTGCTGCACGATCGTATGCGTTGCGCGGTCAAGAATCTGTGCATCTTCCTCGGACATGGAATCAAGATACTTGCGGCGCATCCGTTCAGCCGATAACTGTATCGGTGTTAACGGGTTCTTGATTTCATGCGCAAGGCGTCTCGCAACCTCGCCCCAGGCTGCATCCCGCTGCGCCTGCAGCAGCGCAGTGATATCGTCGAATACGATGACATAACCAGCCGCATGACTCTCGTCTCCGGGCAAAGCCGTGCAAGCGCACGTCAACACTCGGCGCCCAACCTCTTCTCGCAAGACGATCTGCTCACGCCACTCTGTTTCCCCCGCGTTGAGGTGAACCTGCGCAACGTCGACAAATTGATCGAGCAGCGGTTGACCCTTCGCTACATCAGGTAGGAAATCATCAACTCTGTTTTCAAGATCGACACCGAGAATCGCGCCTGATGCCTGATTCGCTGTGCGGATTCGCAAATCCGACTCTAGCGCGAGCACGCCGGTCGAAAGCCGCGCGAGAATGACTTCGACGTTGGTCCGCTCAGCCTCGACGAGCGCCTGGGAAAGGCTGGCCTCGCGTCGCGCCGTCGCAAGCCGCTGCGTCATGTCGTTGAACGAACTGACCAGGAAGCCGATTTCATCCCGTGTCGGTGTTGGCAGGCGCGTGTCGAAGTCGCCTTCTGCCACCGCACGTGTTCCGGCCACCAGATCCTGTAGCGGCGCCACAAGCCGGCGCGAAAAAACGAACGCGCCGTAAATCGCCGACAACAAACTCAGCATCAGTACGACTGTCAATGTCAGCGTAAACGTACTCTTCAGCGGACCACGCAGGAACACCAGCTGCTGATACTCCCTATAGGAACTCTCGACGCTATCGGTCATGCGGGCAAGGCGTTCTGTTACCGGAAAATGTGCCTGCAATACACCGGAAGGTTCCGCACGGCCTTGATATGAGAATAGCACCGCAGTGCGTATTTCGTAGCTTTCCGGATCGAGTACAACATACGGCCGGTTCTGCTGCATTTGCAGAAGAACTTCCTCCGCGAGGGGCCTGGGTAATCCTGCCGAAGAACTGTCAGAACTCGTTGCCAGGATGCGATTGTTGCTTCCGTATATCGTAATTTCGGCAGCGCCACTTTCGCGCCGCATCATGCTGAGCTCAAATATGAGCTGCCGCTCACTAACATCGCCAAGGCGCTGCGAGATTTGCTGAGTCGAAGACAGGTGCTGGCGCTTTTGTATTTCGAGAGCCGCACGACTCAAGTTCAGCGCATTCTCGAGTCCTGCTTCTACTTCAACGTTAAACCAGGTATCGATTCCCCGGTTGATGAACTGAATAGAAAAGTAGAACACGACGAGCAATGGAAGTACGGCAAGGCCGACAAACATCCCCACCATGCGCGCTTTGAGTTTCGCGCCCGGTACATGCGTTCGATACTCACGCAGCAGACGGGAAAGGTTGCCGACCAGAAAGACAAACAACACAAGAACGCCTGCAACATTGATCGCGAGTATGACATTGTGCAGCCGATCAAAGTCAGCGGAGTTTTGAGCGGTACGGCTTAGCAGGAACAAGGCGACGAGCACCAGACCTACGCCGGTCGCGGCGAGAATTGTATATGACGCTCTCTTTATCGCTCGAGGGACCATTCAAACCATTCGCTTTGTAACTGCCACTCGCTACGCCAGAAGAGCAACAAGCGAAGCGGTGCGGAGTATTGCTGAGTATTGATCATTGCGCGTAGCCGAATGCGATATGGGCTATCGGCCTCCAAAAGCGCATCGTCAATAACAGGCAGGCCCTGCACGCGACCGAGGTTGTTCAGCGCCGAGTAGAGTGTTGCGAAGGAATCCTGATCACCACTGTTCAGATTTCTAACAATGTAACGTTGACTAAGTGGCCGATATTCGAGCTCATAACGAAGCGCGAGCTCGGCCGCATCATCGTCCCAGTAAAAGCGCCGCACGCGTATTAGCTCAAGTTGTAACTCGATCGTCAGCGGAACGCCGCTCGACAGAGCCCTGAGCGCTTCACTGCTGAGAACCAGCTGCATTCGCGCATCGAGCGTGTGCACACCAACGACCAGGCGCGTCGATGCCGATCGAACTTCGAAATAACCAGCACGCTCGATTTCATCCTGTGCCAGGCCCGTTTGAACCAACAGGCACAACAGCACTATGAAACCGAAACAGAGTGACGGCAGCTTGCGTTCTCTTGGTGGACTGATAAGTGTGCGCGACATCGTTTCTTCAGGAGACCTTCCGGAGGCCTGCGTAATAAAAACCATCCAGTCCCGCCGTTCCGGGCAGAATGTAATGGCCACAAGCCTTGGTTCGCATTAGATCGCGGATGTTGTTATTTTGCAACACGTCTTCTTCCTGTGCATCAACCGTGTCTCTCAAGAATCGCGCGACAACTGCATCGTTTTCCACAGCGAATGTTGAACAAGTCACGTAAAGCAACCTCCCGCCCCGCGCGAGCAACGGCCACAGAGCCACCAACAGCTCCGACTGCAACTGCGCGAGCCTGTCAAGATCGGCCTGCCGCCGCAGCAACTTGATATCCGGGTGGCGACGAATCACGCCGCTTGCCGAGCAGGGCGCATCAAGCAGGATGGCGTCGAAAGGCGAACCATCCCACCACTCTTTAGGATTCGATGCATCGGCGGCAATAAGGGTTGCATCGAAACCAAGTCGATTCAGGTTTTCCGAGACGCTGCCGAGGCGCGCTTCATCCTTATCCATACATGTCAGATTGATACGACCACCGCCGAGTTCCAGCAAATGACCGCTCTTGCCGCCTGGAGCGGCACAGGCGTCCAGCACGCGGCCACTGATACCGTCGACTAACCAGGGTCCCGCCAACTGGGCTGCGGCATCCTGAACCGATACATGTCCCTCCTCAAACCCTGGCAGTGCTTCAACAGGCCGCGGCTCGAGAAGTCGCACCGCCTGCGGCAATGCCGCAAACGGCTCGCTGCCGATCGCCGCTGCTTCGAGCCGGTCAACATAGTCCGCTGCCGAGCCATGCGCTGGGTTCACGCGCAACCACATTGGCGCACGTGCGTTGTTCGCGGCGACAATATTGTCCCAGTCATCCGGCCAATCAGCTTTAAGAGCGTCAATAATCCATAGCGGATGATCGTGCACCGCGTCTTCATTAGACGGGGTCTTCTCAAAAATTCGGTCGCGTAAGGCGCGCCTGAGAATGGCGTTTACCAGCGGCGCGTGTTTTGGTCTCCGCAGCTGGCGCGCAGCCTCCACCGTCTGCGAGACCACAGCATGATCCGGTATGCGCGTGTCATTAAGTTGATACAGCCCGATCGCGAGCAATGCATTCACGACGCTGTCGCGAGATTTGATCGGCCGGTCGAGCAGCGCGTCGACCCATGATTGCAATCGCCAGTGATGACGCAGTACTCCGTAACTGAGAAGGCGCAGCAACGATCGGTCATCTTTGGCGACGCGGCCTTCACTTTTGCGCAGCGCAGCATCAAGTGACTGACCCCGGCTTGCGACGGCGTCAACGATTTGCGCCGCTGTCGCCCGCAGCTTCGCGCCCTTCTCGATATCGCTCACAGAGTCAGGCCAACGAGATCAATTCGTGATGAGAATTCGCCCGCGGTCACCGCTCGCTTGCCGGGTCGCTGCAGCGACTCCATCTTCAGAGCGCCTTCCCCGCACGCCACGACAATGCCTCCCTGTCCGGCCTCAACGACCATACCCGGTGGCGCATCAACTCCTGTTGTGTGTTGCGCCTGCCAGCATTTGATGCGCGCATCATTCAGCATGAACCAGGCACCAGGGACCGGGTTGTATGCACGCACGAGCCGATCAAGCTCAGTCGCCGGACGATTCCAGTCCATTGTCGCGTCAGCCGTCTTGATTTTTGGCGCATAAGTCGCCCGATCTTCGTCCTGGTGCACAGGAGTCATTTCGCCGGCGAGGATCTTGCAGAGATGGCTAGCCAGCAACCTGGCGCCTGCTGCGGCGAGCCGCCCTTGCAGATCACCCGCTGTTTCATGCTCGCCGATCGACACGGCCTCTCTCACGTAGATCGGCCCGGAATCGAGACCTGCCTCCATCAGCATCAGACAAACACCGGCTACATCGTCACCCGCAAGTATCGCAGCCTGTATCGGTGCGGCTCCACGCCAGCGCGGCAATAACGACGCATGCACGTTCAGACAGCCTGCCCGAGGAATATCGAGCACGGCCTGCGGCAGGATCAAGCCATACGCTGCGACTATCATGATGTCCGGTTCAAGCGCCGCGATTTTCGCTACTGCAGCTTCGTCGCGCAACGTATCCGGCTGCATAACAGGAATACCCTGTTCAATCGCGTACTGTTTGACCGGGCTGGTGGCCAACCGCTTGCCGCGACCGGCGGGTCGATCAGGTTGCGTCAAAACGGCAGCCGGAACCACACCGGATTTGACGATCGCTTCGATCGGAGTAACGGCAAAGTCCGGGGTACCGGCGAAGATGATTTTGGGATTGGTCATGGCTGGTAGCTTCGTTGGCGCCCGCCTACAAGGTCACCGCGTCTGCCGATTTATGGCGCTTGTCCCTCACGAGGCGCTTCCGAATGCGCTGCCGTTTCGCTTCGGAGAGATAATCGACGAACAGCTTGCCATCGAGATGATCTATCTCGTGCTGTATGCAAACCGCAAGCAATCCTTCTGCATCCATTTCGCATTCCTCGCCATCACGGTCGAGAAAGCGAACTCGAATATGCTCGGCACGTTCGACTTCTTCGTAGTAGCCCGGCACGGAAAGACAGCCTTCTTCGGTGGCTGTCGCGCCGTCTTTTTCCAGAATGACCGGGTTTACGAGCACATATGGCTCAGTTTTGTCCGCCGATACATCTGCCACAAGCAGCCGCTTGTGTACGTCCACCTGAGTGGCGGCCAGACCGATGCCCGGCGCCTCATACATCGTCTCAAACAAATCGCTGATCAGCGATTTGAGTGCCGTATCTACAGATACGACCGATGTCGCCCGTATTCTGAGCCGCGGGTCCGGAAACTCCAAAATCGTTAGTTTTGCCATAATTCGTTTAGGGTAAATTCTTGCGTGTTTCGTGTAATATCCTACGAAAATGGGCTAAATGTTTGACTTTATTGAATAAGATGTCAGACAATGTCGCCAGAAAAAACGCCTTCTCGGAGGGTTTTGGGGCCGGAAATGTGACGTAATTAGCAGTCTAAACGGCACCAGAACGACATATTATAGCAACGCCAAAAAGCCACAGGTCCAAGTACTTTGTACGGAGCACGAGGAAATTATGTCCCTCAGTAAATTACACCTGAATTACCGCCTTCGACTGACCAGCATCGCGTTCATCGCATCGTTGGTTCTGGGTTCGCTGACCGCCTTTTCGCAGAACAGCGCGCGCCTTGCCGAAGATGCGCCTGATGAATATGTCGTTGTAGTTGGCGACACCCTTTGGGATATCGCCGCAACGTTTCTCAAGGACCCCTGGTATTGGCCCGAAATCTGGTATGTCAATCCTCAGGTCGAGAATCCACATCTTATCTACCCTGGCGACGTACTTGCACTTATCTATGTCGACGGCATGCCACGCGTCACGAATCAGCTCGGCTCTAGCCACCGCTTGTCACCGGAAGCTCGCGTGACACCGTTATCGGAAGCAATTACGAGCATTTCCTACGAGTCGGTTTCTGCGTTCCTTAGCCACGGTGTGGTCATCGAGGGACGCGAAGTCGAATCGTTGCCGTACCTCGTTGCGACGAAGGGTGAACATCTACTCGCTGCTGCTGGAAATACAGTTTATGTGCGCGGTACTGGCGCCCAGCCCGGCGAGCGCTTCAACATCGTGCACATTGGCGATGAATTGATCGATCCTGACGACAACGACGTTATCGGCTATCAGGGTATCGAGGTTGGTGAAGGTACAGTACGCCGTAGCGGCGACCCGGCAACGATGGCGCTGATTTCATCGAAGCGAGAGGCCTTACAAGGCGACCTCCTGATTCCGACCTCGGTCGAGATTCCGCTGAACTTCTTTCCGCAAGTGCCGTCGAGCGAAATCGCCGGACAGATCATGGCTGTTGTCGGTGGTGTCACTCAAATTGGCCAGTACCAGGTCGTCGTAGTGAACCGAGGCTCACGCCACGGACTTGCGGTTGGCGACGTATTGACTGTTTGGCAGAAAGGCGCAACTGTCCGAGACCGGGTCGAAGGCGGCAGCGTGCGGCTACCGGATGAAGAGGCAGGCACTGTCATGATCTTCAAAGCATACGACCGTATCGGCTACGGCCTGGTGATGGAGGCAACACAGGCCTTGCATACGCTGGATTACGTACGCAACCCAAGCTGATGGAACTACCTGCGTGGTTCTGATTCTGAGCCTAGCAATGAATTAAAGACGGCGCTTTCGAGCGCCGTTTTTCTTAATATACGGGTATGAAGCAGGAGTGGCTAAAAGATCCCGGACACCGAACCATTGAGCGCGGATCGGAAGACTACCCTGAACTTATCGAACAGATTCAGGGTCCGCCAGATGTTTTGTACGTCAACGGCGACCCGGGCGTCCTGCACATGCCCGCAATCGCGATCGTTGGCAGCCGCAACCCGACTCAAAGCGGGGCGCGAAACGCATTTGAGTTTGCCCGACATCTTGGCAGCATCGGTTTCTGCATCGTTAGCGGTCTTGCTGAGGGTATCGATACGGCGGCCCATCGCGGCGCGCTTGCTGCCGGCGCAAAAACAGTTGCGTTCCTCGGTCACGGGATTGACCGTGTCTATCCTGCGTCGAACCGCGACCTCGCACACGAGATTGCCGAACACGGCGCACTCGTCAGTGAATTTCCACTCGGCACACCCCCGCACAGGTCGCTTTTTCCACAGCGAAACCGCCTTATCAGCGGGCTGAGCATGGGCGTACTCGTGGTTGAAGCTGCCCGACGGAGCGGCTCGCTGATCACCGCAAGACTAGCCGGCGAACAGGGGCGGGAGATTTTTGCGCTGCCCGGTTCTATCCATAATCCACTGGCGCGAGGATGTCACGGGTTAATCCGACAAGGAGCAAAGCTGGTCGAAACAGCCGGGGACATCATCGCGGAACTGGCCCCGCTGGCATCCCACCTGCTGCAAAACGCACTGGAATCAACGACGAACGACTCACTTGCGGATACCACCGATGATGAATACCTGCAGCTGAAAAACTTCCTGAGCCATGACCCGACCAGTATCGATGATCTTGCAGAAAACTCCGGATTGACGATTGAGCAGGTTTCCTCCATGCTTCTGATCCTGGAGTTAGAGGGCGAGGTCGAATCACTGTCTGGTGGACGATACTCGCTGCTGAGCTGACTGATACTGGATAGGACAACGCAAGGGAGCCGCTCCAGGCATGAAAGAAAATGTACTCGACGTATTGATGTATCTGTTTGAGACCTACGTCGATACCGATGAAGAACCCGAAGCTGACCACAATGAACTGCGCGATGAACTGGCGCGGGCGGGCTTCGGCGATTCTGAAATTGACCGCGCGCTGGACTGGCTTGACGGCTTGACCGATCGCCAGGAGGGTCTCGCTTTCAATGCGCAAACCGCGCACGGCATGCGAATTTACAACGACTTCGAGCACGAACGCCTCGATGTGGCCTGTCGCGGTTACATGACGTATCTCGAGCAGATCGGAATTCTCACGGCACCGCAACGAGAAATCCTCATCGATCGCTTGCTCGCGTTGGAATCGGTGGATATCGACGTCGATCAAATCAAGTGGGTTGTGCTGATGGTTCTATTCAGTCAACCCGGACAGGAAATGGCATATGCACGCATGGAAGACCTGGTTTTCGAGGAGAGCACCGGCTCCATTCACTGATTTTCTTGACACACTGCCACCATGCATTGTATTCAACCGCGGCACCGTCCGCGGTTGTTTGGTTTTGAGCGCTGATACTTATGTCCAAAAATCTCGTTATTGTTGAGTCGCCCGCGAAGGCGAAGACGATCAGCAAATATCTCGGTAAAGACTTCGACGTCCTGGCCTCGTACGGCCATGTGCGCGATCTCATTCCGAAGGTCGGCGCCGTCGACCCCGATGATGGTTTTTCGATGAAGTATCAGATCATCGAGCGCAATGAAAAACACGTCAACGCCATTATTCGCGCACTGAAGAAGTCCGATGCTTTGTACCTCGCAACTGATCCGGATCGAGAAGGCGAGGCCATTTCCTGGCACCTCATCGAGTTGCTCAAGGAGAAAAAAGTTCTGGGCGGCAAACCAGTGCACCGCGTCATCTTTCATGAAATTACCAAAGCAGCCGTGCAGGAGGCGATCGACAACCCTCGTGAACTATCCGGCGACCTGGTTGGCGCACAACAGGCGCGCCGCGCGCTCGACTACCTCGTCGGCTTTAACCTGTCCCCATTGCTGTGGAAAAAAGTACAGCGTGGTTTGTCTGCCGGTCGCGTGCAAAGTCCGGCGCTGCGCATGATCGTTGAGCGCGAACTGGAAATCGAAGCATTCAAGGCACGCGAGTACTGGACCATCGAGGCTGACCTTAGCAAAGACGAACAGCCGTTCCTGTCGCGCCTGGTTTCTTACGGCGGCGACAAGGTCGAACAATTCAGCTTTGAAAGCGAAGCGGCCGCCCGTGACGTTGAGAAGACGATTCTGGATGCGGCTGATGGCAAGCTCACGACCGTAAGCGTCAACAAGCGTCAGCGTCGCAGAAACCCTGCCGCGCCATTTACGACTTCAACGTTACAGCAGGAGTCGTCACGCAAACTCGGCTTCAATACACAATGGACGATGCGCGTTGCGCAAAAGCTCTATGAAGGCATCGAACTACCGGGTGAGGGCAATGTCGGGCTGATATCCTATATGCGTACTGATTCAGTGACGCTCGCGACGGTCGCGGTAGACGAAATTCGCGAGGTGATTGCCCAACGCTATGGCAGCGAAAACGTCCCTGAATCGCCACGCGAGTTCAAGACGAAGTCAAAAAACGCTCAGGAAGCGCATGAAGCGATTCGTCCGACGTCGGTTGCACGGACTCCGGATTCGCTCAAGAGCGCTCTGGATGACGATCAGTTCAGACTGTATTCGTTGATCTGGAAGCGAACAATGGCGTGCCAGATGGTGCCGGCGGTTTTCGATACGGTGGCAATCGAACTGGCCGCCGGCCCGCAAGATGCCGGACATCGGTTTCGCGCCAACGGGTCGATCCTTGTCAAGCCTGGTTTCATGGCGGTATACAAGGAAGGTCAGGACGACAGCAACAGGGATGACGACGGCGATCGCTTGTTACCCGACATCGCTGAAGGCGATGTCATAAACATGGATGAGTTGCGGCCCGAGCAGCATTTTACCGAGCCACCACCTCGATTCACCGAGGCCAGCCTGGTAAAGACTTTGGAAGAATACGGTATAGGCCGCCCTTCAACGTATGCGAGCATTATCGCCACGTTGAAAAACCGCGAGTATGTCGAGATAGACAGCAAGCGCTTCTTCCCGACCGACATCGGTCGTATCGTCAATGGCTTCTTGACCGATCATTTTGCGCAATACGTCGATTACGATTTTACGGCCAAGCTTGAAGACGACCTCGATGAGGTATCGCTGGGCAAGAAAGAATGGGTGCCATTGCTCGACAGCTTCTGGAGGCCGTTCAAAGACCTTTGCGACGACAAGGATAATTCGGTAACTCGTGAGCAGGTCGCTCAGGCGCGCGAACTCGGCACCCACCCGAAAAGCGGCAAGCCGATGACGGTTCGCATGGGCCGCTACGGACCTTTCGTACAGATCGGCACCAAGGACGACGAGGAAAAGCCGAAGTTTGCGGGCCTTCGTCCCGGTCAGAAGATGAATGAGATCACGATGGAGGAGGCGCTGGAGCTATTCAAGTTGCCGCGCAAGCTCGGCGAGACGCCTGACGGCCTGGCGGTATCCGCGAGCATCGGGCGCTTCGGACCGTACGTCCGCTACGGCGATAAGTATGTGTCGATGAAGGAAGACGACCCATACACGGTTGAACTTCCACGTGCACTTGAGCTCATCGAAGCAAAAAAGATCGAAGATGCGAACCGTATCATTCACGACTTCGAAGAACAGGGAATCCAGGTTTTGAATGGCCGCTACGGCCCCTACATTACCGACAAAAGCAAGAATGCTCGCGTTCCGAAGGACCGGGAACCCAGGTCGCTAACGCTTGAAGAGTGTGTTGAGCTGCTTGCTGCCGCGCCTGTGCGTGGACAACGCGGCAAGAAAAAGACCGCAAAGAAAGCTGCAAAAAAGAAATCCAAAAAGAAAGCCGCAAAGAAAAAATCCAAAAAGAAAGCCGCAAAGAAAAAATCCGGCAGCTGAGGAGCGGCGTTAGCGATGAAACCGTCAATTTCCCGAGCGGCTGATGTATTGCTCGGGGGCGGCGTCATCGCTTACCCGACCGAAGGTGTTTACGGGCTTGGGTGCATGCCGGATGACGCCGGCGCCATATTGCGCGTCCTCAGCATCAAGCATAGAGATCCGGGCAAAGGTTTGATTCTGATCGCTTCCAACAAAACGCAGTTCGATGATTGGGTTGATCTGGAAGGCGCGGCAATTCCCGACCCGGACCCATCGCATCCGACAACATGGATCGCAACAGCAAAGCCCGGCGTGCTAACGCTCATCACGGGTCATCATGAGGCCCTGGCGATACGAATAACGACCAACCCGGTCGCCGCCGCTATCTGCGACGCTGTCGAATCACCCATCGTTTCAACGAGCGCCAACCGGGCTGGTGCGCCCGTCGCGCGCAATCGTATCGTGCTTCGCCGCAACTTTGGTGCTTCTGTAGACTACATCGTGCCGGGTGACTGTGGGCCTGCATCAGGACCATCAGAAATCCGCGATCTCAAGTCAGACAGGGTACTAAGGCCACGCAAGTCATGAATCACCTGGATCAGGTCAAAAACTATCTGCAGGCACTGCAGAACCGCATTGTCGCGGAGCTTGAGCAACTCGACGATAAGGCCAGGTTGCGTCGCGACGCGTGGGATCGCGCCGGAGGGGGCGGCGGATTGAGTTGCGTGCTTAGTGACGGCAGTGTGATTGAACAAGCCGGCGTTGGCTTCTCACACGTGTTCGGCGACAAGATGCCACCATCGGCCACCAGGAACCGACCGGAACTCGCCGGGCGTAGTTTCCAGGCTGTTGGCGTATCGCTGATCATCCACCCACGAAACCCCTACGTGCCGACGACGCACGCCAATTTCCGCTTTTTCAACGCCGGTGACGACGATGAGAAGCCAACCTGGTGGTTTGGCGGCGGCTTTGACCTGACACCCTACTACGCGTTCGAAGAAGACGTTATTCACTGGCATCACATCGCAAAGAGCGCTTGTGATCCTTTTGGCGAAGATCTTTACGCGCGTTACAAGAAATGCTGCGACGAGTATTTTTTCCTCAAACACCGCGATGAGGCACGCGGTGTCGGCGGTCTGTTTTTCGATGATATCGATGAACCCAACTTCGAGAAGTGTTTCGAGTTTCTGCAGGCGGTCGGCGACAGCTTTCTGCCGGCATATCGGCCAATCGTAAATAAGCGAAAAGATCATCCCTACGGTAAGCGACAGCGTGAGTTCCAGTTGTACCGGCGAGGCCGCTACGTTGAATTTAATCTCATCTACGACCGAGGCACGATCTTTGGCTTGCAATCAGATGGCCGCACCGAGTCAATCCTTATGTCGTTGCCGCCACGTGTGCGCTGGGAGTATGACTGGCAGCCCGAGGCCGGGTCTCCCGAGGAGAAACTGTACACCGATTTTCTACGGCCGCGCGACTGGCTCGGCAGTAGCGGAGAATCGGGAAGTGAATAAGATATGTTCCGGTGCGCCGGACATTCTCTTTTCCCGCCCTGAGTGGTAACGTCGAACGATGGCCTGGATTGATGAAGTCGACGTCGGCGATGCCGATGGCAAGCTGGAGACACTGTATGCCGAGCTCATAAAGAAGCGCGGCAAAATCTCCAATATTCTCAAGGTTCACAGCCTGAACCCGGACGCGATGGGAAACCATCTCGATTTGTACATGACCATGATGTTCGGCAAGTCCGGACTGAGTCGTGCGGAACGAGAAGCGATCGCCGTTGTTGTTTCCGCAAACAACGATTGCGCCTATTGCGTCAATCACCACGCCGAGGCTATGCGCCGCTACATCAAAGAAGAAGAAACCCTCGAGATGCTCATGATGGCTGACGGCCTGGAGACACTCGAACCGCGCTTGAGCAATATTGTTCGCCACGCGGAAAAACTGACCTCGGCGCCCTCCGCCATGACTGAAAGCGATCTCGGCGAACTGCGCGCGGTAGGCCTTTCGGACAGGGACATTCTTGATCTGACATTGATCGTCGGCTACTTCAACTTCGTTAACCGCATCGCCCTGGGCCTGGGTGTGGAGTTTTCGGCGGAAGAAATGGGTGGTTACAGGGACGACTAGAATGAAACTGACCCCACTGCTACCGCTTGCCGTGCTGCTGCTTTCGCTCAATTCGCAAGCCGAGTACGAGTCCGAGTTGCGCGATGCTGGAAGTCTTGGCGCCATTCGCCTGGCGGGCACCGAAGATCCTGACGTTCGCAAAGTCTACATCGTTCAGCTCCAGAGCCCTTCGGCGGCGGGGCACTACGCCGCACTGGCCAGCGCTTCGGCGAAATCAGGCCTACCCGGTGTGCCGCGTATTCGTTTCGACAAAACCAGCGCGGAGATTCAGAGCTTTGCGGCGCAGATGGTGGACCAACAAAACACGGTACTTGCCAAGGCCGGCACTGATACCAAATTGATCTACCGCTATCAATACAGCTTGAACGGTTTTGCGGCGAAAATGCATCCATCTCAGGCGCACAAGCTCGAAAGCCTTTCCGAGGTCCTGCATGTCTGGGAAGACGAGATTCGCCCGCTCGCCACAAGTGACAGCCTCGACTTTCTTGGTCTTTTTGATCAAGACGTCGGATTGCGAGGTCCGTCGGCTCTGGATGGCGAGGACATCATCATCGGCGTTATCGACAGCGGTATAGCCCCCGAACATCCCGCACTGAAGGACATCAGGGAGGCCGACAGACCCCGCTTGTGTCAGGGCGACTGGGCCGAGAATTCGTTTATCGGGCGTTGGCTTTGTCATCGTTACACGAAGATGGATGACACCTTGCTTTTCGATCCACTCGAAGACTGGAACGGCATCTGTGCGACGGGCGAACGCTTCGCGGATACCGATTGCAACAACAAACTGATTGGTGCTCGCCATTTCATTGCCGGGGCCGAAGAGTCGGGACCGATTGATGAAGGCGAGATTCTGTCGGCCCGTGACGTCGATGGCCACGGTACTCATACCGCAACAACAGCCGCAGGAAATCGTGTCAAGGCATCTATCTTCGGCGCGTTTATCGGGCGCATAGAAGGCGTCGCGCCACGCGCACGAGTCGCTGTTTATAAGGCCTGCTGGCTGCGCCCGGAAGACCAGAGGGCGAGCTGTAATACGTCTGACCTGGTCAATGCGATTGACGCAGCAGTCGGCGACGGCGTCGACATCATAAATTACTCGGTTGGCAGCTCGCTGCTTAGAGTAACCGCAGCGGATGATCTCGCATTAATGGCTGCGACGAAGGCCGGGGTTCTGGCGGTGGTAGCCGCAGGCAATGAGGGGCCAAACTTCGGTACGATCGGATCACCCGCTGGCGGCCCGTGGGTCATTACCACGGCGGCGTCCAGCCGTGATGGAAAGGCCTCTTTTGAGGCGATTGAGGTAACCTCGCCACCGTCAATTGCCGGCCTGATAGCGATCAAGGAGGCGAACTTCACGCCAAGGCTCGCGGACCGCGGACCGATAGATGGCGCACTCATATTGGTCGATGATGACGACGACACTCTCGACGATGGCGAGGCGGGAACGACCTCCGATGCGTGTGAACCACTCGTCAATGGCGCTGACGTATCGGACAACATCGCTCTGATCCAGCGTGGCGGCTGTAGTTTCACGGACAAGATCCGGAATACCGCCGATGCTGGTGCGGTCGCTGCACTGATCTACAACATCGCAGGCGACCCGATCGTAATGAACGGCACCTCCGGCGAGTCTGATATTCCCGCGGTTATGATTGGCCAGGCGGACGGTAATCTGATTATTGCCGAGCTCGACGAAGGCAACGAGGTTTCGGTACTGCTCGATGATGGACAGCTAATGACCGAAAGCGACACAGGCAATATCATGGCATCGTTTTCGGCGCGTGGTCCAGGGCCTGCTCCTGACATTCTCAAGCCCGATGTTACTGCACCAGGAGTCAACATCCTGGCGGGCTATTCGCCTGATGCTACGAATGCGACACCGGGTGAAGATTTCGCTTACCTGTCCGGGACATCAATGTCGACTCCGCATGTCGCTGGTGTTGGCGCGTTACTGCTGCAGGCACATCCTGACTGGAGCCCATCGGCGATCAAGTCCGCGTTAATGACTACTGCGCGTCAATCAGTTGTCGCGCCCGATGGCGAATCTCCCGCATTGCCGTTCGACTACGGTGCTGGACACATCGTGCCCAATGACGCAAACGACCCGGGGCTCGTCTACGATATCGGCAACGATGAGTTCGACGCGTTTGCCTGCGGCACCGCGTCGCCCGCCATAACAACAGAGGTTTGTGACGAATTAGCCACGGCTGGAATGTCATTTGAGGCGGCTGATCTTAATCAGCCATCTATCGCCGTGGCGCGGCTTGCCAATGAAAGAACCGTCAGCCGCACCGTTACCAATGTTGGCGATCAGTCCGAGACGTACGTAGCGAATGTCATCGCACCGGCTGGCATCGGCGTCACCGTTGTTCCACAGAGCATCGCTGTAGCGCCGGGACAATCGACAAGCTTTGACATCACGTTTAACGTTGAGTCGGGTCCGCTGGACTTGTGGCGTTTCGGTTCGCTGACCTGGGAGAGCGGTACTCACACGGTCTACAGCACGCTCGCGATTCGACCCATCTCGGTCACCGCACCGGCACAAGTAACATCATTCGACGCAAGCGGTTCGCTTAGTTTTCCGGTCGAGTTTGGCTTTACCGGCGCCTATACACCGGGCGTGCACGGCCTGCGACTGCCACTCGTGGTAAGACAGGAAGATGGTTCTGAAAATTTCGTCGATGACGACCCGACCAAAACCTTCTCTTTCCGCACTATAAACGGCGTCACAGCGCACCTGATCGACGTGCCTGCCAATGAGGCCTATTTGCGGTTCGCGCTGTTCGACACGTTGACGGACGGCGACGATGATCTCGATCTGTACGTCTATCACTGCGCCGACAACATAAACTGCGTGAAGATCGGTGAGAGTGGCGAGCCAACCTCGAACGAGGAGGTGAACTTCCTGTTACCCACCGGCGGACGCTATGCTGTGCTGGTACACGGCTTCGCGACGGACAACGTGATTGGCGGACGCGGCGCTCGTTACACCTTGCTCGCCTGGTCGTTCGGGCTGGTCGACGATCAGGGCAATATGACTGCGACAGGACCTGCGTTCGTCAACGCCGGCACAACTGACAGTGTCATGGTTGATTGGGCGGGCTTGCTTCCGGACACGATCTATCTCGGCGGCGTATCACACAACACGCCGCAGGGAATTTCTGCGATCACTGTTATTCGTATTGGAAACTGATCGCCTGCCGCGGCGGCCTGTTATGAAACCCAGCCTTTGTCCCTGGCGCCGCGAGAGTACCAGACCAGCGCTACGCCGATAACAACTACGAGCGCGGGCACGAAGATGCCGTCTGTCCCCCATACATCCAGGGCGCTGCGCAAGACGAATGCGTCGATGTCCTGCACAACGATTGCAAGCAGCGACAATATAAAGAGCGGAACGGCCCAAGCCTTGCGAAACAACAGAAACAGACTGCCGAGAACGCCGGCGTTGACCGCGATCGCAAAGGCTGACGTAGCCCACTTCGGCGTGGCCATCATGAAATCTACCTGCTCGGGGCTGTAGGCCGCCGCAAGCTCCTCAGGCGATGTGCTGACCTGCATAATGTAGATGACCAGGCCAACCAGGTTCCATGTAAGTGCAGCACCACCGATGATCCAGAATGATGTCGGTGGCCTGCCATTAAGTAAGTCAGGCATCGCGAACCCCCTTTACTTATTTGTTAGCGGGACGCCTCGATATTCTACTCGCGTCGCACGAATTGCAAGCGCAGGTCAATGCGGCTTTTTGGCCATCGCAGCGCAGGGCTTATGGCGAAAACAGCCCCTTACATGATCGTTGACCAGGCCCGTGGCCTGCATGTGCGCATACATGATCGTACTTCCAACGAATTTGAAGCCCCTCTTCTTCAGGTCCTTGCTCAGCGCATCCGATTCGGGTGATGTCGCCGGAATGTCGCTGTCCTCGATGAAATTATTTTGAATCGGCTTGCCGCCAACGAATTCCCAGATGTACTCGCTGAAGCTGCCGAACTCTTTCGTCACTTCAAGAAATGCCTTGGCGTTCGTAATCGCAGACTGCACCTTCAGCCGATTTCTTACGATACCCGGATCCTGCAATAGCTTTTCGACACGCTTGACCGTGAAACGGGCAACCTTTTCCGGATCGAAAGCAGCGAAAGCCTTGCGATAACCATCGCGCTTGTTCAGGACCGTCGACCAACTGAGACCGGCCTGGGCACCTTCAAGGATCAGGAACTCGAACTGCACCCGATCATCAAAGATCGGCACACCCCATTCATTGTCGTGATATTCAATGTAGTTGAGGCTGACACCTTCCGCCCATTTACAGCGTGTTATCTTCTTGGCCATGCGTTGCTATCCAGAACTGGTTCAGTGAGCCAATCTACCAGTCATGATCTGAGTTTGCAGTGAGCGATTTTCTATCCTGCATGTAGAAACATTGGCACGCTCCAACGAAAAAAGCCCGCGCAATGCGCGGGCTTTTGACTGCAAGGGTATGCAGATAGCGCTCACTTATTCTTTCGAATCACCGCAAGAGCCTTCACCGCAAGCACCTTCAGCTTCTTTGCCTTCGGCCTCGCCTTCTTTGTCGCCGCCACAAGATGCTTCAGCGTCTTTGTCGCCACCACAAGAAGCTTCACCTTCCTTGTCACCGCCACAGCTGGCCTCGCCGTCCTTTTCATGAGCGTCGCCTTCCTTGTCGCCGCCACAGGACGCTTCACCGTCCTTGCTTTCCTTGTCACCACCACACGAGCCTTCGCCAGTACCAAGCATGTAGCCGGCGCTCAGCGTCGACATTGCGAACGGGCTCTCAACTGTGTCAGCGCTGGCAATACTGCTCGACAGCGCAAATGAACCAGCCAGAGCCGCACCCACAGCCAGGGCAATTGGCTTTACAACTTTCTTTTCAGACATCTTCTCTCTCCTACAAGGGTTAATTGCCCAGGCTGGGCATCTCTTTTGGCGACGCGAGCGTCAGGTACTCCACGCCACCGATTTCAAAACGCTTTCTTCGATTCTGTCGAGGCGC
>Ga0255043_10000020_pt1 | contig 23157 bp, 18 predicted proteins | sample BC1_12_9_MG_FD_182778 | JGI IMG/M metagenome (GOLD analysis project Ga0255043, IMG submission 182778) | Seawater microbial communities from Strait of Georgia, British Columbia, Canada - BC1_12_9 | ecosystem: Environmental > Aquatic > Marine > Strait | place: Canada: British Columbia | collected... | reverse complement strand
GTGGAAAATGATGACAGGGACCAGTTTCCTGCAGAGGTATATGTTAAGGCGTTTTATAAAAAGTACGCCAGGTATCTTGGGTTGGACCCTGAAGAGATACTCTCAGCGTATGAGCTGAAGTCACAAAAACAGAGCAAAAAAAGGGGCAGGTTTAATTCCAGTGCAGTAGTTAGGCTGAAGGGGCAGGAAGAACGGTTGTTCATCGAAATTGCCCGCAGATTATTTGTACCCATTGTCGTAGTCCTTTGCGGTGTTCTCCTCTATTGGATTTATAATAAATATCTGGCGCAATACAATCCTATTGATTTTTTCAAATAATATCTTTTATCAGTATGGCCTTTTTTACCCAACACACTCTTTATTCCGTGGTTTGTCATAAGAGCTACTCTGTGAACTTCTACCAGAGCACCTGGCAATGACAACGAAGAAAATGACAGCTGTCGTTATCAGGGTGAGTGACCTGGGCGAGTCAGATAAAATTGTCACGCTCTATAGCAAGCAGGCGGGCAAGGTGGCAGGAGTTGCCAAAGGTGCTAAAAAAAGCAAGAAGCGTTTCAGCAATAAGCTTGAATTTTTTTCGTTGCTTGACATCATCTATGATGATCGGGGTCGATCAGGGCTTGTGAGGATAGTTGAGGCCGAACTTTTGACTCCCTTTATAAGTTTGCGGCAAAATTATGATCGCTATGTTGGTGCTGTTCTCGCCTGTGAACTTATTTATTACTGGTCAGGGGAAAACGATGCAGATAAAAATGTCTTTAACCTGCTTGTCTGGGCCCTGCAAAGTATTGATAGTGGGAAATCCCCAAAAGTCGTCCATATCTTTTTTCAGATAAAGCTATATACCTTTTTGGGATATAAGCTGCATCTTGCTACCTGCATTAAATGTGGTGTTGCAGAGCAAGAAGGCAAGCCCTATGTGTTTCATCCTGGACGTCACGGTTTGCTGTGCAGAAACTGTCGTTCCTCCTCCGTATCCCGTGAAATGATTTCCCTTTCCATAAATACAATCAAGTTGCTCCAGCATGCCCATGACATGCCTATGGAAAAACTGGAGCGGTTGCGTTTTTCTGATGCTTCAATCCGGGAGGCCCTGCTTTTATTCAAGACATACGGCCAGTATCTATTACAGAGAGAGATTATGGCCTGGAATTTTCTGGAAAAAACCTGAAGGTTCTTCTTTTATAATGGGGGACAGATTTGAAATCTGTCCCCGGATGTATTTCTAATCCAGATAAAGAATTTCCCCGCTATGCTGAACTATTCTTGAGGAGTCAACCATCTCCAGAATCAAGCCGCCTGTATTATCAAGACCGACAATTTTTGCCTCAAATTGAGGATTTTCGTAAACGTCAAAACCAAAAAGCACCCGTCGGTTAAAAATATCTGTCAACCTTTTGTAGCTTTTTAGAAGCAGGTGGTCATCTCCGAGCAGGTTACCGGTTTCTGTTTCATTGCTAATGGCAATACCACCATGTTTTTCGAGATGTCTGGCTTCCTCATAGAACAGCAGACCGATATTCCAACGCAGTTTTATCAAGAGCCGTGTGATCACCTCCTGCAGGCTGATTTCCTTATTAAGACAGGATTTCATCGATGTTGCTGTATCAGAAAGTTTAGCCGGGAACAGGTCATTATTTACATTAAGACCAATCCCTATGAGGATATATTCTTCGCCAAAGCGGGGCCCGGTGAATGTTTCTGTGAGGATACCAGAAATTTTTCTGTTATCCACCAGGGTATCATTAACCCACTTAATATGGGCCTCTATTCCGTAATGTCGCAGAACCTCGCAACAGGCTACACCGGCGGCCATGGGAAGAAGAAGACTGCTTTCCGGCAGCAGGGTGTTCACCAGGGCAAGTGTCATCCAGAGCCCACCCTTTGGGGCATGCCAGTATCTTTTGAAACGCCCTTTACTGTGAATCATTTCGTCAGCCAGGATTACTGTACCACTATGAAATGATTCATCTTTTTCTTCGGCAGCAAGGATAATCTTCCGGGTCAGGTCAGCTCCCCTGCTAATCTGGTTGTGCTGTTCAATAACTGAGCCAATAACTGCTCCGTAACGAAATGCCAACTGTGTTATGTCCGGACCGAAAGTACTACTGCGCAGAGGGATTTCTTCCTCATTAATAATCTGTTGGATGTAATCAGGGGAGAGTTGTATTGAATTGGTCATCTCAGATTAAAAGTCAGCTAGGATTTTTACTGTGTCAAGTTGACTGAAGATGTAACTTGCCAGGTGTTTCGCTGTAGTTCATTACGCGGAACACCTGGCAAGGCATTAGATTTGGTTAAATCGGTGCAGGAACTGTCAATTATCAGCTTGTTTTGTTAGCTGATAATCCTGGCCTAGGACCACTCAGCCTTGACGTGGGCAACTACCTTCTCGATTAAGGGCATCTTTTCCTTGGCACACACCCCTATCAGTGCTTTTCCCTGGTTCACACCGACCCCCGGTTTGAAATACACAGAATGGATGAATCCCGCCTCTCCGGTATAATAAATCGGAGTGTCTCTCTTCATGAGGGACATGGTGATAATTTCCTCGCCGGGTTCTATATAGACAGCTTTTTCACTCTGTTTATCAATGCGTGCCTGGATATCTAACGCGAAGAAGTATTTTGCCTTTTCAGGGGCAGGGAAGAGGTAAAGCACATTTTGCAGAATGGATTCAATAACTTCCCTTTTTGTCAACGGGTGCTTGAGGGTCATGATCTTTTCTCCTGCCTCGACAAAATGACCTTCCAGCTCTTCCCGCAGAAAAGAAACTTCCCCATTAGTGTATGAATGCATGGGTTTTGGATTATTTTCCCGGTTCAGAATATATAATAATGTGCCCGGGCGATGATGCCATTTACCGCTTGGGCCTTCTACCGCATCCCCCTCTTGGACCTTGAATTTCACCCGTCCAGTGTGGGGTGTCAACACATTCTCATACTCATAAGGATCAGAGCGGTATTTGTTGATTATTTCATCAAAATTGAATTCGTCGGTCATTATTCAGGCTCATATTATATTGGTCTGATTACCCGCAGATTTACTAACGGTAGTAAAGATTTCTTCCACCCATGGTCAGTAACGCCTTGTAAAGGTTCTTTCTGAATTCCCTGCGGTCCCAGATACCTTGAATGTGTCCGCGTTTAAGTGCATTCCTGCAACTATGGTAATCCGGTGGCACATCTTCGCCAGTGGTCTCCCGGATAACCCTGCTGCCGGCAAAACCGACCCGGCTTGAACGGATGGCAAACTGATAAGGAGAGCAGCCCAGAAAACTGGCAACGGGTCCGGCATAGGAGTTGTTGTCATAAACGACGATGTAGAGTCCACCGGAATCTATATACTCACGGACAGCCATTGTACATTTAGGCATCTGGATGACACCAAGGGTTCCCTCGTTGATGCGAATCCCTCCCGTAGTATGAACATAGGCCAGGAGAGGCCTTTTTTTCAGCCGGGCTTTTTCGCAGGTCCTGACAAACTTTTCACCTTCGGCCGCACCAACAGTTCCATTACGGAAATCACTGTAGAGCATGGTTGTGACTATATCCACACCCATGACCTTGGCATAAAAAGTAATATTGGCACTGTCGCGCCCTGTTTTGGCCCGGTCCAGTTTCAAGCGGTCATCAAAGCCAGGATAGTTCAAAGGATTCATTGAACTGATCTCAGAATTGAAAACCTTGATGGAATCGGGGTCAAAAAGATGTTTCAGGTACCATTCGTACTCCAGGGGGAAATGATGCCCGCAGTTTTCACAAACCCCACAGAATTCACCATACAGGTCGGGGACCCAGAGGTCCTTACAGCCAGACTTGGAGGCGTTTGGGCAGCTTACGGTACGGTCTTCATTGGCCAGCGGACTTGTATAGATGTCCCATATGTCAAATTCTTCCGGTATGTTTGGACGTTCAATCGTTACTCTAACTTTTTTTGCTTCCGGTTTTCGGCTTATGAAATTGTAAGCAGTTGTTATTGGCGCAGAAATTCTTTTTAAAATGACTGAACCTTCACCGGAGACGTCAGAAATTATCTTTTCCATCTGTTTCTGCTGGTTTCGCAGCAAGTCATAGCGGAAACCGTAATAAAGCCTGAAGAGAATGTTTCGTGTTTTTCTATAAATAGCCTCTGATGAGGTTGGTTGACCACCAAAATGATTGATCGCCATGTTTCTGTATTTTTTGGAACGATTGCTCAGGAGGCGCTGTATTTCATCTTTGTTCAGATCCCAGGAAATGTTAATTTCCGGTTCTTCAGTAGCAGACTCTTCTGCCTTTTTCAGTTTTACTTCGTAGGCTCTGAAGGCTCTGAAGCTCTTGGTTTTTAAGACCACCTCGTCCGTGGCGCGTATTATTTCAGAGCGGAGTTGTTTGAAAAAGGTAAAGTCGTCACGTCTTGCCCCGAGAAGGGGTTCCTGGATAATACGATCAATTGTGCCGAGCCCCAGGTTGTCCTCGGCGGTCATTTTCAGACGATCGGCACAGGCATCGACGAGTTCAGGCGGCACTTTTGCGCCTTCCCTGATTTTTCCCTCAATTGCAGCCGCACCCTCCGGAGAGATAACGGAATAATAGCCGTGGGAGAACATGAGGCGAAAATCGGAAAGACCTATAGCTTCAGCGCCGCCAGAGCCTCCTTCAGAGATAACGGAAACCATTGGAACCTTCAGTTTTGTCATGGCGTAGAGATTGCGTGCAATCTGTTGAGCTGCACCAGGATAGTCTTCCACTGGAAATGAACCGGGTGTGAATATGTAGAAGTGGATGGGAATTCCTTCAGTCTCAGCGACCCTCATATATCTCAGGGCTTTTTCATTTCCCCAGGGTTTGCAGGAGCCGCCGTTTCTGTATTCTTCGCCATGGCCTTTTTCCTGGCCTATTACCATTACAGGCTGCGAGTAAATCTTGTTCTTGATCCTCCTCACAATCTGGGCTTTTGCAGTCACCATGGAAGGGTCAATGTTGGCATCTTCCTCACCGCTTAACTCGGTAAAGTCTTCATAGATGTTTTCCAGGATATCCTTGAGGGTGAAGCGTTGCGGGCTTCGGACGATGCGTACCCGCTCTATGGAACTTAGGCTTTCCTCACAGCGTTCTTCAATGAAGGAGAGAGCTTCTTCTAGTTCAAGTATCTTGTCAGCAAGTTTTTCTTCCTCATAATCATAAAAAGAATTTTTTAAATGATTATATTTTTCCTGAAACCCTGACAGATTACCCCAGGTGGAGCTGTCCTTTACCCGAATAAGGTAAATAAGCCGCTCTTCAGTTTTATGAAGTCTTTTGCGAAGATCGTCCATATTGATAGGTCTAGTTAGATTCCCAGGTAGTTGATTCGGTATTTACATTTACCATAGATACTTTTCCGACATGCTCCTAGAAAGTGAGCAAGCGATCAAGGTTGTTGTGCAAATACTCCATATTCGTGATGATAGGCTCATTCTTGCTGTTTTTACCCTCAATGACTGTTTCACTCAGAAACCGGCTCGCCCTTTCCTTTGTCTCCTGGATTGAATCTCCCCAAAGAACGACCAAAGCCAGATTCGGGTCAAAGTCACTTGGTATCATATATGGCCTGTCAAAGGGAACATGGGTATAGACCGCAGCCCATTCATGCTGGGGAAAGCTGAATTTATCAATTGTGCCAATCCACGGGGCGAATCCACGCCTGGTATCTTCAGCAACGATGCGAAGCTCAATGCTTGCACCGTTGAATTTGATGGCATCCTGTGAAAAACCAATACGGTCACCCAGTCCAATTCGTATCTGTTCCCTGATCAGGTTGGGGTGCTTGCCGTCAATATAACTGATACGGGCGGAAATGTCGTTTTCCACCTGTATTCTGGTGTTTACTTCAAGCAAATAAGGTTGGCCGTTTTGAGCAATAATCCATTCCCAAGTGCCAACATTGTCATAGCGGACATGGGAGGCGAGTTTTAAGGAATAATTGACAATCTTCTCAAGTACTTCATTACTGTCAAAGTCATAGACAAAACAGGAATCATCAAATCCTGGAGATGCCTCAACACGTTTCTGGCGGCCCGTACTCTGGATGGTACAGTTCCGGGTGCCGAAATGAAGCCTTTCCCCGTGACGACTGCAGAGCAACTGCACTTCAAGGTGGTTGTAGTCTCGCAGACATTGTTCAATCAAAACACCGGCATCACCAAACTGCCTCTTGGCATAGTTCTGTACCTGGCGGTATACCCTGCGAAACTGCTCGATTTCGCTTACCTCTTCAATACCCATACCGCCGCCACCCGCCGCGGCTTTTACAAGTATGGAAGGATTTTTTATGTTCTGGTTTTTTTGATCATCCAGCAACTGGTCGGCAATTGCCTCAGCCTCCATTTCATTATAAATAGGGCTGTCAGTACCAGGGATGACAGGAATGGAGAGAGACTTTGCCACTTTCTTGGTATTTATCTTGTCGCCCAGGTTTTTGATGACCTGCCAGTTGGGGCCGATAAAGATCAGTGGTCGATCCCGCACGGTCACACGCCTTGCAAAACGGAAATCTTCCGAGAAAAAACCATATCCGGGATGAATCGCAGTACAGTCTGTGTGGTCTGCCACAGCTAAAATATCATTTGGATCGGTATAGCTGGTAATCTGCCATGCTCTCTTGGTATTGCCTTTACTGTCACGGTTCAGGCGAACATGCTCTGAGTCCTCGTCTGCTGCAGTGTAAACCACAACATAGTCCAGCCCGAGGTCCTTGCAGGCCTGCATAATTCGAATAGCGATCTCGCCTCTATTTGCTATGAGAATTTTTCCTTTCACAATAATCCGATTCAGTTCATTTTATGAGCGGGGAAATATCAGCCAAATTGTGCTGTGTACACTAACCAAATAATAATTATAACTAGGCAGATACAATTGTTAAAGTGAATTATACTTAATTCCTATTAAGTTCATAACAAAAATGGGGATGAATAGCTCTTACACACATTCATCCCCATCTGGAAATTTTTAAAGCGCCATCAATACTTGTTTTGGCGCCAACAGTCAATTTTTTTCTTGACTTTATGCCATTTTTTCCCTACCCATGCTGGAAAACAATTAATAATAAATGAAACTCCTGTTTCAATAAAATCTTTACTTTTTTACAGATGACATCTGCATGGAAAAAGACCAAGACTCACCATCCGACCCAAGCGACTCGCAGCCCAGTAAAAATATAATAAGCCGTCTTATGGATATTCTGGGATTAGGCCGTTCACCAGATACTACCGAGGACCTGGAGATGGAAATCCAGGAACTTCTCGAAGAAGGTGAAGAGCATGGCTTGATCACCCACCAGGAAGGGCAGATGATCAACTCCATTTTTGATTTCAGGGATACTCTTGCCCACGAGATAATGACACCGCGGCCGGAAATGATCTGTACAGATATCCAGACTGAAATCCCTGACGTGTTGAAGCTGATTATCAAGGAAGGATTTACCCGGATCCCTGTTTACTCTGAGTCACCGGATAACATCATCGGCATATTGAATGCCAAGGATCTTCTCGTCTGTGTTGATGTCCCTCAGAACTGCCCGGATATCCGGGAACTTATCAAGCCTCCTTATCTGGTCCCTGAGACCATGCGGATAATTGATCTGCTGCGAGCATTCCAGGCCAAGAAAAACCATATGGCCATTGTGACGGACGAATTCGGTGGTATTCGGGGTTTGATTACCCTGGAAGACGTGCTGGAAGAAATTGTTGGTGAAATTGATGATGAATATGACAAGGAAGAGCCACAATGGCGTGCACTTCCGGATGGCAGCCTCATGATATATGCCAAAGAAGATATTGAAGAGGTGGAGTCTTTTTTTGGTGTTGAACTGCCTGACGGCCCGTATGAGTCAGCAGGAGGGTTCATTATTCATCAACTGGGGCATCTGCCCAAGGCGGGGGAAGCCGTGGAAACGGATTCCCTTGTATTTAAAGTTGTTTCTGCTACGAAACGCCATATCAAATCAGTTAAAATCCATAGAAAATGACAGGGGAAGTTAGAGTGAAAGCTGAGGGGAGAAAGAGCAGTAACCTCCTTCCTGTCTGGCTTGCCCTTGGAACAGGTTTTCTGCTATTCCTGTGTTTTCCGGGGTCTGCCGGGTTTTGGCCTGCTGCCTGGGTTGCCTTGGTGCCTCTGCTGTTGGCCATAAGGAATGTCAGTCCCGGCAGGGCTGCCCGCCTGGGTTTACTTGCAGGAATGATCCATTATGTCTCTCTGCTTTACTGGATTATCATTGTCCTTGGCAGGTACGGCAATCTTCCCTGGTGGATCTCAGTGCCTGCCCTGCTGCTTCTTGCCCTGTACATGAGCTGTTATTTGGCGCTGTTTTGTGCCCTTATGAGCAGGGTATGGAAACAGAAGGAAATATTGCTGGTTTGGATCGGGCCTTTCCTGTGGGTCGGTCTTGATTATATCCGTTCATTTCTCTTTTCAGGTTTTCCTTGGCAGGATCTGGCATATTCCCAATACAAGGCATTGCTCCTGATTCAGATCGCAGATGTGGCAGGGCATTACGGTGTCACTTTTCTTATCGTGCTGGTGAACTGTGTCACAACATTACTTTTTGTTCTTTGGCGTGATAACAGGTCTGTTGCACAATCCTCATTGTCAGTCTTGATGACATTAAGGATTCGGAAGGCGTGGTTCTATGGAGTTCTGCCAACCCTTTGTATTATGCTGGCAGTTATGACCTATAATTTTCTGCGTTATCAGCAGATTTCAGAGGTGATTGAAAGCAGCCAGAAAATGAAAATTGCTTTAGTCCAGGGCAATATTGAACAGGATCAAAAATGGTCTCCTGCCATGCGTTTGGAGACAATTGAGATATATACTGAACTCTCAGAACAGGCCATAGCGCAAGGGGATGAATCACCAACTCTTCTTGTGTGGCCCGAGACAGCACTTCCTTTTTTAATCAGTGATAACCCTTATTTTAATACTTTAAAAAAACAATTGATCACGAAAGAGAAAATCTGGCTGCTGTCCGGTGCCCCTTTTTATGAAAAAATTGAGTCCCAAAAATCGCTAAAGAGAAAGGAAAATTTTTTCTCTTATAACAGCGCGTACCTTTTTACTCCTGAAGGAGAAATTGGCGGAAGGTATGACAAGCAGCACCTTGTGCCTTTTGGCGAATATATCCCGCTCAGCAAATATTTACCTCTTCCTGGTCCCCTTGTTGAAAATATAGGAAATTTCAGTGCTGGCAAATCAGGTAGCCCCCTGTCTTGTCAGAGTGCTGAAATTGGGGTATTAATCTGTTTTGAGAGTATTTTTCCGAAAATTGCCAGAAATTGGACTTCTGTCGGCGCGAATCTGCTTGTCAACATAACCAATGATGCGTGGTTTGGTCGTTCAAGCGCACCGTGGCAGCATTTATCCATGGCAGTATTCAGGGCAGTGGAAAACAGGAGAAGTCTGGCGCGTGCAGCGAATACAGGCGTAAGTACCATTATAGACCCGCTGGGTAGAATGGCTGAGGCCACACCACTTTTTCAGCCCGCTTTTCTGGTGGCTGATGCTCCTTTGTTGCAGAAAAAAACAATTTTCGTTGGTTTTGGTTATTATTTCGGATTGTTGTGTTTACTTCTTTGCATAGCTGGCTTGTTTGTTCTTAAAAAAATTAAACAACGCGAGATGTGATGTAATCCAGCAATGGATGATTATATTGAGTTTTATGGAGGAATTTAACATATGTCTGCTGAATTGAAACAAAAGCTACAGGATTTGAAAGATCGCATTCTTAAGCTACAGGTGCATCTTTGATGTAGATAACAAAAAAGACCAGCTTGCCGAGATAGAAAAGCAGATCAGTGTTCCAGGTTTTTGGGATGATGCTTTAAGGGCAAAAAAAATACAGAAAGAACGGGGCAGAATACAGGAGCCTATAGATTCCTGGAAATCCTGTATTGCAATCTGGGAAGATGCCTCGCTGTTGCTTGAAATGGCGCTTGATGAAGGAGATGCTGAGGCGGAGAAGGAAGTAGCCCAGACTCTTGAATCCCTGGAAAAGCGGGTAGGGATATTTGAGATGGAGTGCATGTTCTCCGAGGAGCATGATGAGAGCAATGCACTTATTACCATCCATGCCGGAGCCGGCGGCACCGAGGCCCAGGATTGGGTAGACATGCTGCTGCGTATGTATCTCAGGTGGGCTGAAGAAAAAGAATTCAAGACAAGTATCCTTGATTATCTCCCCGGAGATGAAGCCGGAGTAAAGGGTGTAACGGTGTTGGTTAAAGGCCTTTACGCCTATGGATATTTGCGCTCAGAGATGGGTATTCATCGTTTGGTCCGGATCTCCCCGTTTGATGCCGGAGGGCGCAGGCACACCTCATTTGCTTCAGTGTTTATTTTCCCGGAGCTTGATGACAGCATCGACATTGATATCAATGAAAAGGATCTGCGCATTGATACATACAGGGCAAGTGGGGCTGGGGGGCAGCATGTCAACAAGACCAGTTCTGCAGTGCGAATTACCCATCTGCCAACCGGTATAGTTGTCCAGTGTCAGAATGAACGGTCCCAGCATCGTAATAAGGATATGGCGTTCAAGATGTTAAGAGCCCGTCTTTACGAAAGGGAGAAAGAGATTCAGGCCAAGGAGCAGGAAGAACTGGGAGGTGTGAAAAAGGAAATAGGATGGGGCAGTCAGATCCGTTCCTATGTTCTACAGCCCTATAGAATGGTTAAAGACCACCGGACAAAATGTGAGGTCGGTAATGTTGATAGCGTCCTTGATGGTAAGCTGGAGCCTTTTATAAATGCATATCTGCTCTGGAAGAGATAAATAATTTGGGGTTTTTCAGGGAAGATTTCCTTTTAACTCTCTGATTTCGGCTAAGATATATGCGGTTTTGTATTGCATAAAAGTTGCCGCCAAAGATACAAGATGAAGAGTGGAAGCAAGAAAGATGAGGGGGGCTGCGTTAAATGCGGTACCTGTAATACTGTTTGTCCGGTGTATTTGACGACAGGGAATGAAGTACACACCCCCCGTGGTAAACAGCACCTCGGCTCCCGGCTGCACAAGGGTGAAAGATCTGCTCATTATGCAGATATTTTCTCAAAATGTCTGTTGTGTGGTGCATGCCTTGAGGTCTGTCCGCGGTCCCTTGATACCCCTCAGTTAGTGGTGGATGTTCGCTCCGAACCAAGTAAAATCTCCGGCCTTTCTTTTCTCAAGTATGTATCACGCAAGGCCCTGGTCCATCCTCTTCTTTTTTCAAGTTTAAGTAAGGTGGGTACGACTGCCCATAATCTGCTGGGAGGGTTTCTGCCCAAAGAAAGCGGCCTGCGATTGCGGCTGCTTGGTTTTGAAAAAGGAGTATTGCAGCTGCCTGCTGTCAGCTATTTAACCAAAGTGAAAAATGATTTATCTGCAGAAAAAGAGCAGCAAGTCGAAAAACATACGCCTGAAAAACAGGTGCATGAAGTAAATTATTTTACAGGGTGCCTGGCGAATCATCTGCAGCCCGAGATAGCGGAAAGCACACAATTCCTGACATCCAAGACCACAGGCAGCAAAGCCTGTGTGCCTTTGGAGCAGACTTGCTGTGGTATGGCTGCCATGGCAGCCGGCCGGCCAGATGAAACGTTGGATTTGGCAAAGAAAAATATCAGAGTCTTTGAGGAGAACGAACTCCCTATTTTAACCTCCTGTTCTTCCTGTTATTATCAACTGAAAACCTATAATGAGCTCTTTGCAGATGATCCGGAATGGCAGGGAAGGGCCAGGAATTTTACAGAGAGATTACAGGAGTTCTCTACTTTTTTTCTGAGAAAATTTTCTGAAAGCAAGGAATTGATAACCGGTTCCAACAAATCTTCCGGCATGAAGGTTTTTTATCATGATCCCTGCCACCTGCGGTTCAAGCTGCATATCACGGAGGAGCCGCGACAGCTTCTCAGGCTTTTTCAGGGAATAGATCTGCAGGAATTGGAGGGTGGGCCCCAATGTTGTGGCCAGGGCGGGCTTTTTCAGGTGGCCCATCCAGATTTGGCTCTTCAGGTATGGGAAAGGCTCATGGAGGGTTATGGCGCGCTATCAGCAAATACTGTGGTTACTGCATGTTCCGGCTGCCTCCTGCAGTGGCAGCTTGGTCTTGGGACTGGCGAGAGTAATGGCGAGGCGAAGCATCTCGCAGTCTTTATTGCTCAGCTGATGCAATAAAGTTGCAAAAAGACTTGTTCTCATTTTCAGCTGATGCTAAAAGAGAGCCCATGGCTGCAACCTTTGCAGCCTGATGTTTTTGGATAGAATTTTTTATTATATTGCTGGCACTCAATATGGGTCGAACAATTCGGGAAGAGATGGAGGAAAATGAGGAGAAAATCCTTTCTCCTTATGCCTGTTTCAGTAAAAAAAGCAGGGGACGGTTGCGACCTGAACCTGAATGTGATGTAAGGGTGGCCTTTCAGCGGGACAGGGACCGAATTCTTCACTCTAAAGCCTTTCGTCGTTTAAAATATAAAACCCAGGTTTTTCTGGCTCCCACCGGGGATCATTACCGAACCCGGCTGACCCATGTATTTGAAGTTTCCCAGATTGCCAGAACTGTTGCTGTAGCCTTGAAACTGAACGGTCATTTAACCGAGGCCATCGCTTTGGGACATGACCTGGGTCACACTCCATTCGGACATGCTGGTGAAGCTGTTTTAAACGAAGTGCATCCGGGCGGGTTTCACCACTATGAGCAAAGTCTTCGAGTCATAGATATTCTTGAAGATGGGGGCAGGGGGCTGAACCTGAATTTTGAGGTTAGGGACGGGATCAGCATGCACTCCAAGGGCAGGAAGGAGATACTGCCGCAGGATATATCTGAACTGCCCATGACCATGGAAGGCAGGGTGGTGCGGGTGGCTGACATTATCGCCTATGTAAACCATGACATGGATGATGCATTACGTGCCGGTATTATAAAAGAAGGGCAAATGCCGGCTGACATTTATGAAAAATTGGGTAAGACCAACTCGGAAAGGATTGACACCATGGTGAAGGATATTATCTACTCTACCCTCGCAGAAGGAGGGACAAGATTGACTATGAGTCCTGAAATTATGTCGGCCATGTCTGAAATGCGGTCCTTCCTTTATAAGAATGTCTATGAAACCAGCAAGGTCCATGACGATTTCATCAAGGCCATGAAGGTGGTGAAAGAACTGTATCAGCATTTTCTTGAAAAAGGTTTACCCGGAGACGAGGAAGGTTCTGAGCCCAAGCCGGCCGGGGATCACCGTATAGTGTGTGATTTTGTGGCTGGCATGACAGATCGTTATGCCCTGGCCCTTTATCAGAATATATTTTTGCCTAAGCCATGGTCCGTCATGTAACAAGCTGGAAACTTTATTAGTTTAGCTAATAACAGGAAATAAACAGAACACATGAAAAAGAGCGACGAAACAAAAGAATCAAGTCATGATCTACCTAAAGCCTACGAGTTTTCCGCTGTAGAAAAAAAATGGTATGAATACTGGGAGAAGCATAAAAAGTTCCATGCAACAATGGATGATGGCAAGCCGTCATTTTCAATTGTCATCCCACCCCCCAATGTGACTGGAGTTCTGCATGTCGGGCATGCCCTGAATAATACCCTGCAGGATGTCCTGGTCCGTTATAAAAGAATGCAAGGGTATAATGTGCTTTGGCTTCCAGGAACTGACCATGCCGGTATTGCTACCCAGAACGTGGTGGAGAGACAGCTTGCTGCAGAAAATATCAGCCGTCATGACATTGGTCGCAAGAAATTTATCGAACGGGTCTGGCAATGGAAGGAAGAGTCCGGCGGCCAGATAATAAATCAGCTTAAACGATTGGGCTGCTCCTGCGATTGGGACCGGGAACGGTTTACCATGGATGAAGGGTTGTCCCGGGCGGTGCGGGAAGTATTTGCCAGATTGTATCATGAAGGCTTGATATATAAAGGGGATTATATAATCAACTGGTGTCCCCGTTGTCATACGGCATTGGCAGACCTGGAGGTGGAACATGAACCAACGGATGGCAAGCTCTATAATATTCGTTATCCATTTACCACCGGAGACGGCTATCTTGTGGTGGCAACCACCAGGCCTGAAACCATGCTGGGAGATACGGCTGTAGCTGTTCACCCGTCGGACGAGCGCTACAATAACCTGCCTGAAAAAGCAGTTGTCCTGCCATTGGTGAATCGGACCATACCCATTGTTTTTGATGCGCATGTGGAACGGGAGTTCGGTACCGGTGCCTTGAAGGTCACCCCGGCCCATGATTTGAATGATTTTGAAATTTCACGCCGACACGATCTGCCCGCTCTCAAGATTATGGACGAAAGCGGCACCATGAATGAGGCAGCAGGTGATTATGCCGGTTTAGATCGGTTTGCCTGCCGCAAGAAAGTGGTGGAGGACCTTGAGAAATTGGGGCTTCTCGAAAAGGTCGAGGATTACCAGCATGGAGTAGGCCACTGCTACCGCTGTCAAACAGTAGTTGAGCCGACTCTCTCTAAACAATGGTTTGTCTCGGTGAAACCTTTGGCTGAAAAGGCCATAGCTGCCGTGAAGGAAGGCCAGACAAAAATTCATCCCAAAACCTGGGAAAACACCTATTTCGACTGGATGTACAATATCCGTGATTGGTGCATTTCACGCCAGATCTGGTGGGGACACCAGATTCCAGCCTGGACCTGTGAGGATTGCGGTGAGTTGATCGTCAGCAATATCGACCCGGAAGAATGTACAAAGTGTGCGGGGAGTAAACTTGTCCAGGAGACAGATGTGCTGGATACCTGGTTCAGTTCGGCACTATGGCCATTTTCGACCCTCGGTTGGCCCGACAACACAAAGGAATTGTCTGTTTTCTATCCGACCTCAGTTTTGATAACCAGTTTTGATATCCTGTTTTTCTGGGTGGCGCGCATGATGATGATGGGGCTCCACTTCATGGAGGAAATTCCGTTTAAGGATGTTTACCTGCACGCCCTGGTTCGCGATGCCGAGGGCCAGAAGATGAGTAAGTCCAAAGGCAATGTCATGGACCCTCTCCTTGTTATGGATAAATACGGCACCGATGCCCTGCGTTTCACCATGATCGCTTTTGCGGCCCAGGGCCGTGATGTAAGGCTTTCCGAAGACAGGATCGAGGGTTATCGTCACTTTATAAATAAGATATGGAACGCTGCCCGCTTTGCCCTTCTGCATATAAGGGATAGCCATCCTACACCTATAGAAGAAATTGATCCGGAAACTCTCAGCCTGCCTCACCAGTGGATCTTGAGCCGCACAAACCACACCATTGGTGAAGTGCATAAGGCATTGAATGATTACCGGTTTAATGATGCAGCGCATTCTCTTTATCAATTTGTCTGGCATGAATTCTGCGACTGGTACCTGGAATGGCTTAAAGATATTTTATTCGGGGATGATGAATTGGCAAAGACCACAGGGCAAGGCATTCTTTTTGCCCTCCTTGAGATTATTTTGAAGCTGCTGCATCCTATAACGCCCTTTGTTACTGAAGAGATATGGTCTGTTCTGCCGGGCAATAGATCAAGCATCATGACAGAACCGTTTCCTGAGCAAGTAGATAGTTGGAACAATCCTGAGGCAGATGCGTCAGCCGAACTTCTTATGGGAGTCGTGACCGGCTTTCGGAATATCAGAAGCGAGACGGGAATCCATCCTTCTGCAAGAATTGACGGGTTTATCATTTGTCCGGTCAAGCATAAGGCGGAAGTACTGAAAAACAACAGCAAGGCAGTCAGGGAAAGAGCCAGGGTCGGGGAATTACATATCCTTCAGGAAGGGAAACAACCCCAGGGGGCTGCCTCCTACATATTTAATGAAATAGAGATTTTTGTCCCCCTGGCTGGGTTGGTGGATGTTGACCAGGAACTGGCTAAACTGGAAAAGGAGATGGACAAGGTTTCCCTGCAACTCAAGAAGGTTGAGGGAAAGCTCGGCAACAGCAAATTTCTTGATAATGCACCTGAAGAGGTTGTAGCCGGCGAGAAGGAAAAACAGGAGACAATGAGTGCCAAGCTTGCGAAAATTAATGAGAGTATGGGGCGCCTGAAACACCTCAACGATTAGCGATAAAGAAAAAAACATGGATGTAAATATATTAAAAAAAATCATAGAGAAGTTTCTGTGTGAAGATATCGGCAGCGGCGACCTGACCAGTGAGGCAACTATTACTCAGGAGCAGAGCGGAACCGCAGAGTTTGTGGCAAAGGGATCTTTTGTGGTCTGTGGTGTTGAAACCGTTGCTTCTCTTGTTTTCACTATCCAAAATCCGGCAATTGTGATCACTCAGGCAAGCAGGGATAAAACCCTGGCTTCCCCCGGAGACTTACTTTTGACAGCAAAGGGGCCAGTGCAGGATCTTTTAAAAGCGGAAAGAGTGGCATTAAATCTTGCCCAGCGCCTTTGCGGCATTGCCACCTTAACCGCTCAATTTGTAGAGAATGTAAAGCCCCTGCCGGTTCGGATTCTTGATACCAGGAAAACGACCCCGGGCTTGCGTATGCTTGAAAAATACGCAGTCAGGGTGGGAGGTGGCTACAATCATCGTTTTAACCTGGCTGACGGGGTTCTCATCAAGGACAACCATATACAGGCGTGCGGTTCCATCAAGGATGCAGTTGACAGAATGCGGGAAAAGGTCCCTCACACCATGAAAATTGAGGTTGAGGCCTCCAGTATGGAGGAGGTCAGGGAATGCCTTAACAGTTCCGTTGATATAATCATGCTGGATAATATGTCGACTGATCAGATGCGTGAGGCTGTAAAGCTGGCAGGCGGGCGGGCTCTTCTGGAGGCTTCGGGTGGTATGAGTCTTGATAATGTCAGGGCAGTGGCGGAGACAGGTGTTGATTATATTTCCGCCGGAGCGCTTACCCATTCAGCCCCCGCCTGTGATATCAGCATGCGGTTAAAGAGTCCGTAATGGTTTCTTGTATGGATAGGTAAGGCCAATAAAAAAGGGGGTAGCTGTTTAAGCTAACCCCTTTGAGTTATAAATGGAGGCGGCGACCGGATTTGAACCGGTGAATAACGGTTTTGCAGACCGCTGCCTTAGCCACTTGGCTACGCCGCCTTTTTTGAGACCATAGCATGATTTCACGAATCGGTCATCTTAAACACAGAAACATTTTTTTGACAAGGGGAAATTGTTTTGCCCCTGTCACAATGGGAAGATGTTGTTATGAAAACTATCGAACAGTTGATAAGCGAAAACAGGGAAAATTTGCGGGATTTTGAAGGGTCGCTCGGCTATAAGTTTGCTGATATTGCTCTTCTGCAGCAAGCGCTCATCCACAGTTCATTTGGTTTCGAGCAGCTTCGGGATGGGCAGAATAATGAAACATTGGAGTTTCTAGGCGATGCTGTCCTTGATCTGGCTGTCAGTGATATCCTTTTTAATATGTATCCAGGCATAAGAGAGGGTGAACTGACTAAAATGCGGGCCGGATTGGTCAAAGAAGCCACCCTGGCTGAAATGGCCCAGAGCATCACGATAGGGGATTTTCTCTTGCTTGGCAAAGGTGAAGAAGCATCCCAAGGCAGAAAAAAAGCCTCGATACTGGCCAGTGCTTTTGAGGCACTCTTGGGAGCAATTTATCTTGACAGAGGGTATGAAAATAGCCTCCGGTTTATCCGGAGCCATTTTACCCCATTGCTTCCTGTTAAGAAGGAAGGAATGCTGCTTAATGATGCCAAAAGCCATTTGCAGGAAAAACTCCAGGAGGAGTTTAATCAGGCCCCAACCTATCTTCTTGATTCTGAAGATGGTCCGGACCATGCAAAAAGGTTCACTGTCTCGGCCAGGTTTATGGATGCGGTCCTGGGCATCGGCTCTGGCAGCAGCAAGAAGGTGGCTGAGCAGCGGGCAGCGCAGGCTGCCCTTGATGCTCTTGATTCCTGGTGGGAGCAACTCACGAAAACAGATCATCATAGCAAGCCCCAATAGAAAACTTAATCCATGAATCGCCAGGTATCTCCATTCAGGCAATAGACTGATAAGTATATGTCGCTTCTTGTAATTCCAATTTTTATAGCACACCAGGGGTGCCCACACCTTTGCATTTTCTGTGACCAGCACACAATAACCGGCCATTCAGTCTTGGAAGACGGACCAGTCGGTCCTGCGACTGTTAAAGAGACCATAGATCGATGGCTGGAACATCCCAGGAAAAAACAAAGAAATGATGTACAGGTGGCCTTTTATGGCGGCAGCTTCACCGGGCTTCCCATGGAAAGACAAAAAGATCTGCTGGACGCGGTTAAGTCGTATATTGATAATGGACAGGTCAACTCCATCAGGATTTCTACACGACCAGATTATATTGATGAAAATATTGTTGCCTTTTTGCAGGAACACTCTGTGTCCATTGTTGAACTTGGCATCCAGTCTCTTGATCTGAGTGTTCTGGAAGCCAGTGCAAGGGGGCACTCGGTTGAACAGTCGGAAAGTGCAATACATCTTCTCAAGGCGAAAGGCTTTACCGTTGGCGCCCAGCTTATGTGTGGACTGCCACAGGACAGTACCAGCAAGCTGCTGGCTACAATAAAAAGAGTTGCAGTCCTTGCACCGGATTTTGTCAGGATATATCCAGCCCTGGTTATCAAAGGAAGTGGGCTTGAGAAATTATACCGGGATGGAAGTTACGCCCCCTTATCATTATTAAAGGCAGTGGCACTTACGTGCAGAATGAAAAATATTTTTGCTGAGCATCATATAAAAGTGGTGCGGATGGGGCTTCAGCCCTCTCAGGAATTGGAGAAAAAGGTGGTGGCCGGGCCTTATCATCCAGCATTTGGCGAGCTTGTTATTGCACGGGCTCTCTTTAAGCAGGCCAGAAAATTATTAGGTGTGACAGTTCATAACAGGCAAAGACGTTTATCTCTTGCTGCTGCAGATGAGTCCGCATTTCGCGGTCCAGGAAATGTCAGCATGAAGAGATTGGCTGGACTTGGTTTGCTGGATGGAGTTGAACTGGTTTTTGATAAGGATCAGGCAAGAAATTCAGTTATGGTTTATTAGTTTTTAGATACTGGGAGCTGATAGCTCTACAAAACTTTAGTCACTTTTAACTTTAGATCACTTTAGTCACTATTTATTCTTCTCATGCTAACTGTAAACAACCTTGAAATAATTTACGGCGACAAACTGCTCTTTAATAACGTCTCAGTCCGGATCAATGACAATGACCGTATAGGTCTGGCTGGAGTTAATGGTGCCGGAAAATCGACCCTTCTCAAGATCATCGGTGGCATTTCAGAAACCGACCCTGGAGTGGTAAAGCGGCCTAAACGGCTCAGTGTGGCCTATCTGCCCCAGGAGGCCACCGCCATTGATACGGGAAGAACCATCTACCAGGAGGCGGAAAATGCCTTTGCCGAGGCCCTGATCATGCAGCAGGACCTTGATGAAATCAACCGGCAGCTTGCTGCGGTTGACCCTGAAAATCCTGTGTACAGCACCCTGCTGAAACAGCAGGGTGAACTGCAGCACCGGTTGGAAAGGGTTGATATTTTCAGGGTGCAGTCCAAGATAGAAAAAGTACTCATGGGGCTCGGGTTTTCGGTGGAGGATTTTGACCGCCCTAGCAATACGCTAAGCGGCGGCTGGCTCATGCGGCTCATGCTCGCCAAGCTTTTGCTTGCCATGCCAGACCTGTTACTCCTTGATGAGCCCACCAATCATCTCGACCTTGATTCTTTGACCTGGGTGGAAAATTTTTTGACGAATTATGATGGCGGTCTGGTGATTATTTCCCATGACCGAACGTTCCTGGATCTGGTGACAACAACTACCTGGGAGATCAGTTTGGGGCGGTTGTCCGTTTTTAAAGGGAATTATTCAAAATACGTTGAAGATAAAGAAGTACGCATGCAGGTTGAAAGGGCTGCCTATGCCAATCAGCAGGCCCAGATCAAGCAGACCATGCGTTTTGTACAGCGGTTTCGTGCCAAGTCAACCAAGGCTAAACAGGTGCAAAGCCGCATGAAGCAGTTGTCACGCATGGAACGGATTGAGCTTGGAGAAACCGAGCAGGAAGTCTCCTTTCGTTTTCCGCCAGCTGCTTCAAGCGGTCGCCTGGCCCTGGACATTGAATCTCTGGTGAAGCTATACGAGGATAAACAGGTGTTTCAAGATGTTACGTTTCAACTGCAGCGGGGAGACAAATTGGCGGTGGTGGGTGTGAATGGAGCCGGAAAGTCAACCCTGATGCGAATCCTTGCCGGACTGGAAAGTCAGGATGAGGGCAAAGTGAAGTTAGGTCATAATGTCAAAATTTCCTACTTTGGTCAGCATCAGGCACAGGAACTTGAGTCGAGTTTCACCGCCCTGCAGACCCTGGCGGCAGTTGCCGGGGACATGACAATTACGCAAATACGGAGTCTGCTCGGTGCCTTTTTGTTCAGGGGCGAAGAGGTGGACAAGAAAGTGCAGGTGCTCTCAGGTGGTGAGAAAAGCAGGCTTGCCCTGGCAAAGATGATAGTGCAGCCCGCCAATCTTCTTATACTCGATGAGCCCACAAATCATCTTGATATGAGTTCCCAGGAAATTCTGCAGGAAGCCATGGCGCAATATGACGGGACCATTATCATCGTGTCGCACAACAGGCATTTCGTTAACCGGTTTGTCAACAGGGTTCTGGAGATAAAGGCTGGTAAATCCACCCTTTATGAAGGGAACATCGAAGATTATCTTTTTAAACTGAAAACTCTCCAGGAAAAAGAATTTGCAAGTCGGATAGAAGAAGAGAAGACAGCAGTTAGCGAGCAGCCTGCAAAGCAGAAGGGAAAGGCGGCCAGACAGGAGCAGGCCAGAATCAGGCAGGCAAAAAGCAAAAATCTCAACCCCTTGAAAAAAGAGGTGGTCCAGGCTGAAGAGGAGATCGGTTCCCTGGAAACGCGTAAAAAAGAAATGGAGCAGCTCATGGCTGACCCAGAGCTCTACCAGGACCAGGATAAGTTTACCGAGTGTAGCAAGGAGTATAACTCGCTGGAGCGGAAACTGAAGCGGTTGTACCAACGCTGGGAAGAAATTCAGGCCAGGATTGAAGCAGTTGAGTCAGAATTTGTAGATCTGCCTTAATGGTTCATATGTTTACTGGACATCTTGACCTTTTAGGAATCATTTATGAGTCATGATTGAGAGTGTATTTTTTTTGGTAATTTTCCTTGTGGTAATCCAGGCACAATTTGTGCTGCTTCTGAAATTTTCATGTGACACCTCCCGCTTGTTGGATTAATAAAAACTTAGGCTTCTGTGTGATAACTATAGACATCATACATATCATAGAAAACTAACAGATGGCAAAATCATAGATGTTGGCAAGTAATGTTGACTCACATGTATGTCTTCACAAAGCCACAATATTGTCAAACAAGCTTGACTTTCTGTTTACTTCATTTTAGTTCTTAGCTTTACTTAATCTATTATTTTCTCTTATTGAAATTAAGGAGGTAGAAAATGGCAGTATATTCTTTTAGTAGAGAAATAAAATTGCCGATAGAAAAAGTGTGGTCACTGATAGGAGATTTCACAAAAGCCCCTAGTCCTGAGATTAAGGTTGAAGTTGAAAAGGAAGGGGATATGGAAGCTAATGGTATTGGAACAATAAGAAAATTAACGATTGGGAAATTATGTGTGCGTGAAATTCTTGATTCTGCAAACCCTCCGTACGCATTTACATACAGAATATTGTCTGGTGCTCCAATGAAAGAATATCTCGGTAAAGTTAGATTTGAACCAAAAGAAAATTCAACCATAATTTATTGGGCTGCAGATCTGACGCCTAAAATTCCCTTTACTGGATGGATTTGCAGCAAGGTAGCAAGTGATGCACAGCACTGTTTAATAGATGAAGTGGAAAAATCAAATTAGTAAATATAACTACTGGACATAGTAACAAAAAATGAGGCCCCCGTGGAGCAGTTCACCACAAAATGTAATGTAATAAGTAATGGCGTTACCATTTTAGATAACAGGAATGTCAGTATTACGATTAAACTTGACCCCAAAACACAAATGAAGCAGTGGGATGGAATGCTTTATCTTACGGGGAATGAATCTATAATATTCTATGTATCTAAAACCCAAACATTTGAAATTGAACTAATGGATGGTAGAAAAGGTAAATTTCATGCGACACAACCTGGGCATACTGTAGCTCTTCAAGGTTCTGGGCCTCTTGAATAATTCTTAAATATCAAGGATGTCCATTGGATACCTTAACTGGTAATTCTCCTCGAAAGAGTCAAGATGTTGGCAAGAAATATTCTAGCCCCCTTTTTCACGAAATGCAGGATATAGCCACAACTGCAAAAGATAATAATTCTGTTCATAGATGTAATACTTTAATTGCAGGTTAAATAATTTCATCTCAATACTACAGAACATGCGAGGTTTAAAAACAGTATGGGTTATCTAGTAAACTTAATATGTTCGGCACTATTAGTACTGCTTGGTGTCTATCTCTATAGGAAAAAAACACGTGAAAAACGAATAAATGCCTATTTCTGTACCGCTGTTAGAGTTTATGCATTAACTGACGAAGAAGATGCTAGGGTTGCAATACTTACTGCTGCAAAGGTTTCAGCAAAAACACAGCGGGGTTCAATGGTTAAATATTTGCAAAGTATGGCATCAAACATAAAAAATATGAGTGAAATTGATTCGAAAGTAAAACCCCATACAGACAAGTTCGCTGAATCGTCAATTGAGTTGGCAGAAGCAATATCATCAGGAGAATGGACAATAAGCGATATCAATAAACAAAAAGAGGAATTGGGTAACATAAATTCAGAGTATCTTGTTGCACTTGATAAAGCCGATCCATCAATATTTTCAAAAAAGCATCCCCAGTTATTTAAATGAAATATTCTTCTGCAAGGCACTATATATTTTATCTAAACAAAACGGCATGATCTTAAACCAACATTGCCGCTAGACATCCATGACAAGTAAAGTCAAGGGGAAAACGGAGATTTCCCCTAACCTTCCGGGAGTACTCCGGTGGTTTTGTTTTTAGTCCTTTCAAAATCCCAACCTTTTTAAATCTTTTCCTGTGGTCCGCCGATCTCTGCGACCAGACATCCATTTGCCTTCTTCGAGGTTTTGCCTCGTTAAGGAAGATTGAGTTTGGGGCAACCCGTCGGCCTTGAAACA
>Ga0255043_10000018_pt1 | contig 23274 bp, 27 predicted proteins | sample BC1_12_9_MG_FD_182778 | JGI IMG/M metagenome (GOLD analysis project Ga0255043, IMG submission 182778) | Seawater microbial communities from Strait of Georgia, British Columbia, Canada - BC1_12_9 | ecosystem: Environmental > Aquatic > Marine > Strait | place: Canada: British Columbia | collected... | reverse complement strand
GATCTGGTGGGAAGCCGACAGGGCAAAAAAAGCAACACGCAACGCGATACTAATATGGATTGTGTTGCTGTGTGCACTCATCCTGGTGATCGTGTTCTCTCAAAAAAACTAACCTGCACAAGAGTAACAACCTCCCCAGTATTCTCCATCCTACCTCCCCTACACCTGAACAGAATTTCAGCACAAGCAAGGGATGGGCTTCCCTACGGGGGTGGAAACGAGAGAGAGCAATTTAGTCTGCCGAACCTGGTATTTTTGAAACAATAATGTCGTCATAATAGCCCACAGCCTGATACCTATTCTTATAATAGTATGATGTGTTGTCAGAATCTGTATGAATTCCTATCCCACCAACTCTCTGATTTGGATACGTTCCAAATGCTTCTTTGAAGTCCTCAAGAATATTTCTTTCTTCTATCCTCCATTTATATAAATGTGAACCGCCGTTCTCGAGGACAAACATCTTTACAGTTTCGGTGTAAGGACTAGATATTATGTCCCCTTTCTTTTCGTGTACCCCATTACCCCACACGTAAAGAATCACATAATCAGGGGGATAGACGCCATAGAACAATTTGATAAAAGAGTGCTTGATTTTCTTCGTAAAAGAAGCCCTCTGTGGATCGTAGTCGAATATTATTCCCAGCGACACCGAGAAGTCGTTCCCCTTTTTCGTATAGGCGTTTCCTTTCTCTAAGATATTTTCTGCCTTCCACTTCCAGGCTATGTAGGGATACTCTCTTGGGTCAAACCCTGCAATTTTATAGATAACCGCAGCAGACCCATTACTTTCAGCCCTGATATAGACATTATTGCCATCTTCAACTGGGCTATATTGCGTTAAGGCTTTCGTCCCACGGAATCTCAGTAGATGCCATCCTTTGGGAAGAAAGAAGCCTTTATCTCCCTCTTCCGTTGCCATGGAAAAGCGGTCGATAATTAGTTTGTCTCCATCTTTTATAAGTCCTTCACTCTCTTTTCTATCAACTGTTAAGGTTTCTTTAAGATCGACCTTTTTTCCAGAAGAAGAGGTACTTACGAGGAGAAGCCAGAAGATCACAGAGGCGAGAATTATCATGGGTATGTGGAGAAATTTGGAAAACGTCTTCGAACTTTCCCATAAAGCTTTTCGCATTATTGCTATTCCTTTAGCCCGGATATTTCATGAATTACTTGCTGCGACCACGGATATGGTCGTCCTTCCAGGCGTCCTCGGTTGTCGGTCCCTGCGACGTACCGTTCAGGTACGCCTCGGAACCAACACCCTGCGGTTGCCCGGTGGCACGCCCATCTTTGCGGTCTCGCGACAGCAATTCATGAAATATCCGGGCTAGGATGGAACCCTTTTAATTTGACAAGATTTTCTTCATCCCTGGCCAGGTTCCTGGCCTGATAATCATACAGGCAATTTGCCTGCCAGAAACAGTATGGGAAGGGGCGTTATGGCGAGACTGACCAACAGGATGTATTTTGGGAATGGATACAACCTACTCATTCCGGTGATCAAGCCGATGCCCCCGCCCCCACCAATTAAGGAGTTGCCGGGAAGGTTTAAGGCGATAGCAATCGTTAAGTAGCGGTGTTTTAGTAGGAAAGGGATAACCTTCGAGGGAGCGGTTCTCAAAAGAAAGTTCAGTTTTTCCTCAGAATTTAAAGGTTCCAGTTGGAGCACCAGGTCCTGGGCTTTGTACAGATGTAGCCACCCCAAGAACCGGGCGAAATCATTGAGAGGTATCAATCTGCCAATGGTGAAACTTAAGGACAAGGACAAGAGAGTGCAGAGATACACCAACACAACACCCCTGGTCCCGAGCATAACCATCAGTGCTAGGCCAAGTTCGATACCAGGTACGAAGGGAAGAGCCATCCAAAGTACATAGACTACGATGGCAAACCAGAGAGCAGTGATCATTAGATGCTCATGTTCGGGCCAGAGCTGAAAGTTGATTTGCTCGACCACCAAGCTACCGCCATAATTCACTAACACCAGAAACCCGACAATCAGCGATATCTTAAAAAAACGCCTGATTTTCGGCGTCTCAGCAGGTGCTTGGCGAACCTCAGACATAATGATCACTTCCCTATGAATGCAGAGCCATATTCAAGCTAACATCCTCTATTCTTTTAAAGATCCCGTGAACCAGTATTCCCTAAAAGTGGTCCAAAGCCATCGCTCCTTGGTCCATGAATAGGTAACATCAAGGGTGCCATCTTTCAGGGTGCCCTTCCACTCCATCTTTCCATGCGTAGGACTGACGGTCACAGCCTGAAAATGGATAGAATCACCCTCTATTGTCTCAGTATAAGGGCCGCTCTTAAACCCATATTGGAAACAAGCGGACGAAGTGAATTTACCGTCACTGAAGCTCAATACGTCCTCATGATCGACCTTTTTGCCTTTCTCCCCAGTTGGACCGACGAATTTTTTCCCGTCAAGAACTCCTGAAGCAGCTGAGGCTGCTTCCACCCCTTTTGCAGCCGAGAGAGAGACAAACGCCACCATCAAACCAAACAGGATGACTTTGGAAAATCTAAGCTGAGTTTTCATGGTGACCCCCTCCTCCTGTGTGGCTCCGTAGCCGTTTTTCCTTGGCTGGTACTAGTTTGCTATGAATCTCCCAAAAATAACTCTGGAAAAATGGTTTTCAATTCGAAAAACCACCAATCCACTAGGAATTCATTTCCATACAGTAATTACTGTTTCTCAATATTCAAGTTTTCGGAGAATTAGGGGTAGGATTTAGCGTAATGTGGCGGCTGTTTTTGGTCAGGAGAAAAGTGTAGGTAATGATGAGAAAAGCAAACTCACCTTTAAAACGCTTATATGTCAAGAAGAACCACTAATCATGAATGCTTTAGCCATGAAGGGGATACCAGCTTCATATTATTCCAAAAAGCTCGAAGCTGTCCTTAAGGAAAAGGACAGCAAAAATCAAAAGTATTACACCTAGAAATCTGATTGTGTAAACGTAATTCCTGCTTTTTAGAAAGAAACGTGATTTTCCCACCACTATAGCCACCAGCACTTTCGAGCCCACAAGAAACACATAAAAACCCAGTATAAAAAGTGATGCCGAGAATAGACTAATCTTCAGCGCTTTCAATACCAGAGGTGCTCCAATTGTAAACCAAAACATATAGGGGCTCGGGTTCAAGAAGTTTGCGATTACGCCTTTTCTGATTGACTGGGGTTTTGCCTGCTCGACATCAATATCAACCCCTCTAAAAGTTATGCTCTCGTAGCCGAGATAAGTGAGAAATGCACAACCTAATAAGGAAACTACTCCCAGTACTGGTAACATGTTTGAGAACCGAGAGAGAACAAGTATGGTAATGAGTACAATCGGGAGGTCCGTCAAAAGAGGTGCAACGGATACTTTAATGCCTTCCTTAATATCATGTTTCAGGGTTTCAGAAATCACCAATGTTAACAGAGGTCCTGGCGATAGACCGGCGCTGAGTCCAAAGACGACTCCTGAAAACAAGAAAGTAATTTGTGGTGCCATGGGATCGTAAAGACTCCGATAATGATGAGAAATTCTTAATCCGACCACCAGAGAAGGGTATTGTAGATTAGCACACCGGATCATAGACCGGTGGGGCGGGAGATACAACAAAATATTAAGATTAGTCGACTAGAACAGTGTAGATTACATCCCTTAATTCACACTTTGCTGAAATTTACACTGGCACAAGATATTGCCAACTGTCAACAAGGTAGAAAGTGAGTTGGGAGCAGATAAAGAGATTTCAAGACCGTGGCTGGTGAATTGGGGATACCGATGCTGCTCTAATCCCTTGTGTTGCTCAAGCCGCTGAACTAAGATTTGACAACAACCAACTTCTCAAAAGGCGCAGCATGAAACATACAGACTTCAATAGAACTTGTGAGAGTCCTGCAAGGGCGACCTTGTGGGCTGGTGCTGTGCGCCAGGAGAAAACTCTTGCTTCATGCCCCATTACTGGCTTACCTCTGGTGGTGGGGCTTTTTGTTTTTTTTCTTTTTTCAATTTTCGTTTTTCCTTTAGACTAAGCTGGGCCGTTTTCTGTTTTTCCCTTTTGCCTTTGTCTTTTTTCCCCTTATCAGCCATATTTGTTTCTCCTTGCTTGAAAATAACTTGCGGGGGTGAACCCTATGTCCACCCCAACCAGTTGTTTTACTACTGCAAACCCGATGCCAAGAAAAAGCCCCCACTGACTCACTGTCCAAAAGCCAGTAGGGACTAGGTGGTAGCGTACCTCTTGCTTGAGGGCTAGGGAAACGCTACCAAGTAATAACCTACCACAAGATAGACGGTTGTGAAATAGGAGGACACTATGCCAGATACAGAAATAATTAGAGAAGCTGTTCGTGATCCTTATAATTCTGAGAAATTGGCATCCGCACTTACTGAGATTGTTCATTTTATAAATGAAATCTATGTACGCCTTGATGACCTTGAAGATGAAATTGAAGAGTTGAAGTAAAAAGTAAACAAGCAGAAAAGAGATCGGGGGATTGATTTTCCAATCTGCGTATATCCACACCAGACCTATTTTTACAGGGGGCTTTAAAAAAAGTCCTCTTTTTTTGGCTTCTTTTTAGCCACCCCCCTTGACAACGTATGTTAGCATGATTATAATATCTATAACGCTAACACATAGAGGGAGGGACGATATGGCAACAGTTTACCTGAGAGAGTTTCCTAAAGACCTGCACAAGAGAGCAAAACTGCAAGCAGTGAAAGAGGAAACCTCACTAAAGGGAATCATCATCAAGGCACTAGAGCAATATCTCAAAAAAGTTGGGGGGTAAAAGTGGAGGAAATTAAAAGACTAAACCTGACAGCCACTGAGTTAGGCAAGTTTTTTGAGCGAGAACTGAAACGATTGGGTTGTGACGCATATCTGGTTTTTTACATGAAAGAAGATACTTCCCACACCATGCTAAAGGTGACACTTGAACAGTTCCCCAATCTAATGGTTCCCAGTTTTCTCGCTCATCCTGATTTGGTTGACCATATGGTGGGAGCATTATTGATGGCAAGTGACCAGTATGAGCAGGTTCAAGTCGAGGAAGAACCAGTACACTAAGGGGGTGATCCTAGTGGGAGATGAAAAAATAACTGCATGCCGTGATTGTGGGGGAGATGTAACAATTGTGCATGCTTACTGGGATGAGGAAATCAGGACAATGCAGGAAATAGTGTGTTGTCTAAAGTGTAACTGGCTTAGTCATCCGGAATATATCACAATCAAACCCTCACTTGACATTGCCATTGAAAATGGTGGCCCCAGTGCTCACGTTCATTACACATGGGATGATTTACCAGAGAGCATAAAAGCTAGGTTTCTAAAAAAAATATCAGAAGAGTAAGGGGGTGAAAAAATTGGGAGTCAAAGTCCGAGAAAAGAAGAAAGGTTCTGGTGTCTCTAGGGTAGATGGAGAAGAGGCCCTTGCCCGAGATAGACAGTGGAGCAAAGAAACCCATTGGCAGTATGAGAAAGGACGGTGGTAGTAGATGAAAAAGACAGAACTGGCAGAACTTGTGGGCTATCACGTGGATGATATCTACCCCCGGTTGTCGAGGCGAGGGAAGGTTGTTGTCAAGGGTTTCAAGCGCTACCTTGTGGATACGAACAAAAAGATCTTTGAAGCAGCGGCACAGAGAGCATCAAAGGACAAGGTGCGGGGCACATATTATCCTCTGGTTCCTGAGACGATTCGCGAGATAATGCAACACGTAGGGAAGGATGTAGAGAGTGTCTCTCGGAAAGATCCAAAGTCCAAGTACCATATTTTTAGTCTCTTTGTGATTTGCGATAGCCTTTATTGCATGGGCTGTTTTGAAGCTTCCTACCTGGAAGAGGAAGAACAGAAGCGGATTCAGGGACAGTTGGAAGGGTGGTTAAAGGGTATTGAAGAGATAGTTGAAATGCACCCTGAGCTGCTAGAAGATACGTCTTCTCTGGAGGCATACCAGAAAAGCTTAAAAGATATAAGGACAGCCTTAGATGATTCGGACACGGAAGCGGCAATAAAGGCATCCGAAGAGCTTGAGAAGAAAATTGAAGAGTGGGCACAAAGAATAGATGAGGAAGGACGGGAAGGGTGGAAATAGAAAGCCCCTCGACACTCTGTCCAGAATCGAGGGGCTTATGAAATCCCCACTGACCGACACTTACCACCGTTATGGGTGGTCGCAAGCCTATGGGGACTTAGGGCTAAAAAGCCCGTTCTTCATAGTCCGAATAATAGGAGATGTTGCTTAACTATGTCAATAGGTAAAATCACCACTTTTGAGATTTACCGGCTGGATCGGAAAGGAAGGAGCAAACTGTAGATCACATCCCTTAATTTACACTTTCAGCTTCTGAGGACTCGGCACAAAACTTAGTATGATCCAACCATCGACCCATCGATCTGTACTGCCTCCTTGCATAAAAAAACAGGGCCATCTCTGACCCTGCCCCTTTAGCAATGTGTTCGACTATTACTTTGCTCCCGCCTTCTTGAGTATTCGCCCAACTTCGTCATGATGGGTTGTTTCTGCATATCCTAAAGCAGAGAGGCCTTCGTTATCTTTCTCATTGATCTCAGCCCCTTTCGCCAACAGTGTTTGAGCCACCTGGATACGGCCCCCATAAGCAGCGTACATCAAAGAAGTTATCCCCCGTTTATTTTTTGCATTGACGTCAGCTCCTTTATCGAGAAGGGCAACTACAATGTCGTTGTGGCCGTTTAGTGCAGCATACATCAAGGCTGTTGTGCCACTAGTAGGTAGTTTGACATTCGGATCGGCACCCTTGGCCAGCAAAAGTTTGACGGTTTCAGTGTGACCGCTTCTTGCAGCCCCGAATAAAGCGGTAAATCCAATGCCATCCTTCACATTGACGTCAGCACCCTCAGACAGCAGGGCCTCCACACCCTTGGTATCGCCGTTGAACGCTGCGTCGAGGAAGGCCCTGTTTAGCGCCGTTGTAGCACCAGTACCGGTAAAGGAAGTGAAGAGGATCATCACTAAAACGGAAACCATCAGTACCGCTTGCCAAATAGTCCTGCCTGTGACCCTTTTTAGGTTCGCCATAGGAATTTCCCCTCAATCTGTGGTTATCTTACCTACCTTAAGATCGGGGACAAGAGAATGTTTGTCAATACAAAAGACTATTTCCTCTGGGGTCGGGTGGGTGTATTATTGGACGGTCTCTAATCTCAGTCCGGCCGGACTTGATTGTCATCGACGTAATCTGAAAGCTCCTGGGCTTTAGCGAGATCTTCTCTGTACCGACGATCTTTTCCTATCTTTAACCACAGCCCTGCTCGATATTTGTATAAAATCGCATCCAGCCAAACCTGGCGGTTTACTTCTAAAGCCTTGCCGCAGTCCTTGATAGCCTTGTCAATGTTGCCCTTTTTTTCCCAGGCCCTTGCCCGAAAGTAATAAGCGTTAGCATCATCTCTGTCTATTTTTATGGCCTTGGTGCAGTCGGCGATAGCCTGGTCATAATCGCCTTTCTTCCTGTAAAGGTTCCCTCGAAAGTAGTAAGCCTTAGCATCATCTGGGTTTATTTCTATGGCCTTGGTGCAGTCGGCGATAGCCTGATCATAGTCGCCTTTCTCACTGTAGAGGTAGCCTCGTAAATAGTAGAGATTAACGTCACGCTGGTCTAATTCTATAGCCTTACTGTAGTCGGCGATAGCTTGGTCATAGTCGCCTTTTTCTTCCCAGGCGCTCGCACGTTTACGGTAAGCCTCAGCATCATCCGGGTTTTTCTCTATGGCTTTCGTGCTGTCAGCGATCATGCTGTCATAGTTAGGTGAACATCCGGTAATCATTGGGCTCAGAGCGATTAACAGAGTCAAGGTTAGCGTAATGATAATATTTTTCATCTCATATAACCTCGAAAATGAAACCATATCTTAAGGATTATTTTTATTCTCAGAAACTCGCCTATAGTAGCCTTCAACTAAAATCAGAATAGAAGTAACATAAAGATCCTGTCAAGGGGAGGCCCACCATCATTTATGAAGTATTTGCCTTTCGTGATGAGGGCAAGCCCGCCAGATAGCCCAAGAAAGCCAACGCTGGGCAACCTAAATAGTTGCAATCTCATGCATTGTTATCTTTTGGCATCACTATCGCTAATCAAGTTGAGTACAAGCGGCGAGGTAATGGGGAGCTTCATCCCCATGGTGGACCCGTTTTTCCGTCGCCTGAAGACCGAGGGAGAGAATTGGTGAGAATGAAGCGCAAAGGTCGGCTACTCTTAGTGCTTGGAATTGTTTTTCTAGTCCTGGCCTGGGGAATCGCTTGGTCACAAGTAACTGAGCGGGTGAGTGTGGACTCAGCGGGCAACGAAGGAAACAATGCCAGCGCTGCCCCCTCCAACTCTTCTGATGGCCGGTACGTGGCCTTCGAGTCCTTATCCACTAACCTTGTGGCTGGTGATACCAACGGGAAAGTTGACATCTTTGTTCACGACCGCGATGCAGATGGGAACGGTACATACGATGAGCCCGGTGCCATCTCCACCGTCCGGGTGAGTGTGGATTTAGCCGGAGTCCAAGGAAACGGCGACAGCAATTCCCCCTCCATCTCTGCCGATGGCAAATCCGTGACCTTCAAATCTGATGCTTTCAACCTAGTGGCTGGTGATACCAATACGGCTCCTGACATCTTTGTTGACGACCTGCAGGCGGCAGCCGGAGGAGGTGGCGGTGGCGGGAGTAGTAGTGGCGGTGGTGGATGCTTCATCTCCACCGCAGCCGATGGGTCCGTTGTAACAGGTGAGAAATGAAGTGAGATAAAATTTCTAAATAGAAAGTGCCTAAAATACACTAAAATCTGAAATCCCAAATCCCAAGCACCAAATTACAAATAAATCTCAAATTCCAATACTCAATGACCGAAACAGATTTGGAATTCTCTTTTTCGAAGATGATGTGAGCGTTTGGAATTTTGAATGTCGGTAATTGTTATTTGTTTGTTATTTGGGTTTTGTGATTTGTAATTTTCCTCCAACTTCAGCCTCTACATATCAAGTGCTAGGATGAGTTAAATCCACAATCCAAGATCCCCCATCTCAATAACTCAGTCTGCTGAGATCTCTGGCTGTTCCAGCCAATATGGATGAATCAGATTTTCATAGATGCTCAGGGCCGCCTCAGCACCCTGGCCCACTGCGGTCACGATCTGCTTGTAGCCTCCCTCCACGTCTCCGGCGGAATAGATACCAGGTATGTTTGTGCGGTGCTGTTCATCACGCTTGATAAATCCATCGGCTGTAAGTTCCACACCAAGTTTCTGCGCCAGCCCCACGGCAGGAATGTAGCCGACGGCGATAAAGACCCCGTCTATAGGTAACGTTTTGCTTTCCTGAGTGACATTATCGTAGAGGAGAACCTCTCGGACTTTTTCCTCGCCCCGTATCTCTTTTACTTCGGTGTTCCAGAGGACAGGAATGTTGGCGGAGAACAGATACTTGCTCAGGTGTTCCTGAGCGCGCAAGGTGTCTCGACGGTGCACCAGGGTGACGTCCGCCCCAACGTTGTGGAGATAGAGGGCCTCAGTGACGGCGCTGTTGCCGCCTCCCACCATAATGACTTTTTTCCCTTTAAATAGAGGTCCGTCACAAGTGCTGCAATAGGTGACTCCGCGGCCGGAGAAGTGGGATTCACCAGGAACTCCGAGGAGTTTGTGAGTTGCCCCGGTGGCCAGAAGAACAGCCTTGGTCTTGAAGCGCCTCCTGCTGGTAAGCACGGTGATTCCTTCTCCAGTTTGAATGTCCATTACCTCTTCTCCCTGGAAAATCGTTACATATTCCAAAGCATGGCTTACGAGCAGATCAACCAGGGCCTTGCCGCCCACCTGGGTGAAACCGGGGTAGTTTTCCACCAGAGGGGTTGTTGCCACCTGGCCCCCGAGAGTATCGCGTTCCACCACCGCTGTGTTGAGCCCACTGCGAACCGCATAGATACCCGCGGTGAGCCCGGCTGGTCCTGCTCCCACAATGACCAAATCATTTTCAACCAGCTCCGTGTCGATATCCGGAATGAATACGGTTTGCTGCTCCATCTTGTGCAAAGAGAGTATGAAGAGCTCTTCTGGCTGAGCTCCCTGGGCAATCAGAGTGTCATTGGCAAAAGTTTGAGGAACACTGTGAGCAGAATAAAGGTCGGCGAGGTTGGGGTTGGCCTGGATGTCGACGATCTCCAAAGAAATCAATTCGGGTTTGGCGATGGCTGCTTTGAGAGCGCTGACCACCTGCTGCGGGCAGTAGGGGCAGGTGGGGCTGGAAAATACTCTCACCACCCGTGGGGAATTGATCTTCTCTATCATCTTGAGCGACTGTTCGCTGAGATTGCTACGCCGAAGTCCGATGAGGACTACTGCTTCAAGTAGGATCCGGCCTTCTTCACCCATAGGAGCCCCGAGGAAACGGATAGAATAATGCTCGGGATCAAAGAGAATGGTGGGAGAGATATCCACCTGCCATTTCTGGGCAAGGTCATGGTTGAAGTCCATTTCGTGAAGTTCAATGTTCCTTCCCAGTCCAGCAAAGGCGCGAACAATCTCTTTGGCGGCCTGATTATAGATGTCGTTTTGGCCCTCTTTCGTAAAGAGATAGAGAGGGACGGGATGTGGTAATTGATCCAATACGGATCTCAGTTGGTGCTGAACCTCCGGGGGAATGGGGCTCTGCGAATGAGAATAAGGATCTTCTGAATTCGTCATGGCGCTTTCCTCTTCGAAAAAAGGTGCTGCATTTTTTGCCAGTGTCCGGTGTTCGGCAACGGCAAGCAACTATAATATAAGACATTCTTACATAATTGCAAATTAGTAAGCTCCCGTGAGCAGTGTCAAGATTGGGCAGTCCCGAAAACTGTTGTTATGCTCGTTCTCTCCGTGATATAAAAACTTTCCCCCTATCAACGGCAAAGCAAAAAGAGACACGAAGAAAAACGTGAAGACAAATTTTTTCAAGGTAAAAACCCGCGAACAGGTATGGGGTGAGTTCCAACGATTCTCTCTCCTCGACACTGAAGAGGTTCCACTGGCTCAGGGGTTGAACCGAATACTGGCGGAACCCATTGTGAGCAACGAGGATCTACCACCTTTCATCCGCTCTACTGTTGACGGCTATGCGGTCAGAGCTCAGGATACCTTCGGCGCCTCAGAGAGTTTGCCTTCCCTCCTAGAGATTGTGGGTGAGGTGGGTATGGGAGAGATCCCGGCACTTGAGCTGAGCAACGGCAAGGCGGCCAGGATGCCCACTGGAGGCATGCTTCCTGCAGGAGCGGACAGTGTGGTCATGGTGGAATACACCGAAGAACTGGACCAGAAGAGTGTAGCCATCGGCCGCAGTGTGGCCCCGCTGGAAAACGTGATCCGACCCGGTGATGACTTTAGTGCCGGTCAGGTGGCATTGCAGGCAGGGAGGCGACTCAGAGCGCAGGAAATTGGTCTGCTGGCCGGGCTGGGTCAAGAAAAGATAACAGTAAGGCGGCAACCGAAAGCGGCAATCATCAGCACCGGCGACGAGATCGTCCCCGTTGAACAAGACCCCCGGCCAGGAGAACTGCGAGACATCAATTCCCACAGTCTGGCAGCCATGGTAAGAGAGTGTGGGGGAGTGCCGCTCCTGTTAGGTTTAGCTCCCGATCAGTTCTCAGAACTGCGGACCAAATGTCAACAAGCACTTGATGGTGCAGATATCTGCCTTATCTCGGGCGGATCTTCGGTGGGCAGCCGCGATTTAACTCTGGACGTCTTAACCTCGCTCAACCACAGTGAGGTTCTGGTCCACGGAGTGGCAATAAGCCCCGGCAAGCCCACTATCCTGGTTAAAACAGGTGAAAAAGGCTTTTGGGGTCTTCCCGGCCATGTGGCTTCGGCAATGGTGGTTTTTCAGGTACTGGTGCGTCCCTTCATGTCTTACCTTAGCGGAACCGCATTATCCCTGGGGGAAGGTAGGCCGATCCAGGCCCGACTCAGTCGAAACGTGGCCTCAAAACCAGGAAGGGAAGACTTTGTCCGGGTGAGACTGCGGCAAGAAGACAGCGGTCTCACAGCTGACCCCATTTTTGGTGAATCCGCTTTGATTTCCACCTTGGTAAACGCTGATGGCCTTATTTGTATCCATCGACATACCGAAGGACTTTATGCAGGAGAGACAGTTGAGGTGATAAGGATTTAAGAATTTTAGATTGTAGATATTAGATTGCAGATTGAAACATGGAAATTACAAATCACAAAACCCAAATAACAAACAAATAACAATGACCGAAATTCAAAATTCCAAACTTTCATATCATCTTAAAAAAGAGAAGCCCAATATGTTTGGGTCTTTGATTATTGGAATTTGAGATTGAGGAATTAAAGGTTTCAGGTGTCGGGTGTCAGGTGTCAGGGAAGAAAAACAAAAAAGCTGAAATCTGAACACTGAAATCTTAATCATTGTGATATGTAATTTCCATCAACTACTGGCTACTGGATTCATTGATTTTATATTTTAGCTCACTTTAGGCATTTGTTATGTCTCGCCGAATCTATTTAAAAATGAAGTCTCTGGAAGAAGCGCGAGAGATCTTCCTGGGATATTGGAATGTGGATGGCATGCTTTCGGGGGAGACTGTACCAAGTGTTGACTCTGTTGGTCGGGTGACTGCGGCCCCCGTTTTTGCACGCTTTTCAGCCCCAACTTTTCATTCGGCGGCCATGGATGGCATTTCGGTCCAAGCTGAACGTACCTTTGGCGCCACCCAGGAAAGTCCAATGCAACTGGAACTGGGAACTGATGCCAACTGGATTAATACAGGCCAGCCCATGCCTGCTGACGCCGATGCAGTCATCATGGTGGAGAATATCCACCAGATTGATGAGGAGAAGGTGGAAATCCAGGCTGCTGCCTACCCCTGGCAGCACGTGCGCAAGGTTGGCGAAGACATTGTGGCCACCGAACTCCTGCTGCCTCAAAACCATCTGATTACTGCTTATGACTTGGGGGCCCTCTTGGCAGCGGGCGTTCTGGAACTGAAGGTGAAGCGGCAGCCCCAGGTGCTGATCATCCCCACCGGCAACGAACTGGTGGAGGCTGAAGATGTAAAAAAGATGGAGGCAGTACCTCCTGGAGAGATCGTAGAATTCAACTCCTGGGTGCTGGTGAATCTGGTTCGCCAATGGGGTGGGAAATGTGATCGTCACCCTATAGTACCAGACGATCCTGATCGGTTGCGCCAGGTGCTGTTGGAGGCGGTTGCCAGTAAATATGACCTGGTCATTATCAACGCCGGGTCGTCTGCCGGCTCTGAAGACCATACGGCTAACCTGATAGCTGAATTGGGAGAAGTGCTGGTACACGGGGTGGCAATAATGCCGGGCAAACCAACGGTTCTCGGGGAGATCCAGGGAAAACCGGTGGTCGGCAATCCAGGCTATCCGGTTTCCGCCATCATCAGCATGGAACAATTTGTGCGCCCACTCCTCTACAGGATGCAAGGGTTGGAGGAGTCGGAACCTGAGCAGGTGGAAGCTTATCCATCTCAGAAGATCCCTTCCAAGCTGGGTGTTGAAGAATTTCTGCGAGTGAATCTGGGCAGGGTGGGTGAACACCTCATGGCCACTCCATTGCCGAGGGGAGCAGGCTCTATCACCTCTCTAACTCAGGCGAACGGTTTTTTGAGAATTCCGGACACGGTGGAAGGTGTTACAGACTCAGAATCACACCCTGTCACCTTACTGACGAGCAGGCAAGGCATTGAGCGCACCCTGGTAGTAGCGGGCAGCCATGACATGACCCTGGATCTCATTGCCAACCTGTTGAACAAGCGTGAGCCAAAAATCAACCTGGCTTCAAGCAATGTTGGCAGTCTGGGTGGCCTCCTGGCTCTGAGGAAAGGCACTGCGCATTTGGCCGGCTCTCACTTACTAGACACTGAAACCGGTGAATACAATATCTCATATATCGATCGTTATCTGCCGGGCATCGAGGCGTACTTGGTGACTCTGGTTCACCGGGAACAGGGGCTGATAGTTGCGCCCGGTAATCCAAAGTCCATCAACGGTTTGGAAGATCTATGTCGGGATGGGATTAGTTTCGTGAATCGGCAATCAGGCTCTGGCACGAGGATTCTTCTGGATTGGCAACTTGGACAATTGGGCATGGATCCTGCTACCATTGATGGTTATCAACGAGAAGAGTACACCCACATGGCTGTGGCAGTGGATGTGTTGAGTGGCAGTGGTGATGTGGGTATGGGAATTCATGCGGCGGCTCAGGCCTTGAATCTCGATTTTATACCGGTAACCACTGAACGATATGATCTGGTGATTCCCGCCGTCCATTATGATAATCCACTGGTGCAGATTTTTCTCGAGGTTATTACCACCCAAGAATTCAAGGACCAGGTGCTGGCACTTGGCGGCTATGATGTGCGGGAGACGGGGAGGAGATTGTAGATTGCGGATCTCGGATTTCGGATTGAGGGTTGGAGATTGTAGTTTGCGGATTTGCAGGTATTGGATATTCGAGACCGTGACGCGGTAAGCGTCCAAACCCTAAAGGAAAACCGTTTTGTCAGATCCTAAGCTCAAAGAACAGATCAAGAGACTCAATCAGATTGGTATTGCCCTTACCAGCGAAACTCACCTGCCGACTCTGTTGGAGCTCATTGTCCGCGAGGTTCGTGGTTTTACTAGGGCTGACGCAGGAAGTCTCTATAGCGTAGACAGAAACCAAATACGATTCGAGGTGGCGCAAAATGACACCCTAGAAGCCCGCAAAAATGAAGTCTACGAATCATTTAGACCCTATCCCATGCCATTGGATAAAACCAGCATCGCAGGCTACGTGGCAATTACCGGAGAGACATTGAACATCTCTGATGTTTACGATCTCACAGGAGACGAAGAATACCGCTTCAACCCGGCCTTTGATGACCGCAACCGCTACCGCACCAGATCCATGCTTGTGGTTCCAATACGGACCCAGCAGAATGAAATTCTAGGAGTACTTCAACTAATCAATTCTTTGGACAAACAGAACAATGTTACCGTGTTTGACAGCGAGCAAGAGGATTTGGTGGCATCACTTGCCTCACAGGCAGCCGCTACCATCCAAAATGCTCGTCTCATTAATGCTGTTCATGAGATTTTTGCGGCCCTGGTGAGATATTCGGCTTCTGCAATCGATGCCAGAAGTCCTCATACCGCTGGGCACTCACGCCGAGTGGCCACCTATTCCATGCGGTTGGCCCGGTCGGCAAATGAGGAAACCGAGGGGACTCTGACGGATGTGTTTTTCAGCGACAAGGAACTGGAGGAGCTCAACTACGCGGCCTGGCTTCATGACATAGGCAAGATCGGAGTACGAGAAGAGTTGCTGGAAAGGGTCGACCGTCTTACTCCCGCGTCAATGGAACTAATCTCGACTCGATTTGAAGCAATCAAATTGGCTGTGGCCAGAGACTTTGAACGCCAGCGGCGAGCTGAAGGAGGCTCAAAAGAAACTGACCATACTGAACTTGAAAGGAGACTGCGGGAAGTTGATGAGGACTTGGGGTTCATCAGGAGAATCAACAAGGCAACGCGACTCAGTTCTGAGGAAATCCGGCGAATCGAGGAAATCCAGACAGAAAGTTTCCGAAATGCTCGGGGTGAGGTGAGGGCCTATCTCAGCGAGGAGGAGGTTCATCACCTGAGCTTACCTTCAGGAAACCTTACCGGTAAGGAGTTCCAGGAAGTCCGGGGACACGTGCTCCAGACGCTGAATATTATCAATAAAATTCCTTTTACCAACGATCTCGAGCGTATCCCAGTGATTGCTGCGGCCCATCACGAAAAACTGGATGGCTCGGGGTACCCCCTTGGTCTTACGGCTTCAGACATTACGATCCAGGCACGCATCCTGGGTATCGCAGACGTCTACGATGCACTTACCGCGAGCGACCGTCCTTACCGAGGTGCGATGCCTGTACAAGAGGCTTTGCAGCACCTGATCAAGGAAGCCGAAGCGGGGAAACTGGATCGTGATCTGGTAGACTTGTTTGTAAGCAAAAAGCTCTATGAAGGAGTGACATAAGGAACAGCAGGCAGTAGGCAGCAGGCAGAAGGCAGTGGAATTATTTTTTATCGGTTATTCAACACCATTACAAAGACTGAGGTTTCAGGTTTCAGTGTTCAGGTTTCAGTTTTTTTTTGTATTTCTTCCCTGACACCTGACACCCGACACCTGAAACCTTGAGACTTGGTGCCCGGAATTTAATATTTTACAATGCTCCACCACTCCATCACTCCAGCAGACTGCCGCAAGGGGGAAAACGTATTGAAGCTCCCTCAGGGTCGCCCAAAGCCGGGTCCTTTGGGCCCAGATTTTTCATTTTAGTTCACTTTGAGGATGTGTAAAGAATGTCTAAAAAGAATGTTCTTGCAGCTTTGGAACGGGTAGCCGAGAAACGAATTAACGAGGCGATACAGCGCGGCGAATTCGACAATCTCCCTGGCAGTGGGAAGCCGCTCAACCTGGAAGACGACCGACAAATCCCAGATGATCTTCGTTTAGCCTACAAAATATTGAGGAACGCTAACTGCCTGCCTCCAGAGCTAGAGTTGCAAAAGGCAATCAGAACCGCTGAAGAATTACTGAGCTCACTAAAAGACGAGAGCGCCAAGTATCGCCAAATCAAGAAGATCAATTATCTCATAATGAAGTTGAACACGATGCGAAACGGTTCAGTGCAGTGGGAAGAGAAACAGTTGTATTATGAGAAGATGGCGGAGAAGGTGGGCAGTCGCAAAGGATCTAAGTAGCAGAAATGGGAAGGTAGGTCCGAAGAATCGAAGGTTTTTCTTGGATTAGGCAAGCATTGCAAAATATCAAATACCAAGCACCAAATTACAAACAAATATCAAATTCCAATACTCAATGACCAAAACAGGTTTGGGATTTTGAATTTTGGTCATTGTGATTTGTTTGTGATTTGTGATTTGTTATTTGGAACTTTAAAGTAAGAGACTTGGTTTTAGCTAAAGCTAACGAAATCTGACATGTGGGTAGAAGCTGACTGGACTAGCTGAAGTGACTTATGCACGAGATGTCTATCGCCCAGTCAATATTGGATATCATCCTTCAGGAGAGCGGGAATCACAAGGTCACCCGTGTGCTTTCCGTGGCACTGAAAGTGGGAGAGTTGAGCGCTGTAGAGACCGAGTCGCTTCGTTTTTGCTTTGAGCTTCTGACCAAGGGAACACCGGCCGAGGGGGCACAGCTGGATATTGAGCGGATTCAGGTGACATGCCGCTGCCAGGATTGCGCCTCGGATTTCACCGTGAAGGAGCTGACATTCAGCTGTCCTTCATGCGGGAGTGGTAAACTGGAGATGTTATCTGGCCGGGAACTGAGTATCGAAAGCTTTGAGGCGGAATGAAGGACATTGGGCAGAAGGCAGAGGGCAGCAGACAGCAGGCAGAAGGCAGAGGACAGAAATACATAGCGAGACTGGCGAGACGGAGATTAGAGGTCAGAGATCGGAGGTCAGAAGTCAGAGGTGAGAAGTCAGAAATCGAAGATTAGAATTCACGAGAAAAGCAATCAAAATTGAGTTCCTATCAACTACTGACTACTGGATTCTTTGATTGTAGATTGTAGATTGGGGACAGGCAGAACCGGCTGCACAGAGATTGGGCAGCCGACAGAGGACAGAGGACTGATGATAAATGCTAAATGTGAAATGAGAAATGTGCAATGACCCTGAAAATACCTGTAGTACGTAATATTTTGGAAGCGAATGAGCGGTTAGCCGAAGACAACCGGCGAATATTTCGCGAGGCTGGTCTTGTTGTCATCAACTTGATGAGCGGTCCAGGGGCTGGAAAGACTTCTTTGCTTGAGCGGACCATTGAGGCACTGCAGCATGAGATTCGCATCGGAGTAATCGAGGGAGACATACAGTCTTCTTACGATGCAGAGCGCATTGGCCAGAAAGGGGTCCAGGTGGTGCAGCTCAATACAGGTGGTGCTTGTCACCTGGACAGCAATATGATCAAGTCTAGTCTTGATGCTCTGGATCTCGACATCCTGGATCTATTGGTGGTTGAAAACGTGGGCAATCTGGTGTGTCCAGCGGAGTTCAATGTGGGTGAGGACATGAAGGCCATGATCCTAAGTGTTCCGGAAGGTGATGATAAGCCCCTTAAGTATCCCCTGATGTTTCAAGAGTCCCGGGCGTTACTCATTAACAAGATTGATTTACTCCCCTACGTCAACTGCGATGTGGGGAAAATAAGAGAGCGGGCCTTGCAGCTCAATGCCAATCTGGAAATTTTCGAGATCTCCTGCCGCACTGGTGAAGGGTTGGATGGCTGGGCCGATTGGCTCAGGCAGCAGGTGAGCGTCCGCAAAGCTGGAGGAGATGGCGCAGAGACTTAGAGTTCACATCCAAGGTATTGTTCAGGGTGTGGGATTTCGTCCGTTTATTTATCAACTGGCTCACCGTCACCGGTTAAACGGCTACGTAGCCAACACGCCGAAGGGCGTGGAACTTGAGGTGGAGGGAGGCCGAGATGCTCTCCACCATTTTCTCAAAGAACTCCCTGAATCAGCCCCACCTCTGGCACGCATTACCCAGATAGAAACTGAGGAACTCCCTGCCGCTGCCTACAGCACTTTCGAGATCAAGGCCAGCGAAGAGGGTGAAGAGCGAGCAGCCCTCATATCGCCGGACACAACAAGCTGCAGCGATTGCCTCCGGGAACTCTTTGAGCCGCAAGACAGGCGACACCTCTATCCTTTCATTAACTGCACCAACTGCGGACCACGATACACCATCATTAACGACATTCCCTATGACCGGCCCAAAACCTCCATGGCAGTCTTTACTATGTGTGACGATTGCGCCCGCGAATATCACGATCCTCTTGACCGACGTTTTCATGCACAGCCCAATGGTTGTTGGAACTGCGGTCCTCGGGTGTGGCTGGCGGACAGCAGTGGCGAAGAGCTAAAGATTTCAGAGCCGATATCTGGGGCAGCAAAGCACCTCAGCCAGGGCGCTATTGTGGCTGTAAAGGGACTGGGCGGATTTCACCTGGCTGTTGACGCCAGCCAAAATGAGGCGGTAAAAAGGCTTCGCTGGCGGAAGGGGAGGGAAGAGAAGCCTCTTGCCCTCATGTCGTCAAGCTTGGAACAGATTGAACGGTATGCACTGGTTGGAGATGAAGAGCGACGACTACTCACTTGCTCCCAACGCCCAATTGTAATTGTCCCAAAGCGACCGGAAAACACCATCGCCCCCGAAGTGGCTCCAGGGAATCGCTATTTCGGAGTGATGCTCCCTTACACTCCTCTGCACTACCTGCTCCTTTCTCATCCGTTTCTGGCTCTGGTCATGACCAGTGGCAATATCAGCGAGGAGCCCATTGCCATCGATAACCTCGAGTCAGTGGAGCGGCTAGGAAAGATAGCCGACTATTTTCTTTTCCACGACAGAGATATTCTCTTGCGCAGTGATGATTCAATCCTCAGGCCAGCTGGGGGGCAACCCAGACAAATTCGGAGATCCAGAGGGTACGTACCAGTTCCGATTTTTCTCAGAAAACCGGGGGCTGAGGTCCTGGCCCTGGGAGGGGAACTGAAAGGCACCATTTGTCTGACTAAAGAGAATCGGGCATTTGTCGGGCAGCACCTTGGTGATCTGGAAAACCTTGAAACTTTGGAGTTCCTTGAACTGACAGTCCGGCATCTTCGACGTATTCTAGAGGTGAGCCCTCGCTTGCTTGTTCATGACCTCCACCCAGACTACCTGACAACCCAAGTGGCTCTGGCTCAAGACGAACTGCCCACTCTGGCAGTGCAACATCACCACGCCCACGTGGTGAGCTGTATGGCAGAGCACGGATTGGAGGGCAAAGTTTTGGGCCTAGCCCTGGACGGAACTGGCTATGGTGATGATGGCTGCATCTGGGGAGGAGAAATCCTGGTAGCGGATGAACGAAACTATGAGAGGGTAGCCCATTTTGACTATGTACCCATGCCTGGTGGCGAAAAAGCCATTAAAGAACCGTGGCGGATGGCGGTGGCCTATTTATGGGCTGGTTTAGGTGAAAAGGTATTCCAGGATGAACAACAACCACTCCAAAAGTGGGATCGGGACCAGATTGGAGTACTCGTGCAGATGATGCAGCGTCAAATAAACAGCCCCCTCACCTCCAGTTGCGGGCGACTCTTTGATGCTGTGGCTGCCCTGATAGGATTGAGAGATCGAATTGCCTACGAAGGTCAGGCGGCCATTGAACTCGAACAATGCATGGAGCCCACCACGGACAAATATCACTACGAGTTCAAAGAGGTTGAAGGGAGAATGCTTCTTAGCGCCACAAGCATCTTCACCCAGGTGTTTGATGATGTGGTTTCAGGAGTGGCGCCAGAACTGGTCAGCGGCAAGTTTCATCAGACTCTGGTTGCAATGTTTGCCGATGCCTGTTTGCATCTGTGCAAGCTGCATGGACTCAACAGGGTGGTATGTTCAGGGGGAGTGTTCCAAAATGTTTTTCTTCTGGAGAACCTGGAGGACCGCTTGAGAGCATCTGGATTGGAAGTCTACACACCCCAACTTATTCCGGCCAATGACGGTTGCATTTCTCTAGGTCAAGCAGTTATTGGGGCCGCAACGCTGGAGGAGTAGAGAGCACTGAACTCGTAAGGGAGACTTTCGCTTATGAAATACCAGGATGAATATCGAGATCCGGAGCTGGCAGAGAGGATCGTGTCGGCTATTAATAATAAGTCTCGCACACCTGTCCGATTCATGGAGGTCTGTGGTACACACACTGTAGCCATTTTTCGTTCCGGCTTAAAAGAACTTCTCCGCGAGACCATCACCTTGATCTCTGGTCCCGGGTGTCCCGTTTGCGTAACTTCTCCCCAGGATATTGACCGGGCCGTCAAGCTCTGCCGAGAACCAGATGTGACGGTGGCAACATTTGGAGATTTAATGCGGGTACCCGGTTCGGAGTCATCTTTGCACCAAGAGAAAGCACGAGGTGCAGATGTGCGGATGGTGTACGCTAGCATGGATGCGCTGGAACTGGCTCGCAAACATCAGGACCGTCGGATAGTTATGATTGGTATCGGGTTCGAGACCACAGTACCTACCATAGCAGCGGCCGTCTACCAGGCCCAGCAGGAAGGGTTGGATAATTTCCTGGTTTTCTCAGCGCACAAGTTGTTGCCTCCCGCACTTGATGCACTTTTGGCCGGTGAAGAAGTGCGTATCGATGGCTTCATATGCCCGGGCCACGTAACCACTATAATTGGGACCGAGCCCTATCAGGAGGTGGTAGATCGATACGGTAAGCCGTGTGCGATCAGCGGCTTTGAGCCGGTGGATATTCTGCAAAGCATTTATATGCTGGTTTCCCAAATTGAGGAGCAACGGTGTGAGGTAGAAATTCAGTACGCTCGCGCAGTTCATTCGGAGGGCAACCCCAAGGCTCGACAACTCATGGAGGAAGTGTTTGAACATGCTGACGGTTTGTGGCGAGGTCTTGGCCCCATTCCCCAGAGTGGCCTGATGCTGAGGGATAAGTACAGTGCTCATGCTGCTGAGAGCCATTATGACTTAACCGTACCTCCGGCTGGTGAAATGCCAGGCTGCCGCTGTGGCGAGGTACTTCGGGGTGTGTGTACTCCCCCAGAGTGCGCTCTATTTCGCAAGAGTTGTACTCCCACGAATCCTTACGGTCCTTGCATGGTTTCCACTGAAGGTACCTGTGCGGCGTATTTTAAGTACCATGCGGAGTAAGGGATTTCGGATTTGGGATTGCGGATCGCGGATTCAACTCGCCCTCGTTCCTGATATGGAGAGGCGTAAGTTGATGGAAATTACAAATCACAAAACCCAAATCACAAACAAATAACAATTACCGAAATTCAAAATTCCAAACGCTGACATCATCTCAGAAAAAGAGAATTCCAATTATGTTTCGGTCATTGAATATTGGAATTTGAGATTTATTTGTAATTTGTTGCTTGGGATTTGGGATTTCAGAATTTAGTTCATTTTAACTCACTTCACTTCAGCTGACTTTCAGCACTCTGAGGAAAGACCCCATGAAGACTGAGAGAATTCAAATGGATCACGGTGCCGGCGGCAGGGCGTCGCAGGACCTTGTGGCCAAAACTTTCATCCCTGCCTTGGCAAATCCTATTCTCACAGAACTCAACGACAGCGCTCTGCTGGAGTTCCAAGGTGTGCGGTTGGCAATGAGCACAGACTCTTATGTGGTGGATCCGATTTTTTTCCCGGGAGGCGATATCGGCAGTCTGGCCGTGCATGGAACCGTAAACGATCTGGCCATGCGTGGAGCCCAGCCCAGCTACCTTAGTGTGGGTTTTATTCTAGAAGAGGGGCTGGAGCTGACAGATTTGGAGCGGTTGGTGACCTCCATGGCCGCCGCAGCCCGGGAGGCTGGGGTGCAGGTGGTGGCTGCGGACACCAAGGTGGTGGACCGAGGCAAGGCGGACCGAATCTTTATTAACACTGCCGGGCTTGGCATTGTTGCCCCCGGCGTAGATGTTGCCGGTCAGAATGCGAGACCCGGGGATATTGTCTTGATCAACGGGCCCATGGGTGACCATGGCGTTGCTGTTCTTTCCACCCGGGAAGGGCTCTCCTTTCAGACAGAAATAGAAAGTGATTCAGCGTCTCTCAATGGGCTCGTGGCCGCCATGTTGGCGGCGAGCAACAAGATTCACGTGTTGCGAGATCCCACTCGCGGCGGCGTTGCCACTGCCCTTAATGAAGTGGCCAAGCAGTCAGGGGTCGGCATTCGGTTGGAAGAATCCAATCTGCCGGTGCGGCCGGAGGTGAACGCAGCCTGCGAGATGCTGGGACTGGATCCCTTGTATGTGGCCAATGAGGGAAAGGCGCTTGTTTTTGTGGCGCCAGAGGACGCTGAGTTGGTCTTAAACGCTATGCGCCAGCATCCCCTGGGTGAGGAAGCTTGCGTCATAGGTGAGGTTGTCTCTGAGCACCCAGAGAGGGTGGTTCTCCAAACCGGAATAGGTGGCCGCCGCATTGTGGATATGCTCAGCGGCGAGCAACTGCCAAGAATATGCTGAGAACCTAGAAGTGGGCAGATATCGGATTCGTCAACTTATTCCTCTTCCAAGGCCAGCTCGATTAGCCGGTCAAGTAGTTCAGAAAAACTAATTCCCGCCGCTGCCGCCGCCTGGGGATAAAGGCTGGTGGCGGTCATGCCAGGAATAGTATTGGTTTCCAGAACGTAGGCTTCATTA
>Ga0255043_10000015_pt1 | contig 23882 bp, 15 predicted proteins | sample BC1_12_9_MG_FD_182778 | JGI IMG/M metagenome (GOLD analysis project Ga0255043, IMG submission 182778) | Seawater microbial communities from Strait of Georgia, British Columbia, Canada - BC1_12_9 | ecosystem: Environmental > Aquatic > Marine > Strait | place: Canada: British Columbia | collected... | reverse complement strand
AATCCTTCCGTCGGAGGCGCAACTGCGCGCTTGTCGCGGAGCTCGAGGCGAAGAGCCTCGTCACGCAGTTTTTGGAGACGCCGGCGACCGAGCGCTTCGTTCTCAGCGGTCGCCTTCTTCAACGTCGTGATGGCCTTGTCGAGTTCTTTCTTGGCACGACGTTGCAGCTCTTCCCGTTCCGCTGCCAGTTTCTCCGGAAGCTCTCGTCGTTCCGCCTCCAACCGCCCGAGCTCGCGTTCGGCCTCACGCCGGGTCCCCTCAGCGAGACGCTGCCTCTCGAGGACTTCAAGCCTTTCCACCTCCAGCTCCTGTTCCAAAGTCTCGAGCCGACGAAGCCACCGGTCGAGTTCGAGGTGGTCGCCGCCAAGAAGCTCCCGAGCGCGGGCGAGCACGTCTTTGGCCACGCCCATTCGGTGCGCGATCTCGAGAGCCCTCGATCGTCCGGGCCGACCCATGCTCAGGGAATACGTCGGTCGTTCCGAGTCCTCATCGAACTCCATCGCCGCGTTCTCCATCCCTTCGGCGGCGCTGGCCGCGAGGGCGATGGCTGCCAGGTGGGTCGACACGACGGTGAGCCCGCCGCGGCGGTTGAGGTCCTCGAGGAGTGCACAGCCGATCGCCGCCCCCTCGAGCGGATCGGTGCCGGCGCCGATCTCGTCGAAGAGAACGAGGGAGCAGGGGCCGGCCTCTTCGAGCAGCCGAGCCGTCGCCGCCATCGCCCCCGAAAAGGTCGACAGATCGGCGCCGACGTCCTGCTCGTCGCCGATGTGGCACCAGATGTGGTCGAAGTCGGGGATGACTGTTCCCTCATCGGCCGGCAACGGGATCCCACAGGAGCTCATCAGGACCAGCACACCGATGGTCTTGAGGACTACGGTTTTTCCGCCCGCATTGGGCCCCGAGATCACCAGGACCTGTGCGCCTTCCGGCATCCTGAAATCCAACGGCACAACCTGATGGTCTGGGTCGCGGCGTTCGGCGTCACCGAATACCTGAAGTCGCAGTGCATGCAGGCGCTCGTCGAGGAGTGGGTGGCGCGCCGCCAGCAGCACCAGGTCGCGTCCCTCTCCGGGCACCGCAAGGTGGCCCTCAACAACCCGGCCGAAGATTGCCTTTGCCTGAACGGCATCGAGCTCCGCCAGCACGTCTACCGCCTGAGCAAGATCGTCTCGGGCATCAGCAAAGAAACCGGCGATCTCGTGAAGAATCCGCTGGATCTCTCCCGCCTCTCCGGCAATTGATGCGGCCAGCCGGTTGTTGAGCTCAACAACACCGAAGGGCTCGACGAAGGAAGTGGCGCCCCGAGCCGAAACGTCGAGAAGGAGCCCGTCAAGCTGGGAACGAGCCGAGGATCTTACGGGCAAGCAATAACGGTCGCGCCGCATCGTCGGCGGCGCATCGGTCACAACCTCCCGGTTCGCCCGGCGGAGACCCTCGAGCTCTCCCAAGACATCGGAGCGTGCCCGCGCGATCTCTCTCCGTAGACGACCGAGTTCGGGCGACGCGTTATCGGCGACCGTTCCATCGCGCTTGAGCTTTGGCGCAACCCTGGCGACCAGCTCGGTGGTGTCGGCGAGTTGGTTCAGAATTTCGTCGAACTCGCGATCGTCAGAGGCTTCGAGACGACGACGAACAGCCGCTACCCGGCGCGCAAGGGTGAGCAACGCGACCAGGTCGCGCGGTTCGGATGGCGGCGATGCGCCCTCCTCGAGCCAGGGCAAGGCCTCGTCAACTCCCGCAAGCGCCAATGGTCCGTCTTCCTCGATGAGGTCTGCGACCGCCCTGGTGAGGAGGGCTGACCGGACGCGTTCGGGGACACCGTCCGGCACACCGGCGAGATCACGAACAACAACGCGGCCCACGCGTGTACGGGCGTGAGCCGCGATCAACTCGAGAATTTTATCGAATTCAAACTCAAGAGCGAGCGAACGGTCAAACTGCGCTCGCATGATGGATTCGGACTAGAGCAAACCGGCGCGGCGCTGCTTCGCCATCTTGCGCAGCATTTTCTTTCGGGCTTGGATCATTTCACGCTTGCGGCGCTCGGACGGCTTTTCGTAGAAACGACGCCTTTTGACCTCTGAGAGGATGCCAGCCTTTTCGCACTTCCGCTTGAAGCGGCGAAGTGCCTGCTCGAAGGACTCATTGTCACGAACTGTGACACCTGTTGGCATGTAGGCTCACCTCCTCCCGGTGCGAATTGCGCCCGCGGTCTGGCCGCATCTGGGCGCGCGCGTCAAGACGGGGAGGATATCACCGTGGCCATACATCGTCAATTACACGCTCGCTCGGGCTATGGGCTATGGGCCGTGGGTTATCACCGCATAGTTCCTGCTGTAAATCACCAAAAGCGCCCCGAAAGACGCTTTTAAGTCATTCATGCGGGTGTTTTTCAAGATTCCGGTACTTCTAGCGGGAACCTATAGGCTCAGAGCGAAGACCTCATAGCTCATAGCCCATAGCTCAAACCCGAAAATCAGTCTTCAACGACCTTGATCTTCACCGCTTCGAAGTTCTTGTTGTAGACCTTGTTGTTCGTGGTCTTGAAGTAGATCCCGGCTGCTCCGCCCTCACGTTTGCGATACAGCCAGGTTTCCACCTTCCGTTTCTCGTCCACCTGGATGTTTTGGTAATACGGTACGCCCGCGATCTCCTTGACGTCGTCCATCGTCATGTTCTTCTTCACCAGCTCGAAACGCTCCTGGGTCATGAAACGCATGTCGTCGATCGACCCGATTCTGTCGATCAGAGGCTGATACGGGGGCAGCCCGATCGAATCGTAGTAGCTGCTGGCGGAGTCGAGTTGATTCATCGCCTTCCTGTAATCGCCGGACATGGCCACCGTGTCCTCGGCGATCAGGATGGCTTCGTCGGAGTAGAGGTTGAGGCCCTGGGCCGTGGCGGGATGGTCCGGAAAGTCGTTGAGGGCGATGTTGAGAAAATCGGCCAGGGTTGCCTGAACCATTTCGTACGCGGTGTCTCTCGCGGCGCCTTGCTCCTCAATCGTGGCCGGCAGCGATTCCAACGCCGCCTTCTGTTCGTCGGTTCGATCACGCTCCCTGATAGCCTCGATCTCGGCCAAGGTTGTCTCCGATACGGCGAGGTCGGCGCGTGCCTGCTGGAGAACTTCGTTCTGCTGCTGCAGAGTCACCAGCTGCTCCTCGAACTGAGCCTGGTGGAGCTCCTCTTCGCTGGGGCCTCGAGAGCATCCCGAAACCAGACCCAACGCCACCAGAGTCGCAATGCCATACGGCAGGAATCGGCTTATTCTCATGACTCCTCCCTTCGCCCCGCACGCTAGCAGAAACCGCCCCTTGTGACAATGTCGACCGCCGCAAACTCGAAGAATCCGCCCAGTCTTTTGCTCGCTTCAGCACGGCGGACGGCGAGCTGACGCCTCCCACGTCGCGGATCACATGTGAAATCAATTGCTTGACGAAAGGAGGCTCGGCTGGCGATAATGTTCCTAGTGTGTGAGTTGGAGGTTGCATGGACCGGTACGATGCCATTCTCGAGCATCTCAAAAAGGCGCAGAGTCGTGGTCTCGAGTCGGCGGCTACCCGTCTTGACGCCATCGTCGAAAACCTCAGTGAGCTGATTCAATCGGCGAAAACCACCGTCCAGAGTGCCAGGCCGACCGACGCCGAAGATGTCCTGCCTCTAGCCGAAGTCGAGGCACTGGTGGCCGAGCTCCGTACCGAGACGGGAGGCCCCGCCGGGATCTCGCTCGAAAATCTACGCACTCTCGATGCGGCACGCAGCCAGTCCGAGTTGCTGCGGGCATTGTTGCCGATGCTGTCGGATCATGTTGGCCGGGCAGTCGTCCTGGTCATTCGCGACGGGGTGATCTCGGCATGGAGCGGCATCGGATTCGAAGATGGGGAAAAGCTTCGCAGTTGGCATGGTGGGGTAGCGGCATCGCCTGGATTCCAGCGCCTAGTAGAGACCTCGAAGCCGCTGAGCATCTCCCCGCAGGCCGATCCGTTGCTCTCACAGTGGCTCCAGGGTGATGTCATTCCTGAAGAGGGCGTGCTGCTACCGATCAGCCTGCGCGGCAAGCTGATGGGCATCGTCTACATAGACCACCATGGGAACCACCCGTGGAATGTCGAGGCCGCCCAATCCCTCAACGCCATCGCGTGCTGGCTCATTGACACCCTTCACCACCGCTCGACGGTACCGACGCCCACTGTGGCCGAAATCACAATAGTGGAGTCTCAGCAGGAGTCCTTTGCCGATGACGAAGTCTTCCAACCACCGCCGGAGCCCGAGGCTTTTGAGCCTCCTCCGGAAGTCGTGATCGATGAGCCTTCAGTACCGGAGATCGTGGTCGAAGAAACTCCAGCACCGGCAGCCTTCGACCCCCCGGCCGCAGAGGTGCCGGAGGTGTCGACGCCCGCAGCTCCGGAATTCGATGCCGGAGGGGTGGATGCAATCGAGTTCGAATCCGTCTCTGAAGAGGAATTCGGGCAACCAGAGGCGGCAGAGGACATACCGGCCATCGATTACGACTTCGAGCCCAAACCGGCATCGGCCGAACCCGGGCCCGCCGGTGCGGGATTCGACCCGTCGGCTACGGTCAGAGTCGACACCGCTGACGCGGCGATGAGCCCGCCGGCCCCGCCGCAACCGGCGGAAATCCCGGCACCTGTTGAAATGCCTCCACCTGCGGCACCGCCGACGGCAGCTGACGATCGCCCCTCGGTCGTGGAGATGGAGGCGCCACCTCCGGTGCGCCCAGTGGAGCCGCCGCCTGAGGCAGATGCCGGAGCCGGGCCGGGACCCGATGAGGATGCGCGCCAGGAAGAGGCGCGACGCTTCGCTCGCTTGCTGGTATCGGAGATCAAGCTCTACAACGAGGACGAGGTAGAGCGGGGCCGTGCCGGAAAGGACATCGGCGCGCGTCTCAAGGAAGACATCGATCGCAGCCGGGAAATGTACGAGAAGCGGATTGCGGCTGACGTCCGCGGCGGTCACGATTACTTCCGCGACGAGTTGGTCCGAATTCTTGCCGACGGTGACCCCGACGCCCTCGGCATGTGAAACTTCAGACGGGACAAAAACTGATCCTGGCGGCGGCCCTTACGGCCGCCGCTTGCAGTGATGGCCGCATTCAGCTTCCTGACTCGGAAAGGGAGCGCATTCTCGACCAGGCCTTTGATATTTCGGACTCGAATCCGGCGCACGCTGCCACCCTTTTTGCAGATGCGGGGCCGGGACCCTCCCTGGAGAATTCGCGAATGGCGTCCTGGGCCACCTGTCTCGAGCGCACCGCCGCACCGTCCGACGCGTGGCGCCGATACCTGGATGACCACCCCCCCGATTCCCTCGCCGTCCGTGCGCGTCTCGCCCTGATACGGATGCTTATCGATCAGGGCGCTGTCGAGGCCGCCCTCACCGAGCGCTCGCTCCTGCCGATTGAAAGCCGACCACAGGTCGATGAACTGCTCTTTGCAGTTGCCAACCCGGAAATCCGGATCGAGGCGGCGCGTCGTTTGGCCGTCAGCTCGCCATCGTTCCTCGCCGGCGCCGATCGCGAGCTCGATCGCCGTCTGGCCTCCAAACTGTCACCGGAGGATCTGCTCGAAAGAGCACGCGGGTGGTGTCGGATCGGCCAACCTGCACGGGCCGCGTCGGAGCTCCGTCGGCTAAGGTGGCAGGCGGAGGACGAGAAACAGCGCCGCAGGGAGCTGGCGCGCGCCGAGCTCGCTGGGGGCTCGCCGACACGTGCACTCAACGCCCTCCCCTCCGCCCGGAATGCCGAAGCCGAGGACCATGCCCTTCGCGCACAGGCTTACCGCAGCCGCGGTTGGCATCTGTTCCCAGGCCGTGGCGAACAACGACAATTCGCGGACTGTGTCTCCGAGGCCGAGTCCGCTATCGCCCTCGACGGGACTGCTGACCACCGCCAGGTCGCGCTCGTCCTTCGTCTCGAGTGTGCGACCCAGACGGGACAGCTCAACATCGCACTCGAAAGCTGGCGCCTGCTCGAGGCTGAGCGGTGGAACAATCCTCGCCGTCAGTGGCTCGGCCGCCGCCTCGGGGTGGCGCTTGCCCGCTCGGCCCCGGAAAATCAGGCAGTCCGCCAGATCGCGCAGGCCCTGCCAACCCAGGAGCGCTGCCTCCGCTTCTGGATAGCGGTTCAATCGACCGACCGACGGATTGAGTTGGCGGCGCTCGCCGGTGCGGGCATCGCCGATCTCTACGGCCAATGGTCGCGCCAGGCCCTCGCTCAGCCCCCTCCCAGCGCCGCCGATTTTGGCCCACCGGTGACTGCCGGCGAGCCGCCCGAGTCGGTTGAGCGGCTGCTCGGCGCCGGTTCGAAAACCGAGGCCCTGCGCCAGTGGCAGCGCATTCGGCGAACCCGTCCCCCTATCCCCGAGGAGGCCCTGGCCGCGGCCGAGGCCGCCGCCGGGCACGGGTGGCCGACGGATTCAATCCACTGGCTTCTCGCGGGGTTTCCAGAGCTCGGCACCGTCAACATGAACCTCGCGCCCGAAAACGTGGTTCGCGCCTATCTGCCGTTGCGGTTCAGGGAGGCGGTGGTAGCGGCCGCCCGCGAAACTGGGCTCGATCCCTGGCTGATCGCCGGCGTTGCCCGCCAGGAAAGCGGCTTCGCGGCGCACGCGATGTCCTCGCAAGGTGCGATCGGCGTCCTCCAGCTGCTGCCATCGACTGCCCGCCTTCACGCGCAGGCGCTCGGTCTCGGTTCGCAGCCCGATCTCCGGGACCCCGAACTCAACCTTCGGCTCGGCGCACGCGAACTCAGCGCCTTGATGCGCCGTTTCGGCGCGGTTGAACCCGCGCTCGCAGCCTACAACGGCGGTCTGGCGAGGGTCCGCGGCTGGTGGAAAAGATGGCCCGACCGGCATCGATTCACGGAGGAGATCCCGGTCCCCGAAACCTACAACTACGTCCGCCGGGTCGTGTTTCTCAGCGAGGCCTATCGACTGGTCTACGAAGAGGACTGGAGGAGAACACAATGAAAGAAATCGAAGTCCGGACTGCCTCCCATCGACAAATGGTCGATATCACTCAACAGGTGGCGGAGGTCGTCGAGGGCACCGACGGCATCTGCCACGTCTTCGTGCCGCACACCACCGCCGCCGTGGTTATCAACGAGCACGCCGACCCGGATGTCGCCCGAGATCTCGTCGCTGCGTATGAAGCGATGGTGCCTGATATCCGCTTCGCCCACGCCGAGGGCAACTCCGATGCCCACCTGATGACGACAATGCTCGGCAGCTCGGTGTCGATGCCAGTCGAGGACGGCCGATTGCTCCTCGGCACCTGGCAGGGGATTTTCTTTGTCGAGCTCGACGGGCCACGCAGCCGCAAGGTCTGGGTGAGCGCCAGTTGACTGGTCCCGCCTCGGTTGCGGATTTCAGTTTTTCGCCGAGAACCGAACGCAGTCTCCGGCGCAAGTTAACAGTAAAGAATCTCAATACAGTCACTTACCCTATCGTATATGACGTCAGGAACGCAAGTTTCAGAAAACAAAAGATTTCTATGCTTGACACGGCCGCGATGTCAGCCAAAATGGAGGCGGAGGAATGGTCCATGTGGAGGTCTGAATCCCCGGGGATCGTCAACTGCCGAAACGTCTTCCTCGTATCATTCACAGTCGTCGTCCTCTGCTGTTGGCTGGGCGCCGGGATTGCGGTGGCTCAAGAGGAGGAATACGAACCGATCGACAGCTCGCTCTGCGCCGACTGTCACGAGGCCAGCCGCCACGGGTCGGCCTTTGCCGACGACATAACGCATTCCGTTCACGACGGGCTCGAGTGCCTCGACTGCCATGTCGACAGCGGCACGGTGCCACACCGAAAGGCGGAAGAACCGTTCTTTGTCGGCTGTCAGCCGTGCCGTGTCTGCCACGACCAGGCCGCCGAGGATTACCAGACGCACGGCCGATCACGCCTCGGCTCCTCCGAGGACATGCCACACTGCTCCGACTGTCACGGCGACCACGACATCCTGCCGCCGACCGCCAAACGCTCGACGGTCCACCCTACCAACCTTCCCGATACCTGCGGTCGATGTCACGAGAACCTCGACATCACCACCAAATACGACATTCTGATCGACCACCCGATACAGATCTATGCGCGATCAGTCCACGGCCAGGCGACCAGGGGCGGGGTGTACGTGGCGGCAAGCTGCAACGACTGCCACTCCTCGGGAGGCTCGGCGCACAAGATCCTCTCTCCCGGCTCACAAGAATCGAGCATCAACCACTTCAACATCCCGCGGACCTGCGGTCAGTGCCACAAGGGTATCGAGGGCGACTTTCGAGAGGGCATCCACGGCCAACTTGTGGATCGGGGTGAGACCGATGCGCCGGTGTGCACCGACTGCCACGGTGAGCACGGGATCCTGTCGCCGGACGACCCGTTGTCGCCGGTGTCGCGGTCCAAGGTCGCCGAGATGACCTGCTCGCCGTGTCACGAGTCAGCGGTGCTCAACGAGAAGTACGGCATCAAGACCGGCCGTCTGACGACCTTCATCGACTCCTACCACGGTCTCAAGTCGAAGGCCGGCGATACCCACGTCGCCAACTGCGCCTCGTGCCACGGCGTTCACCGGATATTGCCAGCCTCAGACCCGACCTCCACCGTCAACCCGGCCAACCTGCAACACACGTGTGGCGAGTGCCATCCGAAAATTTCGGAGAAAATGGCCTCGACCCCGATCCACGGCATCGGCGGTCAGGGTCTGCGCACACCGGCTGCCGATGTGGTCGAGAAGATCTACATCGTCGCTATCGCCGTGATCATCGGCCTGATGGTGCTGCACTGGCTGATCGACCTGCAACGGCACCTTCGCGATGTCCTGGCCAAGCGACCGCAGGTTCTGCGGATGCGTGCCGACGAGGTCGTGCAGCACGCCTTGTTGGCCCTTGCGTTCATTTCACTCGTGATTTCCGGCTTCGCCCTTCGATACGACCAGGGTTTCGTCTCGCGTTTCTTTTTCGGCTGGGAGGGCGGCTTCGAGGTCCGTGGCACCCTCCACCGGATCTGGGCGGTGGTGTTCATGCTGACCGTGACCTGGCACATCGTTTTCCTGACCACGACCCGCGGCCGAAAGTACCTGCGTGACATGATGCCGATTCGGCGCGACTTCCAGTTCTTCGTGCGGCGGATGCTCCACAACCTCGGTCTGCGACGCCAAATAGAGGCTCTCCAGCGTTTCAACTACGTCGAGAAGGCGGAGTACTGGGCGCTGGTGTGGGGGACGGCGGTGATGATCGTCACTGGTCTCATGCTCTGGTTCGACAATTGGTTCATCCAGTTCCTCCCCAAGGGCGTGCTCGACGTGGCGCTGGTGATCCACTTCTGGGAGGCCTGGCTGGCTTCGCTCGCGATCCTGGTGTGGCACCTCTATTCGGTGATCTTCCACCCACACGTCTATCCGATGAACCCGAGTTGGATCACCGGCCACATGCCCGACGAAATGTACGAACTCGAGCACCCAGGGCATTTGGAAGAGGCGAGGCTTGAGACCGAGGAAGCGCTCAAGCGCCAGCTCGAGCGCGTGCGCCGGCGAAACGATGAAGATGTGGAAGAGGCTGAAAAGCCGAAGGCGGAGGCTTCGGAAGAAACGAAAGACGAGTCGTGATCGAGGTGTGAAGAGTTCAGGGTTAAGCCCCCCTCCCCCCCTTGACTCTTGACTCTTTACTCTTAACCAGCGTCCGGCACGGGCGCGAATACGGGAACGTGTAAACTTGCCGGCAGAGGAACAAGCCATGGCCGTTGACCCCAAACTGCTGGAGATTCTCGTCTGCCCGGTGGACAAAACCCCGCTCGAGGTGGTGGAGCTGCCTGAGGCCGTGCGCCGCCAGCTGGTGGAAAAGTACCGCGATCAGTTCAAAGGTGAGGAGCCGGTGGTCGAAATCGGTCTGGCGTCGCCTGCCGGCCGCGTCTACCCGGTCGTCTCCGGGATCCCCGTCATGCTTGTCGATGACGCGCTGTCCCGCGAGGAGATCGAGGCCTGAGCCGGCTGGACCGCACTGCCGCCGGATTCCTCATAATCGGAGTGGCGGCAAGCATCAAGATCGCCCTCGCCAATGTACTCCTCGGAGTGGCAGGCGTGGCATGGTTGGCCGCACTCATCCGGGGTACCGCACGCCGGCCTCACGCCGTCATTCTGGTGCCGGTCGCTGCATACGCGGTCGTTTCCGTTCTTTCGGCCCTGTTGTCAACCGATCCTTGGCATGGCGTCAGTGAGCTCGCGGACCTCCTGACACTCGCGCTCGTGCCGATGACGATCTCCCTCCTCGACCAACGTCGTTGGGACCGGCTGCTGTTTCTCCTGGCGGTGGTGCTCGCGGTCTCCGCGACCGCCGGGCTCGCGCAGTACGCGTTTGGTGGCGACCCCTTACAACACCGAATGCGCGGGCTCGCCACTCACTACATGACGTTCTCCGGCTGGACGCTGGTTGTGACCTTGCTGATTCTCGGTGACGTGTTCTTCAGAAGAGATCGGCGCCGCCTCATGTGGTCTCTTCCGGCCGTTGCCCTCGGCGTGTCCACGCTGCTCCTCGGTCTCACCCGCGGTGCCTGGATCGGGTTTGCAACCGGTCTCCTGCTGGCCATCGCCGTCGGCCGGCCGCGGGCGCTGATTCTGTTCCCCTTGGCGGCGATGTTATTGTTCCTCGCTCTTCCGCAGCCGGTTTTGAATCGCGCCGCATCCACATTCGATCCGCGCGAAACGGCTACCCAAGAACGACTCCAAATGTACGGTTCCGGCCTGGGAATGGTGCGCGACCACCCGATCCTCGGCCTCGGACCCGGGTTGGTTCAGCCTGCGTATGCCGGCTACCGCATCGACGAGGCGCCGGCGAGGATCCCCCACCTGCACAACAACGTCGTGCAGATCGCAGCCGAGCGCGGAATTGCCGGTTTGCTAACCTACCTGGCGATCCTGACTGTCTTCGCAGTTCATGCCGGGCGAGCCCTGCGCGGTGCGTCGCCGGTCACACGACCGGCGGTCATCGGTTGTCTGATGGCAGTCGCGGGGGTGACGGCAGCGGGGCTTTTCGAGTACAACTGGGGAGATGCCGAGGTTTGGATCGTGACCCTCGTGAGCTTGAGTGCCCCCTTCGCCCTAGTCCGAATACCTCACCGGGTTTCGTCGTGAGGGCGGCGAGGTGGCGTGCCCAGCGGGGTTTTCGACCTGAGGGGCGCGGAGCGCGTACTCGACAGTACGTCGAGCACCCCGAGGCGAGAAAACACCGTTGGGTGCGATACATCGGCGGCCGCAGCAGAAAGTTGGTGAGATATGCGGGCTAATTCCCCGGCGGGCGGCGTGAGCGACCGCGTCTATACCGTCGCCGCGTTGATCGCCGAGGTCAACACCCTTCTCGAGCAAGGGTTCTCCGGCGTTCGGGTCGAAGGCGAAATAACCAACGCCAGCAAATCAGGCCGCGGTCACGCCTATTTTTCGCTCAAGGACGACGCCGCTGCCCTCGACTGCGTAATGTGGGCCTCCCGCGCTCGCCACCTCAAGTTCGAGCTCGAAGACGGTCTCGCCGTCCTCGCACTTGGATCATTGACAATCTACCCGCAGCGTGGCCGATTCCAAATGGTGGTCGACGATATTCAACCTCAAGGCCTGGGCGCCCTGCAACTGGCCTACGAACAGCTCAAGAAAAAGCTTGAGGCCGAGGGGCTTTTCGCCGTTGAGAGAAAGCGGCCTCTGCCCGCGCTCCCGAACCGCATCGGCATCGTCACCTCAGTCACCGGCGCCGCCCTTCAGGACATGCTCAAAATATTGCGCCGATTCCCCAACCTCGAGGTCATCGTCGCGCCAGCGATGGTGCAGGGAGAGGGTGCTGCGGCCGAGATCGCCGCGGCCATCACGCGCCTCGTCGAATCGGGACGGGTCAACGTCATTATCGTCGGACGAGGCGGTGGCAGCTTGGAGGATCTCTGGGCGTTCAACGAGGAAGAGGTCGCGAGAGCCATTGCATCAAGCCCGGTGCCCGTGATCTCAGGTGTCGGTCACGAGGTCGATTTCACAATCGCCGACTTCGTCGCCGACACTCGCGCCACCACACCTACCCAGGCGGCCGAAATGGTGGTTTCGCACCTCGAAGACCAAGAACGCCGCCTCGTCGAAGCGCGGGGGATTTTACTCCGCGACCTCGACCGCAAGCTCGCTCTTGCCCGAAGTCGACTTTCAGGTCTTGCCGGATCGTCCGGACTGGCCCGCGTCCCCCAACGGGTTCGGCTGTTGCGCGAACGGTTGCAACGAGCACGTCGGCTGGGCCCGGCGCTGCGCCAGGTCTTTTCCGCGGCCGCCACCCGTCTCAAACACGCCACTCGCGGCCTCCAGCGACTACCCGCCCGCATCGCGGCAGGCGGTCATCGGCGACTGTTGGTGAGCAGGAAGGAACAGCTGTCGCAGCTTATGGGGGCTCGAACGGCCCGCGTGCGCGCTCGCATCGATGCTGGTGAACGAGCGCTCTCCCACCTTGGGCCGACCAAGGTTTTGGAACGCGGGTACTCCATTACCAGCCTCGAGGGTTCTTCAACGCCTCTTCGAGACGCGGCACGGGTCCATGGTGGTCAGACCCTGATAACTCGTCTCGCCCGCGGCGAGGTGCGATCGCTGGTACGCAACGCCACAACCAACACAAAAACCGCGACGGCGGATCCTGCCAGACAACCCACTCTCTTCGATACCATCGAAGAACCGGGAGCCGGGTCCACGGATCAGGGAGCAAATGATGACTGACAAAAAGCAAAAGAGCGATCGGTTCGAGGACCAGCTGGCGAAACTCGAGGAAATCGTCGACCGGCTCGAGGACGAGTCGGTTGGGCTCGAGGAGGCCCTCGGGCTCTTCGAGAACGGCATGGATCTGGCGCGAAGCTGCCGCAAACGCCTTTCCGAGGTCGAGCAGCGCGTAACCCAGCTCCTCGAGACCGAAAACGGCGCGGACGAGGATGCTGAAGAGGAGTCCGAGTGACCGTCGAGTCACTTCTCGGTCGCGAGAAGGAAGCAGTCGAAGCGGCGCTCCGCGAGCTTTTCCCGGCGGAAGGTCAATGGCCGGTTCGTCTCTGGAAGGCCATGGAGTACGCGGTCTTTGCCGGCGGCAAGCGAATACGGCCGGTGCTGGCTCGGCTCGCCCACCGAGCAGCGGGCGGCGACCCGGACGAGATCACTCACGCCGCATGCGGTCTCGAGTTGATCCACACCTATTCGCTGGTCCACGACGACCTGCCGGCCCTCGACGATGACGTGCTGCGCAGGGGTCGGCCGACAGTCCACGTGACCTTCGACGAGGCAACCGCGATTCTGGTCGGTGACGCCCTGCTCACCGAAGGACTGTTGTTGCTCGCCCGCCACCCCGAAGGTGAGGTCTGGGTTGCCCGCCGGGCCGAGGCCGTGGCGACGGTCGCCGAGGCGATCTCGGTGCGCGGCATGGTTGGCGGACAGGTCGAGGATCTGGAGGCCACCGGTCATTTCGACGGTGGCTGTGATGATCCCGAGGTCAGACTCGATCGCATCCACCGTCACAAGACCGGGTGCCTGTTGAGGGCATCGGTGGAACTCGGTGCAATCCTGGCCGGCGTCGGCGTTCCACGCCGCACGCTTTTCTCCGATTTCGGAGAGGACCTCGGTCTCGCATTCCAGATCGCGGATGACATCCTCGATACCACGGCCAACGCTGAGGATCTCGGCAAGAGTCCCGGAAAGGACGAGGCTGCCGGCAAGCTGACTTATGTCACGCTCTACGGAATCGACCGGGCGCAGCAGCGCCTCGATGAGCTTGAGCAACAACTCCTCGAGAGGGCCGAGGCCATCGAGGGCTCGGACGGCGAGCTCGGCGCGCTTGCACGCTTCGTCTGCAGACGGAAGTCGTAACCACAGAGACACAGAGGCACAGAGAACGCACAGAAGTTTCTTCTGAATCCGTCGCAAACACGAAGACACGAAGGAATCACAAAGCCACCCGCCCACCCAAGAGAAACCGCAGATGACGCAGATAGACGAAGATCCCCAGGCCACACGATTTGAACCGCAAAGAACGCTAAGAGCGCAAAGCTACCCACCCATCCAAAAGGAAAACGCAGAGGCGCAAAGACGCAGAGGCGCAGAGGGAGTTGTTGGAGACTTCATCGCACGGCGAGGTCCCGGCCGTCGGAAGACGGCCGGGAACCGCTGGGTCGGGACGCCCAGACGAAAGCTAGCATTCGTAGGGCGTCCCGACCCAGCGGCCTGCGCTTTTCAAGCGCAGGCCTCGCCGCTTCTCTTCCTATTTCTATGGATGAGAGGTGCCCACCTCTCTCCCTGATGGGAGCGAAAACGGCAGAACCGACGCGCTTCGAGCGCGTCGGCCGGTGAGAAATCCGACAGCGACGGATGCTTGCATTCGGAGCAGAGGGTCTTCTCACCGGCGACCGGCGATCACCGATCGCCTGTTGTTCTGCCATCAAGAAGCGGGACCACTTCTCAAACTCAGCGTCCGCCTCTTTGTGTGGGCGGGTGGGTGGGCGGCCTTCGTGTCTTTGTGTCTTCGTCGTTGCGACGTGGGTGCGTGGGTGGGATCTGTGTTTATCTGTGTGATCTGTGGGCAAGAAAGGGTGGGCGGACGGCTCTGCGCCTCCGCAACTCTGCGTTTTCTTCTCTGGGTCCCCCTCTGTGACCTCTGTGGCTCTGTGGTTTTTCGGGTAAATGAGATTGCCCTTCTCTGGACGTTTCAGGCGCTCATAAGTTACTGTTGAAATTGATGCTGCGTAGGCGCACCCTCCTTCTTTTCCTGCTCGCGTTCGTCCTCCGCCTCCTTCTCCAGGGGTGGGACGTCGGGGTCACGTCCTCGTCTGCGCACCCTGACGAACGCCATGTCGGTTTCGTCACCGAGAGGGCCCAGGGCTGGTTCGCCGATCCGGAGTTCTACGCGTACGGCTCCCTCCATTTCCATGCGGTGCGTCTGACCGCTACGGTCCTTGGCCTCAAAGATAATGTTCGCGGCATCATTGTCAGCGGCCGCATGATCTCGCTGATGGCGTCGATGCTCGCCATCGTGCTCGGTTGGCTGATCGCCAGGCGAGCCTGGGGCCGACGAACCGGCGATCTCTTCATCCTGCTCGCGGCCTGGGTGCCGCTCGATCTCCAGCAATCGCATTTCACGACCGTGGAGGCGCACCACACCGCCTGGGTCATGGCGGCCCTTGCGGCATGTTTCTGGCTGGCACGAAGCGGCCGACCGCTCGCCGCCGCAGCTACGGGTGCGGCCATCGGTGCGTCGCTCGCGGTCAAGGTCGCGTCTCTCGCCCTCGGTTTCCCCCTGGTGGTGGCGGTTTTGCTCGCGACCCGGGGCCGCGGCGTGCTTGCCGGTATTCGGCTCCTGGCAACCGCGGGCGCAACCGGAATCGCCGGTTTCTGGCTCTGTCAGCCGTGGGCCTTCGCCAACGGCAAACCGCCGTTCAGCATCGTGGTGACCACCGTCTTCGTGGCCGTTATCATCGAGCTCGCCGGCCGGAGTACAGGCCGTGCCCGAGCCGCAATGCTCGGGGTCGCGGGCCTCGCCGCCACCGTCGCGGTCCTGCAAGGGGTAGCCCTGGTCGGCATCGGCAGCGACACCTTCGCTGCCAGGCTGGGCTCCGCGGCCCTCGCCGGCGCCGCCCTCAACCCAGCCTATTTGGAGGGAGTCGGCAACGAGGTCGCGATGGTTGTCGGCCGCGCCGACGCGGCCTATGTCCGGATCTACGCCCACACCCTGCCGGTGCTCTACCCGTTGCGCGAGCTTGGCCTCTGGGGGTGGGGTGCGCTCCTGTTGTTGGCAACCCTCATCGGCAGTGCGGCCGGCTGTCGATTGCTCGTCAAACGGTGGCGACGGTGGATTGCCGGCCGCTGGAACGACGCCGGGAGCCTGCTCGTGATCCTGCTCGCCTGGCTTATTCCGATGGCAATGAGATTGAGCACCCTGCAGGTCAAGTTCCTGCGTTACTGGGAACCGCTGGTGGTGCCCGCGACACTGATTGCGGCGTGGTGGCTCATGCGTCTCCCGCGAAAAATCCGCCGCCAGATGATCGTGGCGGTGGCCGCGGGCACGGTTTTGTGGGGACTCGCCTACGCCTGGTCCTTCATCGAGCCCCACCCACATAAGACGGCCTCGGAGTGGATCAGTCCGATGCTCGCCGACCAGCAGGCCGTGGCCTTCGAACACTGGGACGAGCACATCGATCTCAAGGTCGAAGAAGGAACCGTTGAACGCGTCGAGCTTCCATCGTACGAGCTGCCCGACAAGGACGAAAAGATCGAGCTCTGGACCGGCGCCCTCGCCCGCGCCGACTGGGTCATCCTGACCTCCAACCGGGTCTACCGGACGGTCCTCGCGAACCCTGACCGTTTCCCGCAAACCGCGCGGTTGTACCGACTGTTGCTCTCAGGTGAGGCGGGTTTCGAGGTCCTGACCCGGGTTCGGCGCGGCCCCCGGATCTTCGGCCTCCGCTGGCCGGTTCAACGCGCCGACGAGAGCTTCCTCAACTACGAATTCCCGCAGGTTCTGATCCTACGCCGCATCGCCGAGATCGACCCAGATGAACTCGCCGAACGCGTCAGCCGGCCGCTACCCTATCTCGAGAAAATGGGGTACGCGGATCTCGAACGCCATTTCCTGGACGTGGTGCCGGCGGTGCCACCGGTGCCCTCGAGGGCTCGCCAGGTTTTCGATCTCACGATTTGGATTCTCGTCTTTTCAAGTCTCGGACTTGCCGCCTGGGCACTGCTGTTGCCGGTCCTTCGGGGTTGGCCGGACGCCGGTGTCGGGCTTGCACTGGCGACCGGCTGGATCGTACCGGCGTGGCTGATGTGGATGGGTTCGGAGCTTCGGGTCTGGAACATCAGTCCTGCCACCGCGACCTGGATCTCTCTCGGCCTGCTGATTGCAGGTGCGGTCGCCATCGTCTTGCGATGGTCGATCATCACGTCGCTCCTTCGTCGGCGCAGATCCGCCATCATCACGGTGTTGGCGGTAGCGGCGGCGGTCGGGGGACTGTTCCTACTGGTCCGAGCCTGGAATCCCGCCATCTTCTGGGGCGAGAAACCGATGGACTTTTCGTTTCTGAATGCCTTCCTGCGGGCTCCCCATTGGCCCCCGGGAGAGCCATGGATGGCCGGCATGCCGCTCCACTACTACTACTTCGGAGAGGTCCTTGCGGCCTTCCCGATGCTGGTCGCCGGCTGCAGTTCCGGGGTCGGATACAACCTAATCTCGGCCACCATCCCCGCGATCTTTGCCGCGGTGCTCGCCGGGCTCGGATTGCTGCTAACCCGTCGCCGCCTGGTCGCCGCCGCCTCGGTACTACCGCTGTTAGTGCTGCTCACCGGCAACCTCGCGTGGCCGTGGCTCATCAAGACGTGGCGCGAGGGCAACATCTTCGACCTGTGGTGGGCAACATCGAGGGTCGTCCCGAATTCTGCAATCGACGAGTACCCCCTGTGGACCACACTCTTCGCCGATGTTCACGGACATTTTATCGCCTTTCCGGTCTTGCTCGCGACAATCGCCTGGGGCTGGCTCTGCGTGGAGGCCGATGATCGGAGATGGATGGTCTCAGGTGCGCTCTGCGGAGTCAGCGCTGCGGTGGTCGTGGCCACCAATCCATGGGACCTTTTCATTTTGACGACGACATTGGGGGTCGGCACCGTGGCGGCTGCCCGCCCCCTACTTCGAGGATTACTCCGCCTCGGCGCGGCAGGCGCAGTCAGTGTCCTCGCGGCCGCCCCGTTCATCGTCGAGCTGATGGCCGGCATCAGGGCCGGCGCCGGCGAACGAGGCCTCTTCGTTACCAGGCAGGACTTCGCGCCCGCTTGGGCGATTCTGGGACACTTCGGGCTTTTCCTGATCCCGCTCGCGATCCTCGCGTTGATTGTCCTCGGTCGCCGCTTCTGGATAGTGCTGCCAACCGCGGCCATCGGCGTCATCGCCGGGCTCAGCTTCCGCTCCAGTGCCGCCGCCCTCGGCCTCGCGGCCACCGCGGTCTTCCTCACCGTCGCAGTCCGCTCGAGGAATCGTTTGGACCGCCTCGGTTGGTCAATAGCGGCCCTCGGCACGCTCGCGGTTGCGGCCTGCGAACGTTTCACCCTGATCGACCGCATGAACACGATCTTCAAGGTGTACAACGGGGTCTGGGTGCTGCTTGCCTTTGCCCTCGCCGCGGCCCTGATGCGGACCCACGGGCGCCGACTGAGGGTGCTCGTTGCGGTATGGGTTCCGCTCCAGCTCGTCGCCATCGCAAATCTCCCGCTCGGCGTCGCTCAGGGTTGGATGGCGCCACGCATCACCTCACCTCGTCCGACCCTGGACGGTCAAGCATTCCTCGCCACCCAGGATCCCCAGACCTGGTTCCTGGTCCGAGCTCTCCAGGGTGTGGCCCGGCCGGGCGTTGCGATAGCCGAGGCAGCAGGCCACTATTACAGCGAGTTCACCCGCATCACTATGCACACCGGTCAGCCCACAGTGGTTGGCTGGGACTGGCACCTCAAACAGCGCGGGCAGCCGCCGAATGAGATCTCCGAGCGCTTCAACGACCTCGACAGCCTGTACACCGGCACCAACCGAGAGAAACGCCGAGCCATACTCGATCGATATCAAGTGGGGTGGGCGGTGACGGCAAGGATCGAGCGCAACCGCTACGAGATCTCGGCGGAAGATCCGCTGGGCGACATCCCCGGTGTCCAGCTCACCGCCGAAAACAACGGTGCGATTCTCTACCGAGTGCATCCACGCGAAGACTCGAATGGACGGCGCATCGTGCCGGCGGCCGAGTTCCCACCCGGGTTGAACGTGGTCGGTCGACTGGTCGACGCGAGCGACAAGATTGTCCGTTCCGTCGCCCTCGATGACCTGGGGGCAACGGCAATTCTCCGAGGCGGCCACCTGGTCGAGCTCGATCTCCAGACGCAGCGCGAAGGCGTGCTGGTTGCACCGCCCTGTGACGCGACGGCCGTGGCCCGGCAGGGGGATGAACGCTGGGTGGCCTGCCGAGACGGCAGTATGTGGCGCCACACCGGAAGGCGATGGGTGTCCGTCGGAATGGTCAGCGGCGCGGAACGTGTGGCCGCCGACGAAGAGGTGTGGGCTTGGGGCCCCGGAGGTCTGTGGCAACACCAGGGTGGAGCTCGTTGGCGGCAGGTCTTTTCTGCCGAGGTCACTGCGGCGGCCGCGATCAGAGGACGCATCGCCTGGAGTGAGGGCACGAGGATCTGGGTCGGCGAGGGGGCAGAACCACGGAAGGTCGGGGAGTCTTTTGAAGGCGTTCATGGACTCGCATGGCAAGGCGACACGCTCTGGGCGCTCGATTCGGTCGGCCTCCACCGCGCGGGCGGCGACGAGCTACCGTGGCGAAGAATCCTCGAACAGACCGACACGGTGGTGGCGATGGCGGGCGGCCCGAGCGCGCTGTGGCTCGTGAACGAGGATGGATTCGTGTTCGAACCGGATCGTCCGTTCTGCCCGTCCCCATGGACCACACAGCCGGCTTCAGGCGCGGGATCTCTGCGCGAGCCACGCGGTCTGGCGGTTTCGCCTGCAGGCTGGTTTGTAGTCGCCGACACCTTCAACCACCGCATTCTCTGGTACACGGATCAGGGGCGTTGCCTCGACAGCGTGGGTCTGGAGGGTACCGGACCCCGAGAGTTCCACGAGCCCTCCGGTGTCGCCCTCGCGGGTGACGGCTCGCTGGCGGTCGCCGACACCTGGAACGGTCGCATCCAGGTTCTTCGGCCGAACGGTGTCACCGAGGTCTTCGGCAGGAATCTCTTCGGCCCGAGGGATCTCATGTGGGTACCCGACGGCTCGCTGCTGGTCGCCGACACCGGCAACAAAAAACTGCTTCGGTTCACACCACCGGATTGGGACCGTGAAACCATAGCCAGGTTGCCGGGGCCGCCGGTGGGTCTGGCGTGGGCAGCCGGTCTCATCGCCGTTGCGGTTCCAGCCGACGGCGCGGTGCTGCTGGTCGACGGCTCCAACGGCGAGGTGGTGCGGCGCATCGAGCTCCGCTGCTGGGACATCCGCGACCAGCAGGAGGGATACCTCGCCCTCCTCCCGTCGGGAGATCTCGTCGCCAGCTCTCCGCACTACGGTGAGCTGTGGCTCTTCGACCCGACCGAAGAGGATTCGCAGCGTCTCCTCCATGACGGGCTCGAGGGGGTTACTGCCATCGCACTCATGCCGGACGGCGATCTCCTCGCCTCACTGACGTGGGAGCATCGGCTGGTGAAGGTGCCAATCGAGTAGCAGGCTGCCTCCGTGGCCAGTTAAGAGTAAAGAGTGAAGGGTTAAGAGGTCGAACTCTTTGGTAGGGCATCCCGCTTCGTGCTTCACTCTTCACTCTTAACTTGCGCCGACGGACATTCCAGTGACGCAGAATCGCGTTACGATCCTCTCGTGACGAAGAAGAAGCGTCTCGACATTCTGCTCACTGATCGCGGCCTTGTGCCGTCTCGGGCCAGAGCCCAATCTCTCATCCTCGCCCGAAAGGTTCTGGTGGAGGGCCAGGTCGAGAGTAAAGCCGGCACTCAGGTTGACCCGGACGCAAATATCGAGATCGTCACGCCCGACCACCCCTGGGTCTCGCGCGGGGGCATCAAGCTGGTCGCCGCCCTCGACGCGTTTTCAATATCGCCGCGGGGCCTCGACTGTCTGGACGTGGGCGCGTCTACCGGCGGTTTCACCAATGTACTGCTCGAGCGTGGCGCGGGACGGGTCATCGCCCTCGACGTGGGTCGCGGCCAACTCGACTGGCGTCTGCGCAACGACGCCAGAGTGGAGGTCATGGAGGGGGTCAACGCCCGCCACCTGGGCACCATCGAGTTGCCGTTTTCCGCGGCCCTGGCCACCGTGGATGTCTCGTTCATCTCCCTCCGGCTCGTGGTCCCCGCCGTGCTACCCCACCTGATCGCGGGAGCCTGGCTCGTGTGCCTGGTCAAACCGCAGTTCGAAGCCGGTCGTCACCAGGTCGGCAAGGGAGGCATCGTACGGGACGAATCCGTTCGCCGGCAGACAATCGACGAAACCGTCCGCGCTCTGGAAGAATTCGGCCTCAAGCTCGTCGGCATCGTCCCATCGCCCATTCGCGGGCAGAAGGGCAATCTCGAAGAGCTTGCCGTTTTTCAGACGCGGTGATCTCGAAACGTCCCCAATGAATGACTGCTTTTCGCACCAACACCCGTAACGATGGAAACGTTATGATGAGCCTCGGTGGAGGAACATCAATGAAAAACACCATGAACGTTTCATTCCCCGGCGGCAAAATGGTCAATGCCCGCTATGACGAATTTGAGATCGCCACCGATCAATCGGTCGACTTCGGAGGCACCGGGTCTGCACCCGAGCCCTTCGACTATTTCCTCGCCTCGCTCGCCACCTGCGCCGGCCTCTATGTACTCGGCTTTTGTCAGAAACGGGACATTCCACACGACGGCATCGGCCTGACGCAGAGCTGGGAACGAGAAGAAAAGACAAAACGCCTGACAAACGTTCACATCTCAATCGAGGTCCCGGCCGACTTTCCCGACAAGTATCGAGACGCCCTTGTCCGCGTGGCGAATCAGTGCCTGGTCAAGAAGACGCTCGAGAATCCGCCCGAGTTCGTTGTGGAGACAACGGTTCAGCCCCTAGTTTTTAGTTCTTAGTTTTGAGTTTTGAGTTCCCATCCAAACTCCCGAACCGTACTTGGGCGGGCGGGGGATAACTCAAAAACTCATAACTCAACACTCAAAACTGATCAGAGTTCGTCCGCGCGGGTGGAAATTGGCCCTCGGTAGTTGTGCTCGAGGCGGACCTGAGCCACCTGCTTTCCGAAGCCGCGGTAAGCCTCCTTGATCCGGGTCAGAGCATTCGATCGCCAGTCCACATACGGGTTGTCAATCTGCACCGGATCGAGGGCCCCGGCGAGGGCGACCTTGGAGGACGCGCAGAAGCGGCTCATGAGGGTCTTGGCGAGGTGTCGGTCGCCGTTCTGGAGCTCGTCGACGAGAACGATTGAACGCTCGATGTCGAGCCCGCGCAACATCGAGGTGGAAACCATCGTCAGGCGGTCGCTGGAACGCAGCTCCTCCATAAAGTCGTGCTCATTCGACAACGACAGCGAACGGATGGCTTGGAAGAACGGTTCCAGCCACGGTGAGAGCTTGCTTTCGTAATCCCCCGGAAGATAGCCCAGGTCGTACTGGCTCGAGGCGTGCTCCGGCCGCAACAGGAGTAGCCCATGGTCATAGCCGTAGTTCGGGGTCAGCGGCTGCGACTGGGGGGCGACCCGCCAAGTTGTGGGTTGACCCACCAGCATGTAGAGGCCGGTTGCCACCATCATTCGCGTCTTGCCCGATCCGGCGGGACCGTCGAGCACTACCAGCTGCACCTCGGGATCGAGGAGAAACTCCATGGCCAAGATCTGCTGCGGATCTCGAGGTGTGAATCCGAGGATCGGCCGCGGTTTGTAGGTGATCCGTTTCCGGTCCCAGTACTGCGCAAATCGGAGATCTTCCACCCGTGCCAGCTCCGGGTTCGCGCGTGTCAAGAGGATTTCCTCACCACATCTCAGGACGACTCCCATATTCCACTGGAGTTCGACCGGCTCTCGCAGGGCAAGATTATCAAATGACAGCCACCGTTCACCGGGGGCGCCGCTGTCGAGGAACTGTTGCACCGCCTCTTCCGTCACCTCGCCCTCAACGACCCCTCGGTAGATCTCGTCGACGTTGTCAAGGCTGACCTTTCCGTAACGCAGATTCTCCGCAGTTATCGACAACGCATCGCATTTGAGGAGGAGGTTGGAGTCCTCGGAAATCACCACCACCTCGTAGCCCGGGTGGCCGTTCGACTTCGCCACCTCGGAGATGCGCTGGGCGCTGGCGAGGATGTGGTTATCCCCGGAATCGGCACTGTAGGGTTCGATGGTCATTCCGTCCGGCTCCCAGGCGAGAATGCCCCCGGCCGGCGTGCGTGGAAAAGCCTCCGGGTCCGCCTGGTGCTTGAAAAGGCGTTCGACGCTGTGATGGATCAGCTGGTGACGCCGGTACTCGAGCATCTTTCGCATGACCAGGCGCGCCGCATGGCGGACCCCCTCCGACTTGGAACGCGAAGCCTGCAGCCGACCCAGCTCCTCGATCACCTGGTGCAGCAGCACCACCACGTTTCCATCGGTAAGAAGGCGATCGAGGGCGTCGGGGTTTTCGATAAGGGCCGAGGTGTCAGGGATGTACACCGTGCCGGATAGGCTGTCAACCGAGTTGCGCATCGGCGTTTATTTTACCACCAATTCAGTCCCTGGGATTTCCCAATGCTGGCGTCCTGTACCATGAACCCATGACCGATCGTAGAGCCCTGATGGTGGCGAACGCGCCCCTGCACTGGCACCCGAGACTTGCATCACTGGCGGCCTCAGCCGAGCCGCTCCTCGCCGCCGATGGTGGAGCCAACCATCTCGCGCGTCTCGGTCTGCGGCCGACAGCTGTGGTGGGCGACCTCGACTCAATCAGTGCCGAGACCCGTGCCTGGCTTGGCGAGGAAATCATGGTCCATCGACCCAGCCAGGATCGGACCGATCTCGACAAAGCGCTCGAGTACGCATATGGCGAGGTCGGAGTGGAGCAACTGACAGTGCTGGCCGCGCTCGGAGGGCGTACCGATCACGACCAGGGTAATCTCGGCCTCCTCGTCAAGTTGGCTATGGGTGAGCGACTCGTTTTCGAAGGCGTCGATCAGAGGGTCCTGGCCGTCGATGGTGAAGCGACGCTCACCGCCCGACCCGGAGAGACGTGGTCGTTCTGGACATTCGATCCATCCGTCCAGGTCAGCATTGAAGGAGTTCGGTGGCTGGTCGAGGGCGCCGCCTTGGACGTCTCAAACAAGCCTTCAATCTCGAACG
>Ga0255043_10000014_pt1 | contig 24062 bp, 23 predicted proteins | sample BC1_12_9_MG_FD_182778 | JGI IMG/M metagenome (GOLD analysis project Ga0255043, IMG submission 182778) | Seawater microbial communities from Strait of Georgia, British Columbia, Canada - BC1_12_9 | ecosystem: Environmental > Aquatic > Marine > Strait | place: Canada: British Columbia | collected... | reverse complement strand
TTCGCGAGTTCGTGGAAAAGCACAGCACCTCCCTGGGTGCGGAGGGGTAGCTTTGCCGCGATCATCCGGACCGCAGCCGCCGTCCGACCCTGACGCAGCGATAGGTCAGACGATCCCGCCCTCATCACCCAGATCTTCAACGATTATTGGTGATCTGCGACGTGTTGAGGGATTGAAACGGCGTTGGAACCGCGAAGAACGCCAAGGACGCAAAGCCGGCCGCTAAGATATTTATCTTATAAAGGTTAAAAAATTCTTTGCGTGATCTTGGCGCTCTTTGCGCTCTTTGCGGTTCAAAAGAACATTGAAGCGATACAACGATTCGGTAGCCCGACGTCTATGATGGCGGCATGGCACGCAAGCCTCCCGGCCAGCCAGGCCCATCAGATCCCGATGCCGGTATGTGGCAGGGGAAATCGGTGGCACGCGTCGCTGAGAGCCCGGACGGGATGATCGTTCTTGTCGGGCGCACCGCGCGCGACAACGACGTGCTGTCGCTCAAGCTGGCGGCGCCCAGGGACTTCTGGTTCCACGTAGCGAGCGAGTCTGGCTCGCACGTGGTGGTCCGAAACCCCGAAAAGCTCGATAGCCTGCCGCGGGAGACCAAAAGATTCGCCGCCGCCCTCGCCGCCGGCTACTCGAAGGCGCGGCGCGGCGGTAAGGTGGCGGTGCACATGGCCCGTGCCGGCGATGTGACGAAGTCGCGGGGCCTCGCTCCCGGCAAGGTCCACCTGCAGCGCTTTATCAGCCTGCACGCAAGCCCGCTCCGTCTCGACGACGAAGGAGATCAGAAGTGAAGACACACGGTTCCCAGAGCATGGTCGAACCCTTGAAAAGGGTTCTCGTTCGCCGACCCGACGAAGCCTTCGGCAATGCCGACCCGGAGCACTGGCACTACGTTTCCCAACCGCAGCTCGAGCAAGCCCAGGCCGAGCACGACGCGCTGGCCGCCGTGCTCCGCGACGCCGGCTGTGAGGTCCACTACCACTCGGCGGAGATGCCCGAACACGCGGACGCCATTTTCACCCACGACCCGGTGATCGTCACGGACGAGGGTTCCATCATCCTGCGCATGGGCAAGGAGCAAAGGCGCGGTGAGGAGGCCGCGATCGGGAAAAGCCTCGAGGAGCTCGGCGTCCCGACCCTCGCCACCCTCGAGGGCGACGCGACTGCCGAGGGCGGAGATCTGCTGTGGCTCGACCACGACACTCTCGCCGTCGGCCGCGGCTACCGGACCAACGCCGAGGGGCTCCGTCAGCTCACCGCCGCCCTCCGGCCAGTCGGCGTCGAGACCGTCGAGGTGCAGCTGCCGCATGGCGACGGTCCGACTTCCTGCCTCCACCTCATGTCGGTGATCTCGATGGTCGATCACGATCTGGCGGTGGTCTACCTGCCGTTGCTTCCGGTGCCGTTTGTCGAACTGCTCGCCGACCGTGGCATCGCCCTGGTCGAGGTGCCCGACGAGGAATACCCCACCATGGGTCCAAACGTCCTCGCGATCGAACAGCGCCGCTGTCTGATGATCGAGGGCAACCCGGTCACCAAGGAGCGACTCGAGGCCGCCGGTTGCGGGGTCCTCACCTACCGCGGCGAGGAGCTCTCGCTCAAGGCCGAGGGCGGCGCCACATGCCTAACGCGTCCAATTCTCCGGTCGAGCTCGGACGCGTGATTCATGACGATGATCGAGACGGCTTCACGGCTATACGGGCAGACGGCTATACGGCACATACTGTTGACAACGCCGACACCAGGCCTGATCGTTTCGCCGTAAAGCCGCATAGCCGTGGGCGGGTGGGAGGGTGGTGCCGACCGTATAGCCGTGGGCGGTTGGCTGGGCGGGCTAGTATTTGACACAGGTCAAGGCCGGTCGTAGGTTCTTTGTGAGAACATCAGCACGAGCGAGGGGTTCGAAATGGATCCGATCGACACGCTGAAGAACGAGCACGGCCTGATCCGGCGATTTGTCGACCTCCTCTCGGTGGCGGTCACGCATCTCGAGGTCGATAACCCACCGCCGCGCGCCTTCTTTGACGACGGCATCGAGTTTGTCAGGGGCTTCTCTGACGGTTTCCACCACAAGAAGGAAGAACTCGTGATGTTCGTGCAGCTTGCGCAGAAGAAGAACGGCGCCATTGACGGCCAGATCGAAGCCCTCCGCTACCAACACGACCAGGGCCGTGGCTTCATCGCCGCCATCGCCGGGGCGCTCGACGGCTATGCCGAGGGAGACCCGAATGACACCGCGGTCGTGCGCGAGAACGCGGCCGCCTTCGCGTCGCTCCTCAAACACCACATCCACACCGAGGACCACATCTTCTTCCCGATGTCGCAAGAAGCAATGACCGCGGAAGAGCTCGAAGTACTGGGCAACAAGTTCGAAAAGGTACAGGAGGTTCACGGCGCCGACACCTTCCAGCGGTATCACAAGCTGGTGGTCGACCTGGACACCATGCTGGCGGAGGATTGATGCGCTCGGCCGACGAACTCGCCGAGCAGGCCGGAGACTGGTGTCTGATGAGGCTATTGCTGGAACGCCCGAGCGGCAAATGGCGGCAGCGCCTTCTGGCCGAGTCGAGGGAAACAGTCGATCCAGAGCTCACGAGCGCGGTCCAGATGGCCCAGGCCGAGGGCAACGACTACTTCCACCAGGTCCTGTTTGGGGCCGACGGCCTCCTCACCTCGAGGGAATCGGACTACCGTTTCGAGCGCGACCGCGGCGCAGTTCTTGCGGACCTCGAGGGGATGAGGGAGCGGTTCGGGTTCTCATGGAATGGCTCCGAGCCGGCGGATCACATTCTGGCCCTGGTCGGGCTGATGGCCCACATCGTCTCGCTGCAGGCGGTAGCTGTCCGAGACAACCGCATCGGCGAAGCCATCTACCTCGAAGGCATCGCCGAGTGGCTTCGACGCGGACACCTCGCGTGGTTCGCCGAGCAAATCGCGTCCGCCCTGAGCTCGACCCAGGTGTGCTACCTGTCGCACGTGGCCCATTCACTCGAGCAGCGAGTCCTCCCGGCGGGCGAACGCGGAGACCCGGCGCGCCGTCCGTCGGACTCGAGCCCAAAACTCCATCACATTGATTCATGAGGAGGCAGCTATGGACCCGATCGAAACCCTGTCGAACGAGCACGGTCTGATCCGCCAGTTTCTCGACGTTTTGTCGATGGCGGCGGAGAAGATCGAGAACGGTCAACGCCCGTCGGAGGCTTTCTTCGAAAAGGGCGTTGAATTCGCCCGCACCTTTGCCGATCACTATCACCACTTCAAAGAGGAGCACGTGCTCTTCGTGCAGCTCGCGCAGAAAAAACAGGGCGAGGTCGACGCCCAGCTCGAAGCTCTGCGCTACGAGCACGAACGCGGGCGCTTGCTCGTCACCGGCATTGAGGCTGCCCTACCGGGTTACGCCAATCAGGACCCGATCAAGACCGGCGAGCTGCTCGAGAACATCGCCGCGTACGCCTCACTGCTGCGCCACCACATCCATGTCGAGGACCACGTCTTCTATCCGATGGCACGCAAGACCCTGACCGAGCTGGAGTTCGAGGCGCTCGGCCAGGAGTTCGACAAGCAGCAGGAAAAACACGGGCGCAATACCTTCGAGAAGTGCCACAAGATGGTTGTTGACATGGGGTCGATCGTCACACACTTGACCTGACATCAAGGTTCAGAGCCGTACGCACGTCAATCAGGACCCGATGCTTTGCGGCTTCACGGCTATGCGGCTTTACGGCGCAAACGATTAGGCTTGGTGTCGGCGTTATCAAGAGCCGTATAGCCGAATGGCCGTATAGCTGTCTTCCCGACGGGTGGGCGGGCGGCCCGCACAGCCGTTGAGCCGAATAGCCGTCTACCCGTAGAGCCGCATAGCCCTGTTTCAACGCCAGAGATCAACGCCGACCTTGGCAGGCGCACCGGGAACCTCTCGCACCAGCCGTGGAACCAGATAGCCGGGAAAGCGGTTGGCCAGCGCAGACATCAGCTCGCGCGCCCTCTCCGCGGCAACCTCAAAGTGGGCCGCACCCTCCACCGGATCGACGTTGAAACCGGGCGCCGGATCGGCCTCCCTTGCCAACGGCAGCACCTGACGCAGCAGCGGATCGTCCGGCTCGCCGGGACACATCCGATCGACGAATGCCCGTGGTACTCTGAGCGGGAATCCGCGCAGGGCGGAGGGGACTTCAGCCTGGGGATCGTTGTCGAAGCCGAGCAGCCGCAGCAGCTCCTCGACATCGGTGACGGAGTCGGCGAGATCCTTCCTCCACGCACCGGCAGGCCAGGGGGCATCACGTTCCTTTACCATCCGGCGCAGTCTCGCGGCATCGGTATGATCAGCGCAAGCAAGGAGATCCGAAGATGGCTTCCTACAACCTGAACCAGGTCAAGGTCGGGCTCAAGATCCTGGTCGACGGCGATCCGTGCGTGATCGTCGGCACGGATTTTGTCAAACCCGGCAAGGGCCAGGCATTCACCAAGGTCAAGTACAAGAGCTTCAAGACCGAACGGGTCAACGAAAAGACCCTCAAGGCCTCCGACTCCTTCGAAGGCGCCGACGTGGTGGAACGGGAGATGCAGTACCTCTACACCGACGGACGCACCTGGACGTTTATGGACCAGGAAACCTATGAACAAGTCGAGGCTGACAACAACGCAGTCGGCGGCTCGCAGCAATGGCTCAAGGAGGAAGACGTTTGTCTGGTAGTCCTGTGGGAGGGCAATCCAATTGTCGTGACGCCTCCCAATTTCGTCTTTCTCGAGATCACGGAGACCGACCCCGGCGTCAAGGGCGACACGTCCTCGGGCGGCAACAAACCGGCAACAACCGAGACCGGCGCAGTTGTCCGGGTGCCCCTCTTCGTCCAACAGGGCGAGAAAATCAAAATCGATACCCGCACCGGGGATTACGTATCCAGGGCGTGAAAAATCCGTTCCCGCCCCCGACTTGTCCCTGCGTAGCCCGTCAGGGCGAAGCCGGATCCCCGTCCCCGTTCCCGACGCTAGGACGACAACAATGAGGGGAAGCGGCAACGACTGGCGCCCCACCGCCTCACCCGACGCTCTCCTCCTTCGTGCCGAAATCCTCGCGAAAATCCGCGCGTTCTTCGCTGAGCGTCGAGTCCTCGAAGTCGAAACCCCCCTCCTCGCATCGGCCCCGGTCACCGATCTCCACCTCCAGGCACTGACCTCTCAATTCCGCGGGCCCGGAGCGGACGAAGGCCTCGAGCTCTTTCTCCAGACCTCACCCGAGTTCGCCATGAAACGGCTCCTTGCCTCCGGCAGCGGCCCCATTTACCAGATCTGCCGGGCGTTTCGCGACGGCGAGGCCGGGCGCAGACACAACCCGGAGTTCACCATCCTCGAGTGGTACCGCCCAGACTGGGACCACCACCGGCTGATGGACGAAATGGACGAGCTGCTGGCCGCAATCCTCTGCTCCAGGTCGGGCGAACGGCTCACCTACGCCGAGGCGTTCGAGCGTTACGCAGGGCTCGCTATCTTCGGAGAAACGGACGACGCGCTCCGCCTCCGGGTTGCAGAGCTGGACGTGAGCGACCTCGAGGGCCTTTCGAGGAACGATCTGCTCGACCTGGTGCTCACCCACGTCGTCGAGCCAAAGCTGGGTCACTGTCAGCCGACCTTCATCCACGACTACCCCGCCTCTCAAGCCTCATTGGCCAGGGTCAGGGACGGCAAGCCACCTTTGGCCGAACGATTCGAGGTCTTTGCAGAGGGCGTCGAGCTCGCGAACGGCTACCACGAGCTGACCGACCCCGCGGTGCAGCGACAACGGTTCGAAACTGATCTCGAGGCGCGACGAAACCTCGATCTACCGGTAGTCCCGATCGACGAACGGCTGTTAGCCGCGCTCGAGCACGGGCTTCCCGAGTGCGCCGGCGTCGCCCTCGGCGTCGATCGACTGCTCATGCTCGCATCCGGCACCCGCGACATCGCGGACATCATCGCCTTTCCGATCGATCGGGCATAGGTTCGTGCCCGGCATCGGCTACTATTGAAAAACCTTGAACGACGAATCCACATCTCGTGAGCGCAAAATTGCCTGGGCCATCTACGCCGCGGTCGTCGCTGTCTTCGTCTGGCTGGTGATCCGCGACGCCTGGCTCTGTGACGATGCCTTCATCACCTTCCGCGTCGTCGACAACTTCCACAACGATTTTGGCCTGCGCTGGAACGTGGTCGATCGTGTCCAGGTCTTCACCCACCCATTGTGGTGCCTGGCGCTTTTGTGTGTTGGCGGTGTCTTCGAAAACCTGCCACTCGCATCGTTGTGGTTCTCCATCGTCGTGTCGATCACTGCCTTCGTTCTGATCGTGCCGAGACCGGGACGCAAAGAACTCGACCTCGTCCTCCTCGCGCTTCTGATCCCCGCCTCCAAGGCGGTAGTACAGTTCTCGACCTCGGGTCTCGAGGGCCCGCTCGCCTTTCTGCTGCTCGCGCTGCTGGTCCTGGCCTGCGGCGGTCTCGCCCCCGAGTGGAATCGGTGGGATCGATGGGTGCCTCTCTTGGCCGCCGCAGTGGTGTTGACCCGCCACGATTTCGTGCTGATCGTGGCCCCGTTGTTCATCGCCTGGGTGGCCCGGAAAAATACTCGCAAAGCGATAATGCCAATTGTCGTAGGGGTTACCGCCGTCGCGATCTGGGAGTTCTTTTCGTTTGTCTACTACGGCGGCCTGGTCCCCAACACCGCCCTTGCCAAGCTCTATACAGGTCTGTCGTTTTTCGACAGCGCAAGCCACGGCCTCCGCTACATCGTCGACTTCGTGCTGCGTGATCCGGCCGGGACCATTGGACTCGTAACCTGTCTCCTCCTCCTCATGGTCCGCCGCAAAGATCATCAGGCCCGCGCGGTTGCCACCGGAGTCCTTCTCTACTTGTTCTACATCGTCGTGATCGGTGGCGATTTCATGAGCGGCCGTTTCTTTGCCGTTCCCGTATTTCTGGCCGTCGCGGAGGCGGTTCGCACAAACGGAGAGAGCACCAAGCCTCTGTCTGATTCCTTTCCTGGCGTGTGCGCCACCGCCATCATCCTGGTCGTGGTCCATTTCTTCGGTTTTGATGGATTCGTGAGGGACAACAACAGCCGAAACGGGATTTCCGACGAGCGTCGAGTCTACGCGCCCGCACTCTCCCTGGCGGCTGTCCACGACGGCGGTCCGATCCAACGGGTCTCATGGGTCCGTGCCGCCCAGGAGCTGGGGAACACCGGTCCCTCCGTGATGCGAGCAATCGCAGTCGGCGTCGTTGGCTATTACGGTGGACCGAACGTCCACATCCTTGACGTCAATGCCCTCGGGGACCCGTTGCTGAGCCGCCTCCCCTCGAGGTCAGAATCGAGGATTGGTCACTTCGAACGTCGGATTCCCGAGGGCTATGAGGACAGCCTCCAATCGGGGAGCCTGGTGATCGATGACCCGGATCTCAGGGAGTACTGTCAGGTGGTGTGGTCAGTGACCCGTGGACCCGTGTGGTCGGCTTCCCGTCTCGGTGAGAGCAATCGGCTGATCACTGGAGGCTACGATCAGCTCCTCGACAACTACCTGTCGCGGTCCGGCGATTGGCTTCGCGAACCCGGCGTTCCGGCTCTCCCACCCCCCGACGCAACGATCGAAATGTTGTTCCTTCCGGAAGAGGCAGACTGACTGACAGCGCTGTGAAAACAGACGCTGGATCCTGGATGCTGGATGTTGGATCATCGAATCGACAAGTTCCCTGGCTGAATCGTCAAGAGGTCGGCGAGTGGATCTAGGATCTAGCATCTAGTATCGGGCGGGTGGGAGGGCGGCTATACTCCCCCCATGACTCTCACATTGATCGTGCTGTTCTCGGTCCTGTTTGCGCTGACCCACCTCGTGCTATCGCACGGAGCGATTCGCGAAGGGTTTGTGAAGACGATCGGTGAATGGCCGTTCCGGGGCCTCTATTCGCTGATCTCGTTCCTGACCCTCGGACCCGCTGCCGTCCTGTGGTGGCAGAACCGCCATCTGGGCGCGGTGCTGTGGGAGCTATCATTCTGGGGCGAGCGGATCATCGCAGCGGTGCTCGTCTTTTTCGCGTTCCAGCTCCTGCTGCTATCACTGGCAACGCCGAGTCCGGCCAGCATGGCGCCGGCAAAGAACGAGGCGCGCGGCGTCTTGCGAATCACCCGCCATCCGATGAATATGGGCATCTCGATGTGGGCCCTCGCCCACCTGCTGGCCAACGGCACCGTCGGCGATGTCGCCTTCTTCGGGTCATTCCTCGTCGTCGGCATCCTCGGCCCATACCACCTCGACGCCCGCCACAGACGGAGCAAAGGCGAGGAGTTCACCGAGTTCTGCCGCCAGACCTCGGTGATGCCGTTCTCCGCGATACTCGGGCGGCGCAACCGCCTCGCCCTCGATGAGCTTTCGTTCCCACTCGCGTTGCTCGCGGCCGTCGCGTTTGTCGTCCTCACCGTATTCCACAGTCGACTCTTCGGCGGCGAGCTCTTCTGATTTCCATCGACCCGGATACACGATCCAAGATGCAAGATTCACCCACCCCCGCCTAACCCGGTGGAGTCTCGGTAGCGCACCATCTTGTATCTTGTATCTTGCATCTGGGTGGGTGGGCGGTTGATTGGCGCGGCTATACTCCTCGGATGACCACTGCCGCGGCCATCATCATCGGTGACGAGATCCTCAGCGCCAAGGTGCGCGACGCCAACGCGCCGTTGCTCATCGATTTCTTTGCCGAACTCGGGGTTGATCTCGAACGAATCATCGTCATTGGCGACGAACTCGAAGGCATCGCGACCGAGGTTGCCGCGTGTTCCGAGAAGTACGACGTGGTCATCACCTCGGGAGGCGTCGGCCCCACCCACGACGATTGCACGGTCCGGGGGGTCGCCGACGCCTTTGGGGTCGATGTCGTACGCCACCCCGACATCGAAAAGATGATCCGCGCCTACTGGGGCGAACGATTCACCGAGTCCGCCCTGAGGATGGCGGAGGTGCCCGAGGGTTCGCGACTGTTTTACGGTGATGACGGTTTGCTGCCACTCGTGGTCATCAAAAACGTCTATCTCTTCCCCGGGGTACCCAGGCTTTTTGCGGCCAAGCTCCCGAGCCTGCGCGATGAAATCAAAGGCACCCCCAAGGTCGTGTTCGGTGTCTACTTGAACGCGGACGAGAGTCGCGTTGCTCCCCTGCTGGGTCAGGTGGCCGAGGAGTGTTCGGATGTCAAAATCGGATCCTACCCTCGTTTCGGCGAGAAGACCGACCACCGTCTGTGGATCAGCATCGAGGCAGTTGATGCCGACTGTGTAGAAGCAGCCACCGACCGCCTGCTCGATCTCCTCAAAGACGAAGAGGTCGTTCGGGTGGAAAGATCTTGACAAAGAGTCCTCTCGACCCACAGGCCGAAAGCTGGCAGCGGTATATCGACACGGTTCGGCAGAACCCGGAGACTCCGTTTTCCGAGCAGTGGGCGCGCTATTGCGAAATCTTCGCCGACCGCGATCCGGCCCTCTCGCCTCCTCCGGCCTGGGTGCCCGAGCCCGACCGTCTGGACCGCTCCAACATCACGGCTGTGATGCGCGAGCTAGAGATCGACGATTACCGCGCCTTCCACCGCCGGTCCATTGATAACCGGGCCGAGTTCTGGGGCAGAGTTATCGAGCGCCTCGGCATCGCCTTTTCAAAGAAGCCGGATCAGATCCTCGACCTCTCATCAGGTCCCGCCCAACCGAAATGGCTTCCGGGCGCGGAGCTCAACATCGTCTCCAGCTGCTTTCCCGAAGAGGGTTTCGACATCGCGGTCGTCATGGGCAGCGAGGGCTCCGATGAGCTGAGGGCGGTCACCTTCGAAGAGCTCAAAATCCTCGTCAACCGGGTCGCCAACGGCCTGGCTGCGGCAGGCTTTGCCCCTGGCGACGCGATCGCCCTCTACATGCCAATGAACCTCGAGTGCGTCGCCGCCTATCTCGGGATCATCCTTGCAGGCTGTATCGTGGTTTCGATCGCGGACAGCTTTGCCGCGCCGGAGGTGGCGCGACGCCTCGAGATCGCGAACGCCACCGGCATCATCACGGTCTCGAGCTTTCAGCGCGGCGGACGGTCTATCGAGCTCTATGAAACGGTCCGCGCCGCCGGGAAAACACGCGCCGTCGTGATCGCCGCCGAGGGTTTTTCCGAGGACGACCTTCACGATGGCGATCTCCTGTGGAACGAGTTCCTGAGTGACGCAACCGAGTTCGAAGCGCTAACCGCCGACCCCGACGCCGTTACAAACATCCTCTTTTCCTCCGGCACTACCGGCGACCCCAAGGCCATCCCATGGACCCACCTGACACCACTCAAGGCCGCCATGGACGGCCACTTTCACCACGACATCCAACGCGGCGACGTGGTGGCGTGGCCGACCAACATCGGCTGGATGATGGGGCCGTGGTTGATCTACGCCACCCTCATCAACCGCGGCTGCATCGCGCTCTATGAAGGCCTGCCGTCAGGCGGTGGATTCGCCGAGTTCGTCAACACCGCCGGCGTCGGCATGCTCGGCGTCGTGCCATCGTTGGTGCGGGTGTGGCGCGACTCCGGCGCCTGCGACGGGGTTGACTGGTCGAGAATCAACGTCCTGAGCTCAACCGGCGAGCCCTCCAACCGCCACGATTACCTGTGGCTCATGAGCCGCACCGGCTACCGCGCACCGGTGATCGAGTACTGCGGCGGAACCGAAATCGGCGGCAGCCACATCACGGGCACCGTGGTCCAACCGGCGTCACCGGCAAGCTTTTCTACCGCGGCCCTCGGGATGGACCTCGTCGTTCTCGACGAGGAGGGCCATCCGGTGGCTGAAAATGAGGAGGGCGAGGTCTTTCTGGTGCCTCCCTCGATCGGACTTTCGCAGACCCTGCTCAACCGCGATCACGACGCCGTATATTACGAGGATTGCCCGACAGGACCCGACGGCGAGGTGCTCCGCCGCCATGGCGACCAGATGGCCCGCCTGCCAGGCGGTTATTTCAGGGCTCAGGGCCGCGCCGACGATACGATGAATCTGGGCGGCATCAAGGTCTCGTCGCTCGAGCTCGAGCGGGTGCTCGAACACCACTCCTCGGTCTACGAAGCGGCCGCCGTCGGGGTCCAGCCCGGTGGCGAAGGGGTCGAAAAGCTGGTTGTGTTTGCAGTGCTTTCGGACGATGCCAAGAAGGACGAGCTCCAGCCTGCCCTCGGAAAGACCCTCGCGCAAGAGCTCAACCCCCTGTTCAAGATCCACGACCTGGTCGTCGTTGATTCCCTCCCCCGAACCGCCTCCAATAAACTCATGCGCCGCGAACTACGCGCTCAATACAACAGGCGCAATACCGACTAACCACGAAGACACAAAGTCACGAAAGAATTCACAAAGAAAAATTCTTTGTGTTTTCTTGGTGATCTTGGTGCCTTTGTGGTTCAAAACTGTGCTCTCCTGTACCCTGCCGTCGTGAGAATCGACAACCTCCCAACCCCTTCAGCATTGGTCGATCTCGATCGCGTCGAGAGCAACGCATCACGGATGGCGGAGAAGGCGATGCGGCTGGGCGTGCGCCTCCGTCCCCACGTCAAGACCCACAAGTGCATCGAAGCCGCGCGGATCCAGACCGATCTTCACTTCGGCGGAGTCACCGTCTCCACCCTGGCCGAAGCTCAGGCCTTTGCGGCCGGAGGATTCAACGACATCACTTACGCGGTTCCGATTGCACCGCAAAAAATTGACGATGCGGCCGACCTCCACGCCGAGATCGGCAACCTCAATCTGCTTGTCGACCACCCCGAGACAGTGCGGGCCATCGAGGAGATTGCAGCGTCGCGAAAAACTCTACTGCCCGTCTTGCTCGAGATCGACTGCGGCGGCGGCCGTTCGGGGGTCGATCCGGCCAGCGATCTGGCCCAGGTCCTGGTGCGGCGGTTGGCGGACGCCGACAATATCGACTTTCGCGGTCTGCTCACCCACGCCGGCCACGCCTACCGGGCGCGCTCCCGCTCGGAGGCCTACGAGGTCGCCTGCGAAGAACGCAATCTGATGACGGCCGTTGCCGCCGAGATTCGCGACCTCGGTGTTGAATTGCCGGAGGTTAGTGTCGGTTCGACACCCACCCTCCGTGCCATCGATGATCTCACCGGCGTCACCGAGGCCCGCCCAGGCAACTATCTCTTCTACGACTTCTTCCAACTGGCCATCGGCACCTGCGATCTCGACGACGTCGCCTTCTCGGTCCTGGCGACCGTCATCAGTGTCGACGCCGAGCAGGGTCGCGCCATCGTAGACGCAGGCGCCCTCGCCCTCAGCAAGGACCCCGGCCCGACGCATGTTGATCCGGAGTGCGGCTTTGGCCTGCCGGTGACCATCGAGGACCAGCACCCACTGCCGGGTCTTCGTCTCATCGGATTGACTCAGGAGCACGGAACATTGACCGGCCCCGGCGTCGAAGCCCTCCACCCCGGTACCCGTCTCCGAATCTTCCCCAACCACTCTTGCTTGTCAGCCGCCTGTTTCGACCGTTACCACGTCCTCCGCGGCACCGAGGTGGTGGACGAGTGGCATCCCGTCAGCGGTTGGTAGTCAGGTCGCCACCAAAACCTAGTTGAACGGTTTTACCTTGAGTTCGAGACGATAACCGCAAACGGCAAGCCACCGCCGCATCAGTGCAATCGTCGGGTTCGATATCCACCGTTCGGCCCTTGATACCGCCTGTTGGGTGATGTCGAGATCATCAGCAAGGTCTTTTTGCGTCAAACCGGCCTGAATCCTCGCCTCGCGAAGCAGAAAGCCCGGGATCTCGGCTTCCCAGACGGGGAGCTTGCCCCACCGACGGAGAGCGCTCCACTCTGAGAATGACCTTGGTCGTCCCCTGGTCAATCTGAGCGGTCGATCCGACGGAGCGCATTTATCTTTCACGGTCCCGCGTTCGCCCATCGCTCCACCTCTTCTGTGGGCGGCCCGTCAGGAACCCACTTCTCAGCGAACTGAACTAGAGATTTCAACGCCTTCTGCCAGCCGGCTCGAATCACCCGGTGCTCGAGGCGCTCGGCGTCGATACGTTCTTTCTGTACTTGCCACAGGAAAAGGGCATTTACGCCGTCTACCGCAGACTGCCAGTAATCCCATGCCCCAAGGCGATCAACAAGAAGATCCTCGATGGAGATGACACGCACACGATGGCCCTCGAACTCGAGCCATGATGATTTTTCGTCTGGATCAAGAGCCTCTCCGGGGAACTCAACAAAAACCTGCGCCGACTCGAGGACCCAGTGCCGGCCATGGCGATCAAATCCGACCTTCTTGAGCGCTTGCGCGGCGCGTGGCGAAACCGAACCCACCAGATCAATGTCACCAGTCGTGTACGCACCGCCTGTATAAAGCTCGACGGCTGCACCTCCAACCACAACTGGCACAGTGCCCTCGTCGAACAGACCCTGAAGCCAGGCCACCAACGCTGCTGTGCGGGCCGGTCCTTCGTCCAGCGCGAGAACTTCTTTGATATTCATAGAAACAATTTTAAAGTTGTTTTCTTTCAAGTCAAGTTCGAGATAACTCTCATATTTTTACTATTATCAGGTATGATAATAGCATGAATGAGCTCTGGGAAATCTCACGACAAATCGGTGCTCGGCGCAAAAGGCTCGGTCTTTCGCTCAGCCAGCTCGCGCGGCGAGCAAACACCTCACCGGCGACCCTTTCGCGCTATGAGAATGGGTGGTCGCGGTTCGAGGTATCGACGCTCTGCAAGCTGGCCACCGCACTCGACTGCGATCTCGTGGTCAAGCTCCAGCCGAGGCCACGCTGGGTGGAGCAACCAACAACCGAACACGTGGTCCGGCAGATCGGGCGGCTCTTTTGGGACCTGGATCTGGCCGCCAACCACCTCGAGGAGCATCCGCTGTGGGTGGTCGAGCGCGTGCTGGAGTACGGCAATATTGGCGATATCCGAATCCTCACGGCCTTTTTCGGCCGGGAAGCCCTTCTCCGCCTGGTTGGTGAAGCCCGCTTCTCATCGGACAGGACACGGGTGTTCTGGAAACGGGTGCTCGAAAGAGAGGGGGTGGCATGCACGAGAAAGTTCTCCCGCGAGGAAGCCGCGAGCTCCTGGCGAAGCTCGAGTTACTGAGCCTGCCCCAGCTCCAGGGTTGGACGCTCGCCGGCGGCACCGGTTTGGCGCTGCAAATGGGCCATCGCATCTCGGGAAGTCTCGCATTTTTCCGGGTAGACGGATTCGACGCCGATCGTCTCCACGAGATCCTACGTTTGGTCGGCAACGTCGAAACCCTCCAGGAGGACGATCGCACCCTGACCGTGAACGTCTCCGCGACCAAAGTTTCGTTTTTCTCGGTGCCGGACGAATTTCAGTTCCCCGGACAGCCCTATCACTTGTTCGAGTTGGCTGACCCGCGGGATATTGCCCTGATGAAGCTGGCGGCGATCTCGGGCCGCGGCAGCCGCACGGACTTTGTCGATCTCTACAGCATCCTCCGCGGCGGCCAATCGCTCGAACAATGCTTCCAGTGGCTTCCTATGAAGTACGGCGAAGGACGGGTCAACACCTACCACGTGCTCAAGAGCCTGACCTACTTCGAGGATGCCGAGCGTGAGCCGATGCCGCAGATGCTCGAGCCCTTTGACTGGGCCGAGTGCAAGGACTATTTCCTACGCGAGGCGCACGCGATCGTGCTGCCGTAGGCCGCCCGGCCCCCCACACCCACCGGTCGCAGGTAGCCGGTCACAGGCCCCACCCACCCGTTTTCCAGTTGCGCCGGAAAAGCCTCAAAACTGGAATTGATCAGAAACTGCATGGGTTCTCCAAGCCAACACGAAAACAATGAGGAGCAGAAAATGACATTCAAAGGGTTTTACCATCGGATCGCGCTTGCAGTCGCCGGAGCAGTTTTTCTAACGATCGCGAGCCCAGCTATCGCTGAAGACGACGCGCCGACACAGGTGTTGATCACAAACGTCGACGTCTGGGACGGGACCAGCAACACGGTCACGCAGGGCGTCGACGTTCTTGTCGAGGACAACCTCATCAAAACAGTGGCTAAGGACATCAAAGCTCCAGGCGCCCGAGTCATTGACGGCAAAGGCGGCACATTAACTCCCGGTCTGATCGACATGCACCAGCACCTCATGCTGAACGGCGGGACCTCGGCTGGCACATACGATTGGGATGCCTACGTGGTGGGCGCCAACGCCTCCCGGGCAGCCGAGGACCTGCTGCGCAGCGGCTTCACCACGATTCGGGACATCGCAGGCAACTCGCTCGGTTTGAAGCGGTCCATTAACGCTGGGCTCCTGCCGGGCCCTCGGATCTACTCCTCAGGTCCCGCGCTCGGCCCGACCGGAGGACATTCTGACTGGGGCTCCTACAACGACGCACCCGGGCAGAGCAACTACCAGATCATGGTCGGAAATACATTCGTGATTGACGGTGTCGACGAGTGGCTGCGTGCCGGTCGTTGGGTGTTCCGCAACGGCGGCGATTACCTCAAGGTAATGTCTGGCGGCGGCGTGGCCAGCGTCTACGATCCGATCGACCTCAACTCACCCTCACTCGAGGAGATGAAGGCTGCCGTGCAGGTGGCCAACGAATACGGAAGCTACGTGGCCATCCACGGATACACCGACGCGGCTTACAACAAATCGCTGGATGCCGGTGTGAAATGCTACGAGCACGGTTTCCTGATCTCTGAGGAAACAGTCATACGTATGGCGGAGGAGGGTGTCTGGTGGTCCTGGCAGGCCTTCGGAAGTTTCAACACTTTCGGTATGGGCAACTTCCCGGATTGGTTCACCGATGACATGCGCGAGAAAGGCGCAGCGGTGGCGGCAGGGTCGGTTCAGGTCCCGAAGTGGATGAAAAAGTACGGCGTCAAGATGTTTGTCGGCTCCGACATGTTCGGTTGGGACAACTGGCACAACGCACTCGTCAACGTGACCTATCCGGTCGAGATCACCGACAGCCCATTCACTTCGCTGGACGCGATGAAGCTCTCGACGTCCTTCGCCGGGCAGGCGTTGCTTGAACTGTCGGCCCCTTCCAGGAACCCCTTCAAGGGTGCCAAGCTTGGTGTCATCGAGCAAGGCGCATGGGCTGACATCCTGATCTGGAATGACGACCCGACCCAGAACATCAAGCTGATTCTCGAGCCGGGGAACCTGCTCTTCATCATGAAGGACGGCAAGGCCTACAAGAACCTGCTCGTGCCCTCGACACACGAGTCGTACAGGGGCGGTCTCGCGCCGTCCGGCCACTCGTGGTCGATGTGACCTCTCGGAGCATATTGAGAAGGGGGTCGGTGCCGAAGACACAGGTCGCCATTCCCGTGATCCTGCTGGTAACAGTATTGTTGTCGCCTGCTTCGGGCGGTGCGCAATATACCGGGAAGTCAAAGGCCGGGGGGGCCACTTTCGGCGGTCCGAACGCAGTTGAGAACCAGCTCCGTGACGACGCGGCGGTCGATCGGCCGACGCTCTTCGAGCGTTGGTTCGATTGGAAGGCCGAGCTGGTCAAAAAGAACGGCCTGTCGATGAGCATCGACTACTCCGCGGTCTATCTCGGGGCCAGCGAGAGCCCCGGCGAAGACCGCTCCTCGGGCGGCATGGTGCGCTTTTTCGGCTCGTGGGACCTGGTGGGCCGCGGCACGAAAAACACCGGCGCCTTCGTCTGGAAGGTGGAGCACCGCCATTCCTACACCGAGTTGGCGCCAAGCGGATTCGGCTTCAACCTGGGGTACGTCGGACTCATCGAACCGCCGTTCTCGGACCAGGGGCTGCGCTGGACCAACTTCTTCTGGCGTCAACGGTTCAACCAGGGCAAGGTGACCGTGCTCGCAGGGTTCCTCGATGCCACCGACTATGTCGATGTCTACGCCCTGGCGAGCCCGTGGACGGGCTTTCTGAACTTCGCCTTCAGCACTGGCTCGCAGACGATTCCGGTGCCAAACGACGCCGCCCTCGGCGTGGCGGCCGGCGCGATGCTCACCGACAATCTGTTTCTGATCGGCGGCCTGGTGGACAGTAACGCCGATCCGACCGAGTTCTGGCAGGGATTCGACTCGTTTATCAGCGACAACGAGTTCTTCAAGACCATCGAGATCGGTTGGACGACATCGCAGGACCGAATCTACCTGGACAATGTCCACCTTACCCTGTGGCACGCGGACGAACGGGTTGAAGCAGTGACGCCCTCGGGCTGGGGTGCCAACCTCTCTTGGACAAAGTACCTCGGAGGGAAGTGGTTGCCGTTCGTGCGTGCCGGCTACGCGGACGACGGCGGAAGCCTGATGCAGAGGTCGGTGAGCGTCGGCTTCGGCTACCAGAAGAACCCCGGCAAAAACCTCCTCGGTGTCGGCCTCAACTGGGGAGAGCCCAACGAGGACTCCTGGGGCCCGGGCCTCGACGACCAGTACTCGGCCGAAGTCTTCTTTCGCTGGCAAGCCACCAAAGCGTTCGCAATCACGCCCGATGTGCAGTACCTCATCAACCCGGCCCTCAACGCCGATACCGACTCGCTCTGGGTCTTTGGGTTGCGGGTCCGAGGAGTGTTGTAGCCAATCTCGCACCCTTTCGGGCGCAGGTATCTCGCATCTCGTATCTCGCATCTGGACGGGCGGATGGTCGGGCTAAAAGCGCTGGGTAAATGCCGCGTGCACGCCAAAGTCGGGACTGTTGTCAAAGGTGACGATATTTTCCAGCAGCCCGATCTCGAGGACGCCGGCTTGCCGGACCTCCCACTTCCAGCCAAAGATCACCTCGTTGGAAGTCTTCGAAAAGGGATCGAAGTCGGAGGCCACGCCCTGGGTCGTCAGGACCTGCAGGATCAACGACATGCGGGGCTTGAAGCGCCACTCGCCCGCCGCGAGGATGGTGAACTGGGTGTCCTCGAGCTGAACGCCGAAAAAACTATCGCTCGAGTACCAGGCGTAGCCAAGGGTGAGGTAGGCGTAGAACTTTCCAAATCTGCGTGAGGCAGCCACTGACAACGCGACGTCCCAGGCGCCGCCTTCGGTCTCACCGACATCCCCGACCGCGTAACGGCCGGTCACCGCGTATGAAAATGCCGGCAGGGCGGCGGTCCCGCAGGTCAGGTTGTGTTGGAAGGTGAAGAGGAGGTTGCGGGCAAAGGTGCCCTGCGATCCATCGCCGAGATCGACGGCCGGGCCATCGCCGTAGGGATCGAGTAGGATCCGGAACTGGTTGCGCGCCACCAGATCACGGCCGCTCTGGTCGAGCCCGAAGAGGTCGTGGAAACCCTGGACAAAGCTGTCCATGATTCCGCCGAACCGCCACCGCTGTTCGTATCCAACCTCGAGCTGGACGGTGTCGCTCAGACCGTAGGCGAAGGAGAGCTCCGCATCCGTGCTCTCGTAGTCCAGGAGATAGTCGCCATAGGTCCCCGCCTCGGGGTCGAAGGCCGAATCGTCGTTAGCCCACTGGTTGGTCCAGGTGGCCCCAATCCGAAGCTGGCGCTCCCCTCGCGCCAGGGTCGACGGCGTGCGCGGCATGATCCCCAGCCGAAGTGACTGGAAGGCCGACTGGCTGCGGACGCTGAGCGGGCCATAGCCGACGTGGGAGAAGCAGATCGATTTGCCACGGAAGCCGCCAGGTTTGACTGTGACGGGGGTGTATTGAAACGCCTGGGAAGGTACCGAGTCGCCGGTTTCGGCCGCCGTATCCAGATCATCAAGGAACTCCTGCAACATCGAGGCGAGTTCCTCGGATCCTGTTCCGCCGACGATCCGCAGCCTCGCATTGCCCGACGGGTCGAGGAGGAAGATCGTCGGGGTCGCTTCGACACCCCACGCGCGGGCCAGGGTGACGTTGCGATCGATGTCGATGAAAACCCACGCGAAATCGCCGGCCAGCGCCTGCATCGGCGGTTCGAGGAGGGTTTTGCTCTCCATTTCACGACACACCGGGCACCAGGCGGCGCCAAAGGCGAGGTAGACGGGTTGGTTCTCGGTCTGGGCCGATTCGAGCGCACGGTCGAGGTTTGAGCCGAAGCGAATCGCGCTGTTCTTTGGTTTCACTCTGCTCTCCGCTGCCAACGACGACGTGGCAACAAACAGCAACGTGAGAACTCCGAACAATACCCTGGCCCTGTGGGAGACCGACACGGTTCCTCCATTCGGATCGGTTACTACGTTGATACGGTTTGAGTTTTGATCGTTACGTTATCATTGGAAACGCGCACCGTGGCGCATTCATTCTCATACTTGGCGAGCACGGCAGAGATCGTTACGAGCCAGCGTCCGCAGTGGTATTCTGGGCGCGCGAGAGGGGTGTAATTCAGGCGATCATGGGAAACGCGAAGAAACAGGTCATCTACGACGAAAAGACCATCCAGACCCTGGATGCGCTCGAGCACATCCGGTTGCGCACCGGGATGTACATCGGCCGCATCGGCGACGGGTCGAACCCGGCCGACGGCATCTACGTGATGCTCAAGGAGGTCATCGACAACGCGGTCGACGAGTTCATCATGGGCCACGGAAAGCGCGTCCTCATCAAGCGCTACGGACCCGAGATGTCCGTCCGAGATTACGGCAGGGGGATCCCTCTCGGGAAGCTCATCGACTGCGTTTCCAAGATCAACACCGGCGGCAAGTACAACGACGACGTCTTCCAGTTTTCGGTCGGGCTCAACGGGGTCGGCAACAAGGCAGTCAACGCCCTGTCGTCCGAGTTCGAGGTCATCAGCTATCGCGAAGGGAAGTTCAAACGCGGGCTCTTCGGTCAGGGAAAGAAGAAGGAGGAGAAGGGCGGCAAGGCGGGCAAGGAGCGCAACGGCACCTTTGTCCGTTTTATCCCCGACCCCGAAATCTTCGAAGACTACGGGTGGCAGGAGGAGTATCTCGAGCACCGACTACGCTACTACGCCTTCCTCAACAGCGGTCTGACCCTCGACTACAACGGCCAAAAATACGTCTCGAAAAACGGTCTCGCCGATCTCCTCGCCTACGAACTGGGCGGCGAACCGACGGTCTACGACGCATTCCACTGCAAGCTCGACCGGCTCGAGTTCGCCTTCAGCCACACCCACGCCTACGGCGAAACCTACTTCAGCTTTGTCAACGGCCAGTACACCAATGACGGCGGCACCCACCAGAGCGCCTTCCGCGAGGGGGTGCTCAAGGGCGTCAACGAGTTCGCCAAGAACGGGTTCGCCGGCGAGGACGTGCGCGACGGTCTGGTCGGTGCGGTCGCGGTCAAGGTCCAGGACCCGGTATTCGAGTCGCAGACCAAGAACAAGCTCGGGTCAACCGAGATCCGTTCCTGGGTGGTGAACTCGGTCAAGGACCAGGTGGTCCTGTGGCTCCACAAGTACCCGAAACAAGCGGAGAAGCTGCTCGAAAAGGTCAAGAACAACCAGCGGGTGCGCAAGGAGCTGTCGGCGATCAAAAAAGAGGCGAGGGAGCGGGCCAAGAAGGTGGCGATCCGGATTCCCAAGCTCATCGACTGCAAGGTCCACCTGTCGGATGCAAAGGGCAAGCGGCGCGAGGAAACGACGATCTTCCTCACCGAGGGCGACTCGGCCGGCGGCGCCATGATCCAGGCCCGCGACGTCCAAACCCAGGCCATCTACTCGTTGAAGGGCAAACCCCTCAACACCCACGGTCTGGGCCGTGAGGCGGTCTATAAAAACGAGGAGCTCTACAACATCATGCGCGCGCTCGGCATCGAGGAGGACCTCGAAGGCCTGCGTTACAACCGGGTGGTCATCGCAACCGACGCCGATGTCGACGGCATGCACATTCGCAATCTGTTGCTGACCTACTTTCTGCATTTCTTCGAGGAGCTGGTCTTCACGGGCCACGTCTATATCCTCGAGACCCCGATCTTCCGGGTCCGCAACAAACAGGAAACCGTCTATTGCTTCTCCGAGGCCGAGAGGGACGAGGCCGCAGAACGCCTGCGAAACCATGAGGTGACGCGCTTCAAAGGCCTTGGCGAGATCTCGCCCGCCGAGTTCAAGCAGTTCATCGCCGACGACGACCACATGATGCCGGTCACTACGGGTTCGATGGGGGACGTCAAACGGGCGCTGGACTTCTTCATGGGAAAAAACACGCCGGCCCGTAAGGAGTACATCATCGAGAATCTGATTGCAGACATAGCGTGACAATTTGAGGCTTTTGCTGATCACGCCGTGTCCAGTTTTGAGTTTTGAGTTCCCACCCACCCACCCGGCAGCCGAGACGGCTGCCCCACAAATCACTCCATGGGGTTTCGATTCTGGGGCACGCGTCTCGCGTACCGGGTGCAAGGGCGGAAAATCCGAAATCCGAAATCCGAAATCCGAAATCCGAAGGCCAACGGCGACAATGGAGACTGGAAGCGAATGACGAGAATCGCGCCCCTCATGGGCCAGAACTTCATCGAGTACGCGAGCTATGTGATCATCGATCGCGCCATCCCCGACATCCTCGACGGCCTGAAGCCCGTCCAACGCCGCATCCTCGCCACTCTTTCGAAGATGGACGACGGCAAGTTCCACAAGGTGGCCAACGTCATCGGCGACACCATGAAGCTCCACCCCCACGGCGACGCCTCGATCGGCGACGCGCTGGTGGTTCTCGCCAACAAGGACTACTTCATCGAGAAGCAGGGGAACTTCGGCAATCCGATCACGGGGCACGCCCCGGCAGCGGCGCGTTACATCGAATGCCGGCTCACCGACCTCGCCAAGGAGACCCTGTTCCGCAAAGCGCTGACCGAGTACCGACCGAGCTACGACGGACGTAACGAAGAGCCCGTGGCGCTGCCCGCAAAGCTTCCGGTGCTGCTGATGCTCGGCGCCGAGGGTATTGCAGTCGGAATGTCCACCCGCATCCTCCCCTACAACCTGCCGGAGCTGCTTGAAGCGCAGATCAAGATACTCCAAAACGAGCCCTTCGAGATCTTCCCCGACTTTCCCACCGGCGGCATCGTCGATGTCACCGATTACGACGACGGACACGGCAAAGTAAAGGTACGAACGCGGCTCGAGAAACGGGACGAAAAGACGGTAGTGGTGCGCGAGATCGCCTTCGGCACGACCACTGAAAGCCTCATCGCCTCGATCGAATCTGCGGCGCAGAAGGGCAAGGTGAAGATCGGCGCCATCAACGATTTCACCACTGATCGGGTGGAGATCGAGATCGAGCTTTCGCGCGGCGTCTACGCCAATGAGGTCATCCCGCAGCTCTATGCCCACACCGACTGCGAGGTCTCGCTGACCTCCAACATGGTGATGATCAAGGATCGACGGCCGGTCGAGATGGGCGTATCAGAAGTCCTCTGTTTTCTGACCGACCGGCTGCGAGAGCTCATCAAGGCCGAGCTCCAACACGAGCTCGGCCAGCTCACCGACCGAAAGCACTGGCTCGACCTCGAGCGCATCTTCATCGAAAACCGAATCTACAAGCGGATCGAAAAAGCAAAAACGGCAAAAACCATTATCTCGGCAGTCCGCAAGGGCCTCGATCCCTTTGTCGAGCAGCTCGACCGCGAGATCACCGACGACGACATCGACGGGCTGCTCAAAATCCCTATCCGGCGAATTTCCCAGTATGACATCGACAAGAATCGACAGGATCTGGAGACTACACTCAAGGCCATCAAGGGGGTGCGTGGCAAGCTGAGAAAGCTGACTCCCACGACCATTGCGTATCTGGAGCATCTCCTGAAGGTCTATGGCGAGGACTATCCGCGGCGATCCGAGATCGGGTCATTCGAAGCGGTCGACGTGCGCGCGGTCGCGCAGCAGAACATAAAGGTCGCCTATGACCCTGACACCGGTTTCTTTGGATCGGACGTCAAGGGATCGAAGTATCAGTTCACGGTCAGCGAATACGACCGCATCCTAATCGTCAGTCGCGACGGGTCGTTCCGAATCGTCGGCCCCGAGGAAAAGGTCCTGGTGCCGGACAAGGCGATTCACGCCGAGGTCTTTGACCAGGAGAAGGGGGCCGCCTTCACCGTCGTCTATCGCGACAAGGCCAAGATCGCGTGGGGCAAGAAGATCCACATCAAGGGCTTTATCCGGGACCGTGAGTACGAGCTCATCAAGGGGAAAGAGGGCCGCGTCGACCACCTGATTCCCGGCAATTGCAACGACACCATCCACGTCGACTTCGTCCCCATGAAGCGCCAGCGGGTGCACGAGGCCGAGTTCGATCTCTCGATACTCGAGCCAACCGGGGTCACTGCCAGGGGCCGGCGCCTGGCGCCCAAACCGGCGTCCAAGGTCAGAAGGATCAAGACTGACGAGAATGGCGGGAACGGCGGGAACGGCGACGACGAAAAGCCAGTAAAAGACGGCGAGGATGTGGCGCTGCCGTTCGACGAATAGCCGGGAGTCAGCGTCTTTCGTCGCAAACACAAAGACACGAAGTCACGAAGGAGCCCACAAAGATATCCCTTCGTGTTGTGCTTTGTGTCTTTGTGCCTTCGTGGTTGCGACTATTTGCCGCCACAGCGAGTCAGGGTTCTACTTCCTCTAGCAGATTTAAGAAATCGTCGTACGGTAGCGCTTGCCAGCTTTCGGTGGAGACCGCGCCTTCAGCCTGGGTAATCACCGACACCTTGTGGGCGGCCTCGGCTGACGGGGCGTCGTAAATATCCATGAAGTCGTAGGGGCCGAGGATTGCATAGTGCGCGACCCACTCGACTTCGGGGCAGGCCGACTGGACCTTTTTCAGCCATGCCCTGCCCATTGCGCGGCGCACATCGGCGTCTTTCAGGCTCTCCGGTGCGAGACGGGTCATGAGGACGAATCGCGGCATTGGGCACCTCCTGATTGAATCCTGCCATAAAGATAACTCCTCCAGGACCGAGACGCACCCCCGATGCAGGAGCACGATTTCGGATTTTCCACCCACCCTCTCCCAGTACCGCCAAGTCAGCACTGGCCAACCGGTGGTGCGAGGGCGGTCGCGCACCCCGTACAATGCGTGTATGAAGCAAATCACCACTGCCATCACAACCCTCGTTCTGACTCTGTCGGGCGCGGCGTTCGCCGGGGATCGACCAGCCACAATCGAGGAGTTCTACGATGCCGGGGCCGGAAC
>Ga0255043_10000012_pt1 | contig 24816 bp, 19 predicted proteins | sample BC1_12_9_MG_FD_182778 | JGI IMG/M metagenome (GOLD analysis project Ga0255043, IMG submission 182778) | Seawater microbial communities from Strait of Georgia, British Columbia, Canada - BC1_12_9 | ecosystem: Environmental > Aquatic > Marine > Strait | place: Canada: British Columbia | collected... | reverse complement strand
CGTCTGACCGGTCAGTACGTTAGGCGATGAGCCGACCGTGACGTTCGGGTCCGAAACAACCAGGTCAGCATCCGTCGGACCAAATGACTCACGCGTCAAGTTGGTAGGACGCAATTGACCGACCCGGTTGGCAAATACCATCGAGGCTGTGAGCGGTACGGAACCGCCTGCATAACGGACCCAACCGAGAATGACGCTATCGGATAGCGTCTGAAACAAACCTCCCCGTAGCTCCAACGTCGCTGCCGTCCCACCGATGATGTCTTCGTCGATGTGTTCGTAAGCAAGCGTGTAGTCGGCGGAACCGAACGTCGTCGGGACGGTGAAGCTCGTCTGCTCCGTCTCTTCCAAGATGATGCCGTTCTCGAAGATGACGGCATGCGGTTGTACGAGCAACTGGTCGGGAGCGACGGCCAACAAAAAGGGGGCGGGCGCTCGTAGGACTTGCGGCGCTGCCAATACGGTGTTGACCGCCTTGACTTTCGATGCGTTGGCGTCGGCGCCAAAGTTGATGTAGCGACGCTGCGACATGCTAGCTCCTTTACACCACTACGTCGCCGAAGCCGCCGTCGGTCGCGGCCGCGTAGTACGACAGGTCAACGATCCATTCGACCCACCAGGTCGTCGAGCCGATAGTGGCGCTACGCGTTAGGTGCGCGACCGCATGATCGACGAACCGTTCGACATGGATGACGTCCAGGCCGGTCGAGCCAGCTGCCAACCCATCGGTTGCCGAATAGGCGTTGACGTTGATGCTGTAGTTGCCGGACAGCAACGATTGACCGAACGGCAACGCCACCTTATGCGTCTCGCCCGAATTGATGGCAGCCGTATAGACGCGGCGACCCGTAAACGTTTGGGCGCCGCCTATCTGGCTGAATTGAATGGCGGCGACACCGACGGTCGATGCTTTGACACGTAGCTGGAACTTGAACGCCAAATCGTCCGCAATGGCAATCCGGTAGTTGGCACCGTTGGCGGCCGGTAGGGCCGTCACGGCAGCCCAAGCCGTCCAAGTCGTCGGGTCGGTTGTCGTCGACCATCGATACTCTACGTTCGGCGCGACACCGTCTGCGTTGTTCAACAGGTAGCGTTGTGCGTCCTTGCCGAACAGCGTTACATGCACGCTACGATTCGCGCCCGGCATCAACCGAACGGCATGGCTGACGTAGCGGTCCTGCGTCAACCCGAGACCGGCTGCTTCACCGAGCGGCTGTTCCGGTAGGCCGGCGCTCTTCAGACCGTCGTGGAATTTCCAGTAGCGCAGCGGGTCGTCGAGACGAAAACGATGGGGGTCTCGTAGGTCGTCACCCAGCAGCTCGAGCGTGTCGGTACTGCTGGTCGCCGCCAGGTTGGCCAAGATGGCTTGCGCCGCCACCTTGACGATTGACGTGTCGGTCGGCACGCCGATGTGTGAACCGATCGGTCTGGCATCTTGGATCCGGCAGATACGACCACCATCCCACATGACTTCCGCGAGCGGACATGCGTCTCGTATCACATCCGTCTGCGTCGGGTCCAGTTCCGCATAGACGCAAACGGCCGTGCTAGGACCGTCGGCCGTACGAGTCACGACCGTCAGACTGGCGGCAGCAGCGAAGACCGTGTCCGTCACTTGGAAGTTGAGATGATTTTCCGTACAAGTCCCGACGACCGGCGACGCATAGTTGGTGAAGTCGAACGTCACGTCTTCCGTCACGCTGTTACCAGTCGTATCCGTGCCGGCTAGACGAAGCGTCACGACCGTCGACGCGTTCAGATTGACGCTCTGCAGACCGACCCGTAGCCTGGCGGCCCCGAGCATTGCCGTTTCGAATGCGAAGACGCTCGTACCAATGTCGTCCAGCTTGGTCGCGCACAAGATGTGCTGCGGCGTCGTCAACAAGTTGCCTTCTTCATCGACGAGCACGCGGTACCGTTTGGGAATGGCCGGGGCGGTGCCGAGCGATATCTTGGCGCGCGAGTTGCTGAATTGGTCGATGAACTTCGGCTGAATTTCCGTATGGCCGCGGCCGCCCGCTATCAACAGCTCGTACGTCGTGTTGGGCTGACGGACGTGCACTTCATCGTTGATGAGGCTGTCGGGCAACGGCTCGCCGGCATCGACAGTCGTGTAGAGGATGCGCATGCCACCAGACGGAATGATTTCGTCTTGATGAAACAACAGGATGTTGGAGTGCGGCATCAGCTCGACGCAGATCTCGTTCTCCGGGTCGGGCAACGAGTAGCAGCCGAGCAGTCGTACTGGATAGCGGGTCAGCTCGATGTACAGCTGTGATAACGTACCCGTCACCCCACCAGTCGTATCGGTCTTTAGTCGCGTAGCCGTAATGGTTTCGAAGCAGATGCCACCCGGTACGCCTGGTACGTCCTGGTCGCGACCGATGATCATGCCGTAGTTGACGAGCTGGTCGTACAGCGACAGGGCGCCTTGCGACAGGTCGTTGAGACCGAGGTTGTGGGGCGTGTCGCTCGAGCCAGTTCCAACCCAGGCACGATGCGCAATATCGACCGGACTGAACCACGGACGGTTGACCGATAGGCCGGTATGCGACAGGTCGACCGTCACCTGTTGGCCGGCCGTATTGTCGGCAGCGACGACCGTGACGAACGCGATGACGACGATGTCGCGGCGGCGTTCCGGGGGGAACAACGTATCGCTCTGCCAGTCCGTCAGAGACACGACGTTCAGAATGGTACGAACGCTCGGCTCGGTGTTGGTTTCATCGGCAATACGGGTGCGGCGCGCTTCCGTCGTATTGTAACGGGTCTTGTCGATCGTATCTTCGTCCTCGACGACCACATGTTCGACGAAGACGACGTTCTGCTGTCCGATCGTCGTACGAGCCATCTCGACAGACGGTACGGCAGCCGTCAGCGCGATGCGCATGCCGCTTTCCGAAAAGCAGACGCCCGGATAGACGTCGATGCGCATCGAATCGTTGGCGTTGCGCTCAACGTAGAACGGGTCACTCGTAGCCGTTGCGTTGATCGGGTCGCTCGGCGATAGAATGCCGAAAGCAGCACCTGACGTGCGATACGTCCCGATCGTGGCGAGCGTGCGATTACGGAATTCGTCCGTATAGGTAGCTTCCAGATGACCGAGGTCATCGATCGTCAAGGGCGTTCCGTAGTTGAGACCTGGTAGTCGCGGCATAGCTCTTCCTAGAGGTGAACGACACCCTGATTATAAGCTGTGAAATCGTAGCGTGCGCCAATGTCATCGAGCGTAAAGAAGTACGGTTTCAGCATCAGACTGCCCGCCTGCCAGATGTTGTCGCCGTAAGCAGTCGACGTGATTTGATAGACCAGCTGGGCGGCCGCCGACGTCGTCGTCAACCAGTCGTTGAACGCTACCTCCGAACCAGCCCTCTCGGTACGAATCGCAATCTCGATGCGAGTCGCCGCCTGCTCGGACGAAACGGTACCAACAGTCACGCGTTGAAGCAGATTGGCGCCGAGCGAAAACGTCCGATACTCGTTCGGAAGGAAAGCGACACGCAAAACCGTCGTGTCGTTCGAAATGACGGGAATTTCCCACTCGGTACCAGGAAGAAAGGCAGGCACCAACTCTTGCGTGATGGCAAAATGACCGTCCGAATCTGTCACGGCTGTGAAACGACCGTCGCGCATCTGTACGCTGCCGGCAATCACGTTCCAGAACAGCAGCGACTCGTTCGGAATCGACATGGCCGTCACGGCGCTGTTCTTGCCGACCGACGCGGGACTGAAGAAGCCGGGCAACGGGTCGCCGAGCGAATTCTGCAACTGCACGTTCAACCATTCGTCAACGACCGTCTCCTCGAAAAACGGACCACTCACGTAGTCGAGAACGAACGGGCCGCGCACGTCGATACGCCCGGCACGGCTCTGATACGCCGGTTGAGCACGCAGCAGCATCTCTTCATCGTTCGCCAGGTCGCGCGCAATCCCCTCCGCCAACACCAACTCGTAGTTGCGACGGCCATCGATCGTCAGACCAAGGAACGTCACGCCCGTCACGTCCGTCGGTACCGTCGAACTCAACAGACCGGCCGTCGTATCGATCGCCACCTGGTCGCCGATGACGATGATGTGGTCGCTCCGTACCTGAATCGTGGCGTCGCCGGCCGGCTGCGGACCAATCACATCGATCGGAAGACCGTACAGGTCCACACCCTCGCCGGCCGAATGCGTCCCCAACATGTCGTCCGCCGTCGTCACATCACCAGTCGTCGCATCAATATCCGCTATCCGTGCAAGCTCACGACCGGGACCGAGACTGATGACGGCGTCCAAGATCTCGAAGCCAGGTGTGACGCGGTCGAGCGTCAGCCGGTCGGTAGGCGGCACGACGTCGGACGCCAGCTCGCTACTGTTCTGCGGCGCAACGACCGGTAGGAAATTGCCAGAACGGGAGGCGAACCGGATGGTGCCACGCAGATTTTGATCGAAAAATCGAGGCGTGCCGCGCGGAAACAGCTTGACGCAGCTGTAGTCCTTCGCGACACCCTGACCTAATTCTTCAATCCGCCGTAGTATGTTGGTCGAAGCCATCGCCCGTCTCCGTGGCCTCTAGCCGCCTGATAGCGGCGTCCAGGACGTAACAGGATGTTGCCCCTGCGAAACCGTGCAAAACCAGCCAGACAGGCTGCTGGACGACCCAGACGGCCGTGCCGAGCGCCACCCAGAAGCCCGTGCAGAAGTAGCACTCGATCAGGCCGGCAAAAAATGCGGAGCTAGCGGCGAGCCGCCGACGTACCGGGGCTGCTATTTTCGCGCTGCACAACAAAAAAGTCATGCCGTAACAGGCGAGTAGCCAGACGCACAGCTGCCGACCATCCATCAAATCAAGCCCGCCAGCTTGCGCGCTGCCTGGACCCACCGCTCGCCCCGACCCTTCGCGCCCGGAACGTCGTTCAGCGTCGACGCGTCCGCTCGAGCCATATCAGCGTACGAGGCGAAGCCGTAATTGTTCAGCCGGGTCGCCATCGCCGGGCCGACGCCCGCCAGGACCGTCAGGTCATCCGACGGCTCGTCAGCCGTTCGGTCGGTCGGCTCTTCCGCCGGTTCGACCGGCACTACCGGTTCGACCGGCACTACCGGTTCGACCGCCCGTGCCGATTCGACCGTCAACGTCGCCAGGCTGGCCGCCGATGCCACGGCAACATCCGTCAGCGACTTCCGCTCAATCGTCCCGGGCAACGGTTCGGCCGCTTCCTGTGACTGAGCGGCTTTGCGTTCGGCCGCTCGTATGAGGGCTGAGCGGTCTTTCGTTTGATTGACGCGGTCAACCGCGTTGGCCGGCAAGATGATGCCTGCTTTGCCCCGGCCCTGCTGCAAGAACGCCTTCGTGCCCATCCTAGCCTCCGTAAGTCTTTTCGATCTCGTGGGTCAACAGCGAAACGCGTGCCGCTAGATTCAGCAGTTTTCCGTCGGCTGACGCCGCCGTACCGACGGCTCGCAACAATTCGATCGCCTGCATGATGTTGGCCGGCGTCAACGGCTCTGCACCAGCTCTGCTGACGTCCACACGACCAGGCTGGTCGACAGGACGCCCACAACCACTCCGATTGCCAGCCGGTGTCGCTCGAACCAGTTCGGCTTCAATAGCCGGCTGATGTGCGACGCATACTGGTCCTCCAACACTCGCCACAACGCAAACTCCTTGGCTCGTAGCGTCCTCATAGCCGTCAGCTCGAGATGCAGCCGCTTCGCTTCCACCTGCAGGTTCGTCAATCGTACTAGCTCGCATTCACTCACCAAGTAACCGGGCGGTATGTCGAGATTCGATAGCTCACCACCGTCAACATAGAAGAACACAGACTGTGTCTTGTCCAACGGCAACAAACGCATCGGATAGTCTAGCATGTCGGACGCGCATTCGATCGGCGGCGGAGGCGGCGGAAGGTAGCGGTCGATGTCGATTTCTGGGAACAGCCCGAAGACGACAGAACAAACGAACGTCATCATCGTGATGCTTCCTCGTACAATCGCAACAACTCCTCCCGCCGCCTTGCCTTATCGGTAATGGCTGTCACGCCACGCAGTCGCTGCTTCATGACAGCTTCTTTACGGCGTGCAGCCGACATCTCTACGACTGCTACCTGTCTGGCTTCCTCGATCGTTTCCTTCGTCTCCCGCACGGCAGCCTGCAGCGCTTTCCCCCGCGTTGGACTGCGACGGCGCCACAACAGTGCCGCCATGACAGCCGCCACACCCCCGCAGATGGCGAGAAACGTCTTCACGTATCGACAAAGCCTAGCCATCACTACTTCCTAGCCTTTACACCAAAAAGCTGCGTGTACTCGTGCACGACCATCGAGCCCGGTCCACTCAGCGCTAGGAAGAACGCTTCCCACCACGGCATACCGCCTACGATGCTGCTAGCAAAATACACGGCGATACCGAGACAGAGCGTGCTAATTCGGATGACAGACCCCTGACGCTCCCCCCAAATGGACAAGCCACCTGCCAGCTTGATACCGCTGAGCATCAACTTGAACAGCAGCGCCAGTACCGCCATGATGGCGGCTAGCCGTGTCGTTCGGTCAGCACTCCGTGCATTTGCCACCGCATCGATGGCCGCCTGCACGTCTGCCGACACTTCATCATACGTCACTTTTCCGTCAGCCAAGTCTCTGACCGTATCGGTCGCGGACTTCTGGTTGTCATCGACTTCCGTTTCCACCGTCGTCTGTGCTCGTGCCGGAGCATACGGCATGGCGACGATGGAGCAGAGCCCCATAGCCAGAACAAAACGTACCATCTCACCCTCCTAGAAGAGTTTTTCCGTTAGTATTGCGACGGCCCGCAGGCGCGCCGCCAATTCTATCGGATCTGCTATTTGGGTGCGCTGCAGTTGCGCTTCGATTCGTCGCAGGTTGTGCACGATCGTACCGGTCAATCGTTGACGTACCGTGTCGTCATCCGTCATCTCTTGCTCGGTAACGATCGCTTCACGGCATGCCGTGACAACATCGTCTAGCGATAGATGGTCGATACGTGGACCGCCCTCAAGCCAAAAGGCCGCCTGGTCGCAAAGGGTCGCGAGGTCGAGCCTACCTGCCTGCTCGAACGATTCGGCCAATGCTTCGCAGGCAGCTACAAAACGGACAGCACGCATGTTCACAAAGCGATAAGCACGCGCCATACCAACGTGTGTGATGGCGTCTTGCTGATGAGTGGAAAGTGAGCGACGGCGAACAGGAAATCTGTACCGACGAGCGATGGCGTCGTGTCGTTGACCAGGTAGGTGGCGAAGATGCCCAGCTCACCCAACCCGTACTCGACATCCGTATCGGTCGTGCTGAGTCGGCAGACTGGTGCGGCGACGTTGTCGCCGACCGGCTGCTCGATCGTCACGAACTGCTTACGTGAGCCCACCGGGTCGATGAGTGTCGTAACGGCCGGGTTGATGCCGTCGACCTTGACCGGATTGGCCGCCTGGTAGCCGCCGCGTCCCACCTGGAAGTTGGCCAGTACGATCGCTACCCCACCCAATACGAGCGAGGCAAGGGCATCCCGGCCTTCGTTCGTCAGCCGGGCCGTCAAGTCACTCGTTGGTTCGACGAACGCCATCAACCGCTCCTATGCGTTCGCTTCGACCGATGGGTCGCCAAACGCCTGCGCCAACTGCTCGGTCGCCACCTGCTCGGCCACATCGACTGCCGGCGGCGCGGTTCGCCTTTCTTCTTCGGCCCCAAAGAGCAAATCGAAACAGGCAGCTATCCGCCCGTCGTACTGTTGGATCGTTTGTTCAAATTGACGCGCAGTAGTTAGCAGGCGCTGCAGCTCCTCACGAGCCTTCCGCGCAGCGTCTACACCTTCCATAGCTTTCTGATACGTCGTCAGCTCCATGCCGAGCAGACCAGCTCCTTCGTTCTGGCGAAGTCGGTCCAGATATTCACGCTTCTCTTCTCGTGTCATATGCGGCTCCTTTGCCTCCATTTACATCATCTCGAAAGCGACGTATTCCCTATGAACTGTAGGTCTGGATGTATCTGGTTGCACCGCCGATGGTGACGGAGATGAACCCTGCCGCTACTGATTTCGTCCCTGTGGCCACTGCATCCGAGATAGATAGGTTCGCCGTAGTACCGAAGATTGTAGCAGTGTTGGCCAATATGGCATTAACCCAGACGGCCCCGTAGGCTGGCGGGGTCGAGATGTTTGGGTTCCCGAAGTTGCCAATTCGCATTGCGTACTGCATGGATGCCGTCGCGTCATGGAGACGGAAATCGATTGACCACGCCGACAGCCCTGAATTCACAAACGTGTTCACCTCGGCGAATGCGGCCGATGTCGTAGAGTGCGAAGTCCCCTTCCACCAGATTGACCCTCCGGTGGCGCCATGAAAACCAATGCTGGGCTGCGTCGTATCGTCGATTACAAGGTCAGCTACCGGGGTTATGCCCGTGCTCGTCCCTGGGGCGATGTGCACACGATTGGTGTCCACATACATCGTCTGGGCACCATCTGCCAGGAAACGCCATTGATTCGTGCCGTGGTTGTAGACCAAGCGACCAGCGTCCGCGTCGGCAGCGTCACCACAAAGCAGCCCGCCGTTTGTGCTCGACAGTATCGTCAGATACGCATCGCCGGACCGCTCCAACGTGAGCATGGTACCGCCTACCGGGGCAATGGCCACGTCGCTGTCTTGAACGTGCAGCGGCGTCGCAGGCGACACGCCTATACCAACGTTGCCGCCAAAGAAAGTGCTACCACTGTCGACGTAAACGGCCCAACCCGGATTCGCGCCAAGAATTCGCATGCCGTAGTTCGTCGTTGCCTGCGTCAGGTTGGCGACGTGGAATCCATAATGCGTCGTGATGGCTCCACCCGTGACGGCCGGAGCACCAGCAGCGAATCCATAATACGTGCCGACCGTACCGAGCGTCACCTGCCCGCCGGACAGGTAGTCATACAGAGACGTTACGACCCCGCCATTTACGTCTGAATGGGAGCGGTAGGCAAAATAGGCGGTTAGCGTCCCGGCGTTATCTTTGTCCAAATTCGAGTAGAATCCGCGCAAATCGCTCGCCGTCTCGCCAGTATCGACGAGCGACCTGTTGACGGTCTGGATGTTGGTTTGAATCGCGCTCGCATCTGCGTCTACGAGCGTGTAGCTGTGGATGTTGCGCTGCGCGGTCGCGCCGTTTGAAGTCCGCGTGATGTAGAAACTGAAATCTGCCAGCGGCGACGCGCTTCCGATGGCCGCAACGCCCTTCAGCCATGAAACCCCAGCATCGACGGTCAGTCCATTTTGGAATATGGCCGACTTGTCGGCTTCCAGGCTCATAGCCAGCTGGGGCACGCTGTTAGCGCCTGGATCGATGCCGGTGGTGAAGAAATCGAGCGCCATTCCGCCCGAAGTATCGAAACCATAAGTCTCCGCTGCCCGGCCGACAATCGCTGCAAGGAATTTCGGCGTCTCGGTTGTGAAAGCGCCATCCTTCGACATGAACTTGAGAGCACTCGTCCATTTGGCCGTGTTGTCCATGGCGCCTACGACCAGCTCGAGCCCCGACATACCGAGCGTGAGAGCCGAATGCCCGCCCGCATTCTGATCAACACGAGCGCGACTGCTGGTCGAGTGTTGGACGTGGAGCGGTGCCTCGGGAGAAGCGAAGGATGTCCCGATAGCAAGGCCAGACCCTGACAGATACATGTGAGGTGTAGCGGCTGTTTGCCATTGGTGGTATGTGCCTGCATCGTATGTGATGGGAAAGGCTGAGAACATGCGCAAGCCTTCGGTCGTACGCACGTCATAGTCCAGCTTGATACTTGCGAATTCAGACGCTGGGTTGTTGAAGTTCCACTCGATGCCACCGACAGTGCCGCCGATGCCTGATTCGATTTTAATAGTCGCGTCCGCAACGTCTAGATGGAGGTTGCGTTTGAGCGACAACTCCGTCGTCAACGTCATGGCGACGGTTGTATCGAAGTACCAGCGGAACTCTTCACTGACGCTCGGCACCCGGAACTGTAAGTCAAGACCGCTTGCCGCTTGGATGACAGGATCGCTTCCATAGATCGTCGTCTTGGCGATCGAAGCGGCCGTACCGCCATACCAGTTCAGCTCGTCGGGGTCGGGGCCACCGGCCAAGCTGACGAGGTCGACGATCTTTTTCAATGTTGCTTCAGAACCACCGCTGGCCACACCCGAAAGGACCAAGTCGAGTTGATCGAGCGCCTCCTGAACGTCATCGGTCGCCGGGGGAATGGACAAAAAGCCGGTGCCTACGGCAGGGACGTCTTGCGCCGGGCGGATGAAGCCAATGCCAGTGTTATCGAGCGATTCGTCACCAGGTGCGATCGTGCCGGCGCCTCGTTCCAAACGACCATAAACCGATAGGTTGCCCGTATAGTTGCCGTCAACCGTGGCGGCGAAATTCATCCGAATGATCGGATTGGCATAGTAGCCGAGCGCATCAGCATCACCGGACGGCGTCAGCTCGAACGTATCGTCAGAACGGCGTACATGAAGAATCGTGATGGGGCGACGGTCCGAACCGAGCAGCGCCTTTTCCTGCTGATAGGTAGCGAGACGGAAATGTGTATTTGCCGTTCCGATCGCACCTTTACCCACGTAGTACGTGCCGGTCAGCTGGAACTGCTGTGCGCCAGCCAAAGCGGTTACGTCTTCGCGATGCAGGACCGTGACGGGCAACGCTTCATCAACAAACGCATTGCCGGTGCCGAAATCCGTACCGTTGGCCGCATGCTGCTTGACGCTGGCCGAGCCTTCATCCAACGATTCACGGTGTTTGACCTGTACGTGTACGGCGTCGAAGAAGTCGGGCGCTACCGTCCCGTCGTCCTGGTTGTTCTTGTGGTCGCGAAGCGCCACCTCTTCGGCTGCCGAGATGACGGGCCGCCACAAAGGCGTACCACTGACGTTCCACGAGTAGAAGATCTGCTCGTCCTGTACGAAATAGATGTCGTGCGGTCGGTTCTGCGTCGTCACGCCAGTCGCCGGGTTCGTCCAATCTGGCAGGTCCGTCTCTTGCTCGACGTTACCGCGAAACGAGTTGCGATCAACCGGGTCGATTTGGTCTGCCTCGACGAAGCTGATGTCAGCGGTCGTGACCTCCGTAGCGGTCGGCCCCAACACTACTTGCGCCAGCTTGACGCGCTGTTGCTTTTCGATCGTGCTCAGTGCGTTGTAGGCTGTCACACCCAGCACTTCCAGCTCTGCAACAGCAGCGTCGTTGCCGACGTAGTAGGCTTTGAGCAAAATCCATTGTGTGACGCCGGGCGTACAGGTGAGCGTTTCGGCCGCTCCCTCGAGCAGCGTCACCATGCCGTCATTGCCCATGGATGCGAAATTTGGCACCGAAACGTCAAGCGTGCCGGCGACCGGCAGTACCTGACCGCCAAAGAACACGCCCTTGGTGACGAGATCGCGCAACCGGTGGTTCAGGTCACTCGTCAGGTCAGGGTTGCGAAAGCGCGTGAGCGTGCGGAGCGGCATGGCTACCTCGCTAGAACTGTACGGTTACGCGGAACTCGATCGATTCCGTATCAGTTTTGACACGGAGCGGAAAGTTGCCAACAGCGAACAGGAAGGACGTGCCGACATCCGGGTCACCAACGAGCGGTGAGAAGATGATGGTGCCGAGCAGGCAGATGTTGCTGAGCGGTGCGATCGCTTCAGCCGGTGCGAGCCGGCACGTGAACTCCGGACAGAACTGGCTGATCAATGTAGCTGCGTCAACCGGCTCGGGACCGAATACGACGGACGGACAGGACGTGACGGCCGGGTCGGGCGTCAGCGCTGTCGACGGGTCGGTCGGGTCGTGGCCGCCTGAACCTACGGAAAACTGGTCGATTTGGAACGACTTGCCCGTCATGATGCCGGTCGCAAGCCGTTGCCTACCAAGGTCTGTGATGCCCGCGATTACGGAGAAGGCCATTTTTGACTCCTAGTCGAAGATAGCTTCCGTGTCGGCCGTAATGTCGGCCGGGTCGTCGACGGACGAACACTCGATGAACTGACTGTCAACGCATTGCTGAAAAACGAGCGATCCGTCTACAACTGCCCCTTTACCCTTCCGCATGCAAGCACACTTGCGAACGTTCGTGTCGATGGCGCCGCAAATGCTGCAGACAAAGCTGGAGACGAGGGCGCCCATGCTGTACCCGGTCCGCTTCTTGGACATGATTTGGCGAACCAGGTATGGGTCTTTCGTCCGGTCCCAACCGGCAAGGATGCGGATCTTCCAGACGTTGTAGGCCGGCACGTACTGAAGAGCGCTGTCGAACATGATACCCTTGGCCTTCAACGGGTCTTTGTTGTCATGGTCGATGTGGGTCGGTCGTCCATTGAACGACTGGTAGACCATGCTGCCTTGCAGCGGGTCGAAGTAGCTGACTTCTTCGTACGGGAAGGCTTGCAGGTTTCGGTTCGGGATGTCGACCGTTACGATCGGAATGTCGACCAGCACGTAGTCGCGCGGGTCGCCACTGATAGCGTACGTCTCGCTAGCGGCCGGCAGCCACGAGACGTCGATGTCGCTACGGAGCAACGACTCGCCTGCCAACACCAAGTTCTTCTCGCGCCGATCGTGTCGATAGCGGAATGCCTCGATGACGTGCTTCGAGCGGGCAACCGCTCCCGTAACGAACGTCGGACCGTTTGGATTTCGGCGCGCCCGCGCCCTAAGCAGATCGATCAAAGCAGCCTCCTATAGCCGTAAGAATAAGGCAGCTATTGAGCGACGTGGAGCGACGGATGTTCCATCTGGAGTCCATCAGGCTTTGCAGCATCGGCCACCACGCCAGCCAAGCACTTGTCGACGACAGGGTCGTTTTCCTCGACATGCTGCTGCAAGATGCGTGCTGCTGCGTTCAGCTCCTGCATGCGTCGCTTCGGCGATAGGTTTGGCTTGTTCGCTAAATATTCAACGATAGCGTTGGCCGTCGCCTCTGAAACGGGCAGGCCGCGGCACACGCCCAACCGCATGAGCACGTACGCCATTAGCTCGACTTGTTTGTCATGCCCGCCCAGCACTTCTGAGCAGCTACGCATCACATACTGTGTGTCCGCCAGGACGTGATGTTTGCCCGGTTGGTAGACCGTGTCGACCAACTGCTGCAGGCACCGTTTGGCGTCAGCTTTGCGCAGGTGCATGAACCGTTCGGCCGGATCCCAGAGCGGGCTGGCATCGCCGGCGGCTGCTTCGCCGAACGCTCCTTCATCTTCGCCGCCGCCGCCCGTCTTGCTCTTCCACGTCTTGATTTTCTCCCGCACCTTGACGTCTTCGTCGAGCATGTCGAGCGCTTCGTTCAAGTCGTAGCCGCCGCGCGCCGCCCACACCTTCAGCGGGATGGGCACGCCTTCCTCCTTCAGCATCGTCAGCAGGTCGAGGTAGTCGCGGTCCCCTTCTGGCAGCAATGACTTGTGCCATTGAATCGTCGGCACGATCAAATCTTCTTCAGGAATATCGAACGCATCTTCCTGTGACAGATTATGCAACGACAGGTCGTCGTCTCGCAGGTTCGGTGAGTCGTTTTCCCGACCGTCCTTTTGGATCCGGACCCGGTGGTCTAGCTCCGCCTGTTTGCGCTTGCGGAAGCCGTGTGCTCGAGCCAACGTCTTGAACCGCCGATAGTAGATTTGATTCGTCAGGTACTGGCGGAGCGCTAGGATCTGTTCCGTGAAGGTGCTTCTGGCCTGCTCCGCGTTGCTGTAAGTTGCGTCACCACTCAGCAGTGCTTCACTGATACCGAGACCGCGCATCTTTGCTTCCGACAGCCACTGCCATTCATCCGACCATTTCCAGATGTCACCACCGCTTCGGACTTCACTTGCGTCGACGCCGGTACGCGTGACGACGACGGCACCGACCGGATCCTCATCCGCTTGCATGAACAAGCCGGACAGGTCCTCCATCTCTTCGGGTGACGGCTCCCACCGCTCATCGATACCGGCCGTGATATGCAGAATATTGCCGGCCCGGCGGCGTGCAGCCGTAACCATCGCATTCATGAGCGCTTTCTCGACCGCCCAGTATGCAATGATGCGTGTCAAATAGCTGGTGCCTACATGGTCGTACGGACTGGTCTTGCGCCGCAGGTAGACGGTGTTGAGCGGGTCGAGTGGTATCGGACCGCCTCGACGCATCGCACCGATTAAGGTGTCTGGCAGCTTGTTCAGCGCTGTTATGTCCCGGTAGTCAGTCGAGTTGACGAATTGGCGGATCCCGGGGCTCAACATCAAGTCGATTTTCGGGTCGAAGTTGCGGACCGGTATGGGCGTGATGGTCAGAAAGTCAGAATCGTGCGGGACGAAGTCGGTCCAGTAGCCTTTTTCGTCGTCGTAGATGAGACTGGCGCAGAACCGGCCCAGGACCAGATATTCGATCGTAATGGCCGGCATCTCCTGCGCCTTGTCGCCGAACAGCTGAGCCGCTTCCTCATAGAACTGCCGCAGCTTCGGGTCGTCGACGCCATGGATGTCGAAGCTGCTCCACGGCAGGTTCGACATGATGTCGATGGCGGGGCCACAAATCGAATCGCGCGTGTAGATGATGCGGAACAGCTTGTTCAGGCCGGCGAGGTCACGAGGGATCCAATCCTCGATGACGCTCCCTTCCTCGAGCCGGTCGTACGCTGGATTGAAGCGGCTGATATCGTAGCCGCCCATCCGAGGCGACGACGAGCCCCCCGTCTGTCCCGGTATCGTCGGGGTGGCGGGCAACGAACAGTTTGCGTGCGTCCGCATGCGCGTCGTGGCGTTGCGGCCGTATGGGTTGCCGGAACTGAAGACGTTGCCAGTTACCGGTTGACCGAACTTGAAGTTTGGCATTCTCAGACCTTAACGGGAAGCGTGATCGCACACGCCTGACAGTAGTCAGCTTGCCGCTCCGCCGCCAACAGAACAGACTGCATGGTTTGCTGACAGCGCGGGCATCCATCATGCTGCCCTGCTATTGCTTCCTTTTTCATTCCCGAGTACAGACGGGTCGTTGCCGTTGCCATGCGAGGTCGTGCTCGCAAATGGTCGGTCGTCTGTAGGATGGCATCAAGCAGGTCGCGCGTCTCTGCCGGCCGAATCTGCGATTCGAAGCCTGCACTGATGAGCCGGCGGTGAAGCTCGCGCCGCTCTTCATCCGTCAAGTGTAGTTGGTAGATGTTGTTGGCCTGCCGGACGAGATGCGATAGCTTCATGTCAAACGCCCTGTTCCGAACGGTTTATGTACACCAACGCCCGTCGCCCCATCCAACCGCGGTCGGTCGACCTGCGCGGAACGGCTAAGTCGTACCGTCCCGGGTATTCGTCGACCTGCCGTCATAGCTCCGCCGTAGCGCTCGAAGCGCGGCGTGTACTTCGGGTCTAGCATAAACGTAATGCCCAGGCAGAGGCAGCGGAACAGGTCATCCGTACCGTTCAACGGCTTGATGACTTTTCGCCCGCCTTCACGTACCGTCAAGATCTGAAGAGCCAGGTGGGTGACGGGATTGTTCGTGACGACCTGTTCGAACGGTCGGTTATCCTTGCGCACGTCGGCAAGCGGCACCTCAAACCTCGGCAAGCTGAGCGAGCTGTCGAGGATGCGTGAACGAACCATCTGGAAATCCGCCCACTTCAAGCAGTATTGGACGGTCTCTATCTTGTGCTCCTTGCGGATACGCTGCATCTGATCGACCGATTGCCAGCGGTCGCACACGACCAAACAGACCCAGAAGCTTTGGATGATGCGTTCCAACACCTGCTCGTACATGAGCGGGAAGTTGACAGGCACGACGTCACCGTCTGCCCGTTCCGGCATGCACTCGAGCGCCACGTCGACGACTGGTCGGCGGTTGTCTCGATCGTAGCTCATAACCAAGATGGCGAAACTGTTGTTCGTCAATCCTGTATCGATGGTAATCACCCGCGGCCGCGACTTGTCACGAGCGGACGGCCGCACCGACAGATAGGTCGTCTGCGTGCCGAAGTCGTCGATGAACCGCTCCTGCTGCCAAGTGACGAACTGCGTCTGCGGACGTTCCGTCTCACACTTTTCGACGGACGAGATAGAGCTGATGAATTGGTTGGCACCGAGCGGCGGCACGGCACCATAGTCCCGTTCGAAATTTTGCGGGTTGTGCATCTGGTCCCGCAAGCTTTCGATCGGAACGTTCGGGTTCATCTCCCACGTCGCGTAATGGAAACCATACGTCGACGCATTCGTGTTGGCCGTGCGAAGGCTCCGCATGATGAAGTCGTTGATCGAACTAGGTGAGCTGACGTCCGCGTTGATGCCGTCCGGCGGGTCGCAATGACCCTGTTGACGTAGCTTCATGGCAGCTGCCCGGATGGTGCGGAGCGAATTCAACAACGCCTGGCTCGTCTCCTCCGCGTTCAATCGAATACCGCCCGCCCTCGACGAGCCCTCGGCCTTCACATCGTACCACGCTACCTCATCAATGCTGGTGAAGATTCTCGTACGACCGCGAATCGTACGAATGTCCGGCCCGCAGTAGCTGAAAGACAACTGTTTATGGCCGTACCACAAGTACGTGTCCTTTACGTCGAACAGCTCATCTTTCCCCAACCGTCCCGCTTCACTTTTGAGGAAATCGTGGTAGTGGGCGAACCATGGTGCGTTGTCGACCCGTGCCTTGAACGCCTCCCAAAGCGTGTCGTACGCCTGGCCGGCCGTAACGGCCGTGAACGTACCGTGCAGCATCTGGTTGGCCATCAGGTTGAAGTGTTTCGATGGGCTGGGAAGCTGCAGGTAACGGACCAGCTGGTAGGTGGCGATGAGACCGCCCGCTATGACCGTCTTGCTGGAATTGTGGCCAACCACACCGTTCGCAACATACAAGTGACCGTTTGGAACCTGTAAGTCGTAAAGAGGTTGATGCAGCTTCGTTTCGACCTGCTTGACAGGCATGAAACGGCCCGGCGCGTCGAGAACTGCTTCGAGCTTTCGGTACGCACCCATGTCACGGTGGTCGACAGCGACAGTGAGCAGTCGGCGTAGGTTGTTGCGTGTGATGTCGCCAGCTTTCCGTACATGACGGAACGGACGCGCTTTTGAACTGCACTTCTGCTTGAGCGCCCGCTCCCGCGAGACGATAGCATCTAACAGTTCGATGACACACGCACGAGTGTTGGGCAGTGCTGGGCCGCGGTTGTCTTGCTCAGCCAGAATACCACGAGCGGCCGTGGCCTTTTCAGTGCAAACTAGCGGCACAAGAGACAAGAAGCGCTTCGCATCCGCCAACGATTTGGTTGTCATCGAATAGGCGTCATGGCCTAGCGGTCTGCGACTGTTGAAGGCCATCGACGGTTGTGCGTCCCAGCATAACCAGACGCCCGCGTTCAAGCACAACATGTGCACCTGGCGGGCCAGACGTTCAGAGACGAACGTGTAGGTGACGGATGCTTTCTTGCGGCCCTTGCCGTGGTAGACGCCGCCGTCACAATCGAGCAGGCCAGCCAGAAAGGCGAGCACGCACTGCTTCGGCGCGCTCAAGATACAGCTAGGTACCTGCTTGCTTGCCGCTCGCACTCGACTTAACCCAATTTGTTCGAGGAACCGGCGCACCAATACGCTGCAGAACGTAATTTCCTCGACAGTTGCGCCTTCCTCTAAGCAAGTGGCAGTTCGGTAGTGGTGCAGGTTGAACAGCGCGGCCGTATCGGCGATGTAGCGGTCTCTTACGGCCACGTCCGACACGCTGAACGTGATCGTGCAGGCTGACGTGACGGTACCGTTGGCAACAAGGTTGCCAAGTACCCGAGCCAGACTAGGCGTCAACTCGCGCGGTATCGTGATGTTCTGGTTTGCCGCCGGGGCCGCAACGATGTCGAGCGGCGGTAGCTCCGTACGCGACCCCCAGATGTCTGCCGAAACCATATGAACGGCGTCGTCTTCGCGAACGTCTTGCAGCTCCTTCAAAACAATCGTGCCGTCACGTCGCAAGACACGCACCGGATGCTTCGGGCTGCCGGTCAAGTGGTACCCGTAGCGGACGGTGATGTCGGCGGCCGGTCCGATGCCCGAGGTATAGTGATGGGTGGCGGCTTCGACCGTGCCCAACGAGGCAACCGGGATGTTAAGCGGTTGGAACGTGTCGGCCGGGACGTCATCGGTTCGGAGTGCCTCGATCGTCTGCACGCCATTGCTCGTAAACAGCACGGTATCGCCGGCAACGCAGCGCTGCCCTGCGCATCCGGCTAGGTTGAGGTAGTGACTGAGCCGTCCCTTCTCGACCAGCTCCCCTTTCGTGACACCGCACTGCGGACACTTGCCGTCGTGCAGGAAGGTGACGCGGTCTTGAATGTTGCTGATCGACATATCGAGCGGCAACAACAACAAGCTGTTGCCCCAATGTTCGTCCTGCGCGACCAAACGCTCGTCCGTGCACTGCGGGCAAAACTGACCGTACAGGTTGGTACAGATTTCTACCTGCTTGGCGAACGGGTTGACGTTGAGGTAGCGGCTGCTATGCACCCACTCGAACCAGTTGCGCGGCCATGCTATGTCCCGCTCGTCAATTTGCTCGAAAACGGCCGGGTCGAGGTTCGACCGAATCGCTTCTTCGGCCAAATCGGCAGGGTCGAAAAGAACGTCAGCTTCGACAGACTCGTACTTGCGACGTCGCATACCAGTGCTTTACAGCACGGTACCGTATCGCTTGACCGGGACGTTCGGCACACCGGGAAACGTCCCGCGTGACGGACGAGGCTGAGGCCGGGCGATGCCGGGCGGTAACGTGATGGACCAAGGCTTGCGCCCCCGATTGATAGGCGGCTGCTTGGGTCGCGGTGACCAGCGTTGTTTGGCCGTCGTCATCACCAAACCAACTACCCCCCTCGGTTTCGATTGAGCAGACTACGAGACCTGTTCTTTTTCTTTTTCATGTCACGTCATCCTGATAGGCCGCATCCGGTATGAAGTCGCGCACGCTCGCTACCTGAACGTCTAGCTCCGCATCCAGCCACGCTGCGACCGTTACGTCCAATTCGTCCTCGAGGTTGAAAGCCTCGACGAGTCGGCGAGCCAAGTCAGTTGCCCCCGCTGATTTGAGCGACGCCGCTACCCGATTCGGTTTCTTTCTGGCGCCCATCCGTTCCCTCGCTGGTCCGCACTGCTTTCAAGAGAGGCTGAACCTTCCCATCTTCTGGTTTACAGCCCAGCACATCTGCCAACAGCTCGACCGTCCGTTTGTAGTCACCGCTTACATCACGTCCGACGTTCGCGACCAGTTCCTTCAACGTCTGGTCGATACGAGCGTGATGTAATTGCGGGACCGCATCATACATATCGTCACGTGCACGAGAGGCCGCGACCGTCATGGCTTTGACGATGCTGTGGAACAACGGCTGAATCGCGCGGGCCAGCGCATCGTTCAGCACGGTCGCCGGGTCCTTTCGACTCTCAATCTCCTTGATGGTTTGGAGCGACGCGCCAATCATCTGCGTCACGCTCGTCGCGTTGTCTACGTCCGGGCACGCCCGATACTCCCATTGTGCTGTATTGATAAGGTCCTGCAGAAGCGTTAGGTTGCCGTTCAAGATTTCGACGTTGCCTACGCGTTTCGGTTTCGTCTCTGACGCGATGATGGCGAGCGCCCGCTCGACCGTAACGATATCGAGACCGCTTCGCATCGAGATGATTTCTGGTGTACGGCTACCACGATCGAATTGCTCTCGTACGGCTGCCAAAGCTTCTTCATTCACACTTCGCATGTCAATACCTCACCACTCAAATAAGGTGTAAAGAGTAGGCATGCAGTGGAAGACGCCCGAGATACCGCGCCGTAACGATACGCGGTGGGTCGTTCGGTTCGCTTGGTTACCGACACGGTGCCAAGGAGACATGACCGTTTGGCTCGAACGGTACCACGAACTTCAGGTTTGGGAGCACGACGGATGCAAAAGGCATCATTATTGGAGAAAGCGAGGAGACTACACGTACGTTCGATCGAGGCCGCGAAGACTGGTGCGCGGCATCGGTTGGGGGCCGATAGACCAAGTCGGTTGGATGCCGGCCGACCACAGGTACTTTGAGTCGCCTTCCGACAGCTTGGTGAAATTCGATTCTAAGGAAGCAGGTACTGGCCCAACTTCTTAGCGGCCGGTTTGCCTGAATCGGCAATCAGGTAGAGCGTCACGTCGTAGATACCTTCGACTTGCGGCAACTCCGAAAAGTCCCAACCGGTCACGACCGATTGGTTTGCCGTCCAATAGGTACCGCGTTTCATCTCGATGCCGTTCGTTGCGCCCGTGCTGTTGACACGCAACGACCAGACACCTGCATGGGTGGCGGACCACTGCATGGATACGCCGCTGAAACCTGGGTTGAGCGAACCTTTGACGACCGGCGGGTTCGTCGTATCTGGTGCGATGATGGCTGAATCGGTCGTGAAGCTATGGACCGTTACGACCGGGTCGTTGGCGTCGACGAACAGCGTATCGTAGCGTACGTCTGTTGCGGCACTGCCGTCATCCGATAGGTCGACGAATATGTCGTTCATACCGCCCCGCACGACCAAGTTGTCGTAAAGGACTGGTGTCGTCTGCGCGGCCGCTACACTCAGAGCAGGCGCACCGGCGACCGGGCCGCTCGTCCACAGCTTGCTGAACAGCAACGTGCCGTCCAGGTAGAAGTTGACGATCGTATAGCCGGTAACCGAATCGGTACGGGCGTCCACGTCCATGTGGTAGGTCGCGTTTGGTACGAGCGTACCGAATGCCGAATAGGCGTGTGCCGTATAGGTGAGGACGCCTGCTTCGATGCGGAAGTCGTAGAACGTGTTGTCGGCCGTGTTGATGAGAGCGCCGAAGGCGGAGCCAGCCGCTACCGTGCCGTCCACGTACAACGATAGCCCGAACCAACCGTTGACACCTACAGCATCGCTCGCGCCCGTTACGTCGGCGGAAACGCGAGCGTTCGTCCAGGCGGCCGAGCCGCTCGGTTCTGCTACGACCGTGCCCAATACGGAAGCTTGGCCAGCGGGAAACGTGATGGCCGAGCTTGGCACCGAAGAATCGAACCGCCAGTATCCGGCGTTCCCGTCGAAGCTGTCGGATAGGTGGATGACGCCTTCCTGGCTCAGCAGCAGGGGCGGGCGGTCCTGGTAGGGTCGCCATTTCGCATCCGATTGCTGTACGTACCAGGGCGTCTGATAGACGGAGCCGGTGCCGGGCTCGACATCCAGGTAGCGTAGGTTGGCCTGCATGTTCGATTGGCCGGTCGGTTGCTCGGCTGTTCGACGGCCGAGCGATGTCATGCCGGCATGCGTGATGGTTGGTGGCGTACTTGTCTCGAGCGGTATCGTGATGACGGGACGGTCGAGGCTGAGCGTGCGGTCGTATAGGCGAAACTCCATATCGGCAAGGCCGGACGTTGCGCCGACGGTTTCGATTTCGACAAGCAGCGGTACGTTCAGGAAGCGTGACGTGCCGAGACCGCTTGCAAAACTTCGTGACGATTCGTTCGTGCCAGCCCAGGCACGAAAGTGCACGATGCCCTGTTCCGCTTCGATCGCCATGCCGACGAAGTCACCGTTCGATTGGTCGGTAATCGGGTCGTTCGTGCCCGTGAAACCGCCGACCAACAGGATGTTGTTCGGGCCGAAGCTAAGAAAATCGAGGGCGAACAGCATGCGGAAGCCAACGACGCTCGTGTCGGCACCGGCGTTCAGCGCCAACGAGTATTTGTCATAGGCGGCAGGCGTCGGGATCGTGTTGGGAGTGTTGTAGGCGATGCGCCGGTCACCCAGGTTGAACGAACCGATGTCATTGTTCGTGACGGCCGATGGGTGCGGGTTGAAGTGCTCGAAGAAGTTGGCGTCAGAACTGTTGCCGCCAAAGAAGCGGCTCGCATGGTCGCCCCATAGTCGTACGAGCGAATAGGGCTTCCGGATTTCGATGTATGAGTCGAGGGCGGCGGTGCGATGCTCCTCACCCTGAATCGTAGCCGATAGACCAGTATAGAGCATCAGCGTGCCCCCGAGCAAAACGTCAAGCGGATTCTGGAATTCGCGTGTATTCGAGACGTAAACGTCGATCGTGTGCGGCTTCTCGATGACGATCCGCACGTGCATGTCGAGCGCGGCCGTAACGCCGACGAAACCAGCCAGCTGCATGTCCAGACTGGCCGTGTTCGACGTAAGGGCTGCAACCGCTAGGTCGAGACCTGCCAGCTTCGGTACGACAGCCTGGATGTAGTTGTCGAGCGAGCTGGTTAGCGTAAAGGCGTCACCTATCGTGATATCAAGGCTGCTGCTTCGCGTATACGCTTCCGCGACAGCCAGGCTAGCGCCGGCCGTCAGACTCAACGCGTCAGCAACAGCCACGCCGAGCGAAGCCGTACGGGTTGTACCACCAGCAATCGAGACGTCAGCCGTGGTGGTCGGTTGATACGTCCGGGCAACCGTCAAGTTGAGCGAAGCCGTCAGTGACTGGACGACTTGAACGATCGTATCAAGGCTAGCCAGCAGGGTCGCGGGAGCACCGACGTTGACCGTCAGACCGACGAAATTTGAGCGCAATTCGGCAAGCGCGCTCGGTCCCGTCACCTCACCGCTGCCCGTACCGGTCACGGACGTCGGACCAGATAGAGATGCCGGTCCCGTGACGGTCGCGGCACCCGAACCCTCGACGACGGTCGGCGCCGTCAACGTCGAGCCAGCCGTCACCTGCCCGGCTTCCGCGCTCTGCACGGAAATCGGAACCGCCAGGGTCGCCGGAGCCGTTAGCGTTGCAGCACCCGACCCACTCACTGTGATGGGACCGAAGAGCGTTCCCGACGCTGTTAGCGTTGCAGCACCCGAGCCACTAACCGTGATAGGACCGAAGAGCGTGCTCAAACCGGTCAGTTGGCCACTTCCCGAACCGTCTATTGAAATTGGACTCGTCAGCGTTGAATCGGCCGTGACGGTCGCAGCTCCCGAGCCGCTAACCGTGATGGGACCGACGAGCGTCGATAACGCTGTAACGGTCGCAGCTCCCGAGCCACTTATCGTGATGGGGCTGGTCAGCGTCGACAGAGCGGTTGGCTGGCCAGCCTCGGTAGCTTGGACGTGGATCTGACCGACCAGTGTCGACGGTGCCGTAATGGTAGCGGCTCCCGAACCACTTATCGTAATCGGGCTGGTCAGCGTCGACGGCGCCGTTAGGGTCGCAGCCCCACCGCCCGACATCGTGATCGAACTGGTAATTGGCGAAACAGCCGTGACGGTAGCGGCTCCCGAACCACTTATCGTGATGGGGCTGGTCAGCGTCGACGGCGCAGTCAGCTGCCCCGCTTCCGTGCTGTCGATGTGGATTTGGGGTGTGAGGAACGACTCCGCCGTCACATCACCGCCGGCCGACGACGATACGTTGGCGGGACCGGAAAGGGTCGACGACGCCGTGAGTTCGCCCGACCCCGTACCCGTTATGTCGGTCGGACCCGCCAACGTGCCGGATGCCGTCAGCTCACCCGACTCCGTGCCCGCCACATTTGTCGGACCGATGAGCGTGGCCGGCGCGGTCACCTGGCCCGACTCTGCACCGCTCGCCTCGAGCGGCCCGGTCAGCGTTGACGATCCTGTAACTTGGCTCGATTCCGTGCCCGCTACAACAAGAGGGCCGCGCAACGAACTGAGGGCCGTCAGCTGGCCCGACTCCGTAGCCGTCACGACGCGCGGGCCGCGCAACGAGCTGACAGCCGCTAGCTGACCAGCCTCCGTACTGGCGATGGAAATCGGACCCGTCAACGTGCCGGAAGCTGTTGGCTCGCCAGGTTCCGTACCCGCAATCGTGACCGGGCCGGTCAGCGTCGACAATGCCGTCGGCTCGCCAGGTTCCGTACCCGCAATCGTGACCGGGCCGGTCAGCGTGCCGGACGCTTCAACCTGGCCGGCCGTCGTGCAGGTGATTGTAACAGGTCCGGTCAGCGTGCCGGACGCTTCAACCTGGCCGGCCCGCGTGCTTGTGATGGAAATCGGGCCGGTCAGCGTGCTGGGCGCCGTCAACTGGCCGGCCGCCGTACTGGCGATGGAAATCGGACCCGTTAGCGCCGACGGGGCTGCCAGCTGGCCAGCTTCCGTTGACGTCAAATCGATCGGACCCGCCAACGTGCTGGATGCCGTCAACTCGCCCGATTCCGTACCCGTTGCTTCGACCGGCCCGGTCAACGTCGACAGTGCCGTTGCTTCACCCAGCCCGGTCGATTGCGCTCCGATCGGACCGGTCAGCGTACCGGATGCCGTCAAATCACCAGCTTCCGTCGACTGAATCTCAACCGGACCCGATATCGTGCCGGATGCAGCCAACTCACCCGATTCTGTCGACTGAATCTCAACCGGACCCGATAGCGTGCCGGATGCCGTCAACTCGCCAGCTTCCGTCGACGTCAGCTCGACCGGGCCGGTCAGCGTCGACAGTGCCGTTGCTTCACCCGGCTCGGTCGATTGCGCTCCGATCGGACCGGTCAGCGTACCGGATGCCGTCAAATCACCAGCTTCCGTCGACGTCAGCTCGACCGGGCCGGTCAACGTCGACAGTGCCGTTGCTTCACCCGGCTCGGTCGATTGCGCTCCGATCGGGCCGGTCAGCGTACCAGGTCCCGTCAGCTCGCCAGCTTCCGTCGACGTCAGCTCGACCGGCCCGGTCAACGTCGACGATGCCGTCAACTCACCTGATTCAGTCGACGTCAGCTCGACCGGGCCGGTCAACGTCGACGATGCCGTCGCTTGTCCCGCACCTATCGACTGAATCTCAACCGGACCCGATATCGTACCGGATGCCGTCAACTCGCCAGCTTCAGTCGACTGAATCTCAACCGGACCCGATATCGTGCCGGATGCCGTCAACTCGCCAGCTTCAGTCGACTGAATCTCAACCGG
>Ga0255043_10000011_pt1 | contig 24947 bp, 21 predicted proteins | sample BC1_12_9_MG_FD_182778 | JGI IMG/M metagenome (GOLD analysis project Ga0255043, IMG submission 182778) | Seawater microbial communities from Strait of Georgia, British Columbia, Canada - BC1_12_9 | ecosystem: Environmental > Aquatic > Marine > Strait | place: Canada: British Columbia | collected... | reverse complement strand
GAGATAGGCGACCATTACAACGGCGACGGTCGTGAGAGTGGAACCCTCGACCGGCGTCATCGTCCAGGCTCCCGGGTGTGCTTTTTGAGGAGATTCTCCACAATCACCAGAACGACCAATGCCAGCGGGAAGACCCACAGCAACAGGTGCGCGCCGAGGGTTAGAGCATGTCCTTCCATAACCGAGTCCTCTGCCATGGAGTGTAACGTGCACGGCCGACCCGTGCCCGTCTCCGTATCCGTATCTGTGCCCGCGCTCCGGCGAGGAGCTACCGTATTCCACGCGGCCCGTTTCTCAGAGCGCTTCCCGAGAGGGTGCCAGGCACGCCGCCATGATGTTGTCCTCAACATCATGGCGGCGTGCCTGGCACCTCCGGTGAACGGGCCCAAGCGCTCCCGTCCCTCCGCTCCCGTGCCCCACTGCTCCGGGTGGGTGGAAAATCCGAAATCCGAAATCCGAAATTCCGCGGAGGTGGTTGGGTTACACTCCCCCGGACCAATTGGAGGCCCGATGAGAGCATCGAGAGTTATGAAACCCCTGGTATGCATTCTGCTGGTTACGGCCTTGCAAGCTTCGGCCGGCGAGCCCGTCCACGTCCTCGTGGCCAACGACGACGGCATCGACTCGCCGGGCCTCGAGGCGATCGCGACCATGATCGCCGCTGATCCCGCCTACCGGGTGACGGTGGTGGCGCCCGCCCGACAGCAGAGTGTGTCGGGCCACGGTCTGATCACTCGAAGTGAGGTGAAAGTGTTGGAGCACGCGACGGTAGCGGGATGCACCGCGTGGTCGGTGGACGCCACGCCGGCCACCGTCGCCCGCATCGCTCTCACAGCACTGCTGGCGGAGGATCCGCCGGATCTGGTTGTGTCTGGCATTAACAGCGGAGAGAATGACGGTCTCAGCGCCTGGTCCTCGGGAACCGTGGCCGTCGCGCGCGAAGGAGCCTACGCTGGCATTCCCTCGTTGGCGGTGTCGTTGCAGCTCGATTGGTCCGACCCACAGCCCGACTTCGCCGGCGCCGCGCGATGGGCCAAACCGGTCATCGATGCGGTCCGTGACAACGGCCTGCCGCCGGGGGTTTACCTCAACGTCAACGTACCCATCGACACAACGGCAGCGCGAGGATTCCGGGTGGCCCGGATGGGTCTCGATCTGTCGGAGGAGGCGCGCTATGTGCTGGAGCGCGCGGATTTCGACGGTACGCGTTGGTATTCGAGCCGCTGGAGACCGCCAAAGGAAACGACCCCGGGCGGCGACTCCCACGCGCTCGTGGGTGGCTGGGTGACAATCGTTCCGCTGGGTCTCGACCAGACCGCAGAGAACGCGTTCCCGCTCCTGCAGCAGCTCGAACTGCCGGCTCCGGTGGCGGTGGTGCCCACACCCTGAGAAGGCGATTTCCGGAGAATCGACGATCTCTGGCGACGTTATGAGACATGCGTGCTAAAGTATGCCCGCACTTCTCACTACGTCGTGTAGCGAGGGTCGCGAGATGTCGTGAGATGGTGCGTTTTCGACCTGAGGGCCGCGGAGGCGTACTTGACGGTACGTTGAGCAGCCCGAGGCGAGAAAACGCTGCAGATTGCGGCATGTCGCGGGCCGCAGTAGCGACGTAGTGAGGAGTGTGGGCTAGAGCCCCCGTACGCCCGGAGATTGCGGTGCGTACGGCAGGAGGAGCTGAATGGGACGTCGAATTACCCGCAAACAACTGAAGAAGGACGACGAGTTCGTCTCCGCGGCCGAGGTAATCTTCCGCTGGGTCTCGGACAATGCGAAACCCCTCGCTGCGGGGATTGCCGCGGTATGCGTGGCCGCGCTGCTGTGGTGGGCGGTCAGCCTGTGGACAGGTGCGCGTGTCGACGAAGCGTCGTTGCTTCTCTACCACGCGACGCAGACCTTTGAGGGCGAAGCCGTAGAGGGCTCACTGGTGCCGGCAGGCGACATCGATGCCGCCGAGGTAGAGTTCCAGCAGGTGATCGACAGCTACGGGCGTTCGGAGCATGCCGACATGGCGAGGCTCTACCTGGCCCGCATCGCTCTCAGTCGGGGACAGACGGACGAGGCCCGGACGGCCCTGGTCGAGCTGGCACAGAGGCACGGCGACGATCTCGTAGGTCGCCTCGCCAATCTCGATCTCATCAACCTGCGGATCGCGTCCGGCCAGGGCACCGAAGTGGCGGCCGAGCTCGAAGCGATGGTGACGGGTCGGACCAACGGTCTGCCGCGCGATGCGGCGCTTTACCGGCTGGGTGAGCTCTTTGTCGACGAGGACCAGCCTGAAAAGGCAAAGCTGTACTTCGAAATGCTGGTCGAGGAGTTCCCGGAATCCCCGTTTCTGAACGGTGCCCAACAGCGGCTGGCCGAAATCGGCTAACCGGAGCTTCTCGGGGTGAGCTTTGTCGAGGCTATTGCCGAAAAACGAGACGGCGGTAGCCTCAGCCGCGACCAGATCGCCACCTTTGTGCGAGGCGCGAGCGATGGTTCTTTACCGGCGGAGCAACTGGCTTCAATGCTCATGGCTATCTGCTGCCAAGGAATGAGCGGTGAAGAAACCCGCTGGTTGACCGAGGAGATGCTGACCTCGGGAGAAGTCTGGAACATCGCAACCGATCGACCCGATGTGGTGGACAAACACTCCACGGGCGGTGTCGGCGATACGATCTCGCTGGTGCTCGCTCCGCTGTTGGTGGCGGTCGGAGTGCCGGTCGCGATGATGGCGGGTCGCGGTCTCGGTCATTCGCAGGGGACCCTCGACAAGCTTGACGCGGTGCCGGGTTGGGACTCGACCCGCGGCCGCGATGAAACGCTGGACCTGATCGACGATTGTGGTGCGGCGATCATCGCGCAGACCGATGAGATCGCACCGGCCGACCGCACTCTTTATGCACTGCGAGATATTACGGCTACGGTTCCTTCTCTCCCCTTGATCGTCGGATCCATCGGGTCCAAAAAGCTTGCCCTCGGTGCGGGCACTGTCATTTTCGATATCAAATGGGGCTCGGGCGCGTTCCGCAAGACGGTGGACTCGGCGCTCGAGCTCGCGGTAGCGCTGCGACAGGTGGCGATCGACACCGGCGTTCGTTGCGAGGCCCTCATAACCGATATGAATCAACCACTGGGTCCAGCGCTCGGTACGGCGTGCGAGGTGCGTGAGGCGCTGGCCGTGCTCTCCGGCAACGGCGATGCCTGCCTGCGCGAGGTGACTCTGAGGTTGTGCCGGGAAGCGATGGTCCTGCGCAACTGGAACGCTGGCGAGGCCGAGGCCGTGTTGGCCGGAGCTCTTGCCGACGGCTCCGCTATGGCCGCCTGGGAACGGATCACGGTGGCGCACGGTGGTAATCCGGACCCCGATCTCCTTGCCCGCCCGCGGTCCACAGCCGAGGTGCTGGCCGAGACGGAAGGTTTTGTGACCACCTGCAAAGGCGAAGATCTTGGCCGAGTGGCGGCTGAGGTCGGCGCCGGCCGACGGCGGGTGGACGAGGATCTGGCGCACGGTGCCGGGGTCATGATTCACGCTCGCATCGGCGATCGAGTCGAAAAAGGCCAGCCGCTCGCGACCCTGATGCTGGGTGAGCGCGAGGTCGATCAGGAATTTCTCACGAACCGCATAGCAGAGGCCTTCGAAATCGGCCCGGATCCTGTCGAGTCACCAACCCTCATCCTCGGAACTGTAAAGGATATCGCAGGTTAACCAGTCCCAACCTCCCGCCCAGTAATCAGTTATCAGTAACAGTCAGAGAGTCCGGGGGGTGGGGTGGTTGGAACTGATCTCTGATCTGTGACTACTGATCACTGGGTTGGCGGACGGCAGTCAGCCGGCAAAGAACTCAATGGTCTCCTTGAGCCCATCGGCCAGCAGGACCTGAGGTTCCCAGTCGAGGACCTGTCGAGCCAACGAGATATCGGGTTGGCGCACCTTGGGGTCGTCCTCCGGCAACGGTTCGAAGACAATTTCCGAGGATGAGCCCGTGACCCGAATGATCTCCTTGGCGAACTCGAGGACCGTCATCTCGGCCGGGTTGCCGATATTCATGGGATCGACGTAATCCGAGTTCAGCAGCCGCCAGATGCCTTCGATGAGGTCGGCGACAAAGCAAAATGACCGTGTCTGCGAACCGTCACCAAAGGCGGTGAGCGGTTTGCCCGCCAACGCCTGGCAGATGAAGGCCGGCACTACCCGGCCGTCACCCGCCCGCATCCGCGGTCCATAGGTGTTGAAGATTCGAACGATGCGGGTGTCGACCCCGTGGTGCCGGTGGTAGGCCATGGTAATGGCCTCGGCGAATCGTTTGGCCTCATCGTAGACACCACGCGGACCGACCGGATTGACGTTTCCCCAATAGTCCTCCGGCTGCGGGTGGACAAGCGGGTCACCGTAGGTCTCCGAGGTCGATGCGAGCAGAAAACGAGCCCCTTTTGATTTGGCGAGGCCAATGGCCTTGTGGGTGCCGAGGGATCCTACCTTGAGGGTCTGGATGGGCAGCTTGAGGTAATCGATGGGTGATGCCGGCGATGCGAAGTGAAGGATGTAGTCGAGCTCCCCCGGGACGTGGATAAAGTTGGTGACATCGTGGTGGACGAAGGTGAATCCGTCCCGACCGAAGAAGCTTTCGATGTTTTCGAGCGAACCGGTGATGAGATTGTCCATGCACACAACCTCGAGGCCCTCGTCCATCAGACGTCCACACAGATGGGAACCGAGGAATCCCGCGCCACCGGTCACCAGAGCTCGTTTTTTTTGCGTCATCTCACCCCCATCTAGGAAATCAAGTATAGCCGCCGCCTGCCTCAAGGGCAGACGGCTTTTCGGCTTCCACCGCCCACCCGCCCACGGCTATACGGCACAAACTCCTGACAACGCAGTCGCCAGGAAAGATCGTTTTGCCGTAAAGCCGTAAAGCCGTAAAGCCGTAAAGCCCGTCCTCAGCGAATCGCCGCCTCCAGCACCTCGTCCACTGTTCTCACAAAGATGAATTGCAGCTTCTTGCGGGCCGATGGCGGAAGATCAGCCAGGTCGCGTTCGTTCTCAGCCGGCAGCAGGACCTCGGTGATGCCGACGCGGAGGGCGGCCAGGACCTTCTCCTTGACACCACCGACCGGTAGGACATCGCCGCGAAGGGTGATCTCGCCGGTCATCGCGAGGTCGTGACGGATGGGACGACCGGAGGCGGCGGAGACGATGGCCGACAGGATGGTTGCACCGGCCGAAGGCCCGTCCTTTGGGACGCCGCCCGCCGGTACATGGACGTGTAAGGACTGATTCGCAAACCAGTCGTTCGCGATCCCGAGCTCCGCAGCACGCGCCCTGGCCAATGACAGCGCGGCGGTCGCCGACTCCTTCATCACCTCGCCAAGGGACCCGGTGAGCTTGAGATCTCCCTTGCCGGTCAGTGGAATCGCTTCCACCAGCAGCACGTCTCCTCCGACGGGCGTGTAGGCGAGACCGGTGGCTACGCCGATCCGATCATTTTCGAGCGGGCGGTCCGCCACATGTCGTGTCGGCCCGAGCAGTCGTTCGACGGTGGCTGGGCTGACGCGACGGACCGGCCGCCGTCCCTCGGCCACCTGCACTGCCACCTTGCGGCATACCGAGCCGATTTCGCGCTCGAGGTTGCGCAACCCTGCCTCTCGTGTGTAATCGGCTACCAGCCGTCGCAGGGCACCGGTGGTGAATTCGAGTCCATGTGTCGAAAGGCCGTTCTCCTCGACCTGACGTGGGATGAGGTGGCGGCGCGCGATTTCGAGCTTTTCTTCTTCGGTGTAACCCGAGAGCCGGATGACCTCCATACGGTCGAGAAAAGCCGGCTGGATGGTGTCGGTGACGTTACCGGTGGTGATGAAAAGTACTTTTGAGAGGTCATAGACAACGCCTAGGTAGTGATCCCGGAAGCTATCATTCTGCTCCGGGTCGAGGACCTCGAGGAGTGCGGATGACGGGTCGCCGCGAACGTCGGCTCCAAGCTTGTCGACCTCGTCGAGCATGAAGACCGGGTTGGATGTGCCGGCCTGGGAAAGCCCCTGGACGATTCGCCCCGGCAGCGCGCCGACATAGGTCCGCCGGTGACCGCGGATCTCGGCTTCGTCACGCACCCCGCCCAACGACGAGCGAACGAATTCTCGGCCCATCGCGCGAGCAATGGAGCGGCCGAGTGAAGTCTTCCCGACTCCGGGTGGACCCACGAAGCACAGGATCGGGCCCTTGCCGTCGGGACGGAGCTGGCGCACGGCGAGGAACTCGAGGATCCGTTCTTTGACCTTGTCCAGGTCGAAATGGTCCTCATCGAGAATTGTGCGTGCGGCCGCGATGTCGAGGTTGTCCTGGCTGACGGTTGCCCAGGGGAGAGAGGTCATCCAGTCGAGCCAGGTCCTCGCAACCGATGACTCGGCGCTTTCCGGGTGCATCGAGGCGAGCCGCCGAAGCTGGCGATCCACCGCCTCCCGCGCTTCCTGACTCAGCCCGACGGCCGCCGCCTTTTCGCGGTACTCCGCGATTTCGTGTTCGACGTCGTCAACTTCACCCAGCTCCTGTTGGATCGTCCGCAGCTGCTGGCGGAGCAGGAATTCGCGCTGATTACGATCGATCTCACCTCGGACCTGCGATGAGATCTGCTCCTGCATCTCGGCCAGCGCGAGCTCCCGCTCGAGAAGCTCGTGGACCCGACGCAACCTCGGCATCGCGTCGATGGTCTCGAGCACGTCTTGCGCGTCGGCGACCTCGAGACCGAGATTTGAGGCCGCGAGATCAGCCAGCCGCGACGGGTCCTCGAGGCTCGAGGTGATAAGGATGACCTCCGGCGAGATCTGTTTGCCGATCGTGCTCACACGCTCGAGGCCTTGCTTGATAGAGCGCACGAACGCCTTTGCCTCGAGCTCTTCTGGGCCCGGGTCGGGCTCCTCGGCCGTCGTCAGTCGGGCCTCAAGGGAAGGCTCGGTGCGGGTGAAGTAGTCGACCCGCGCGCGCGACAACCCCTGGATGAGAATTCGGATGGTGCCGTCTGGGAGCTTGAGCATGCGCATGATGAGAGCGACACATCCGGTCTGGTAGAGCTCGTCGGGCTGTGGGTTCTCAACTTGGGGATCCTGTTGGGTCAGGACCAGGACGAGACGGTTCCCGGACAGAGCTTCATCGACTGCCAGCACCGAAATCTCGCGCCCGACGGTCAGAGGAATGATGGCGTAGGGAAAGAGGACTGCGTCCCTCAGAGCCATCACCGGCAGCACGTCAGGAATGCTGATCGCCTCCTGAGGCGGGAGCTCGTGGTCGGGGAATTCCGGGTGTTCGGCCATCGGTCAGGAGTCTGTCTTTTTCTCTTTTATGAGCAGATGTTTGAGTTCGTCCATGAATTGGTTGACGTCCTCGAATCTTCGATAGACGCTGGCGAAGCGAACATAGGCAACCTGGTCGAGACGGCGCAGTTCCTCGATGACCATATTGCCGATCTCTTCGGTCGATATTTCGCGAACATCGCGGGCCGCGAGGTTCGATTCCGCGACATCGACGATTGCCACGAGGTCGCGCCGGGGAACCGGCCGCTTCTCGCACGCCCGCAGGAGACCAGTGAGCAGTTTTTCGCGATCGAAGCTTTCCCGACGCCCGTCGCGTTTGACAACGGTTGTCGGCAGCTCGTCAACCCGCTCGTAGGTCGTGAATCGTTTGCCGCACTCCGAGCACTCACGGCGGCGCCGAACCTCCAGACCCGAACGGACGTCGCGGGAGTCGACCACTCGGTTGTCGGAATCACCACAGAAGGGGCAGTTCATTCTTCGGTGGCCTCGGGTGAAGTGGTTTTCACCTCGCGCAGGTTGATCCCGAGAAGGGGCAGGCAGAGTAGACCGATGATGGTGATGGGGACGAAGCAGATGGCGTGATAGGCGATGGCGATGCCGGTTGCTTCGTTGAGTCCGATTCCGAAGAATAGAGTCATGCCGACCTGGGTCGCCTTATGGAAGCCGCCGACGCCACCTGGGGTCGGTACGGCGAGACCGATCACGGCCATCGTGACGATGAGATAGGCCGCCCGCAGAGGGAGGTCGACGTCGAAGGCGAGCAGGGTGAAGCGGACCTGCCAGCAGATGACCCACCACATGATCAACGACGCGACGGTCGTGATCAAGAGATCCCGGGGGCGCTGGAGCACGCGCAGTCCGTCCAGGAAGTGGTTGAAGAAGTTGGTCGCCGGTTTCCGCCACGACAACTTGATCCAACCGACCGGCCGCGTCAACAGCTCGACGAAACGCTCCTGGTAGCGGAAGAGACCGAGCAGGATGAAGGTTCCGATCAAGAGACCGGCGCCGGCCACGTAGCCGCTGAGTGAGAGTATCTCGAGGCTGTTTCGGGCCTGCTCGTCGAGTTCCGGCATGCGGGGCGGCCAGATGATGAAGACGAGAAAGAAAAAGACCACGGACCAGAGATCAAAGACACGCTCGGTCAGGATCGACGCGAGGCTGGCAGACGCGGGAATCTTCTCCCTTCGGGCGAGAATCAGTGGGCGGATCAGATCACCCATCCTGGCCGGCAAAAGGGAGAGTGCGGCGTAACCCACCGCGGTGGTGAGCAACACACTCGAGTGGCGCACCCGGCCTACCGGCAGGAGAATGAACTGCCACCGCAGAGCGCGCAGCCAATAGGCCAAGAGCGCCACCAGCGAGGCCGTGACGAGCATCTGAAGATCGGCACCGGCGAGCGAACGGCCGACCTCGGCGAAATCCACGTTCCACAGAAAAACCGCCAACAGTACGACCATCAGGGCCAGCGACACACCGATTCGGACTGCCTTCTTCGTCATCGACCCTAGGGTAGCTGCTTGTCTCGGGCTTCACAACACGGACGCCGCACAGTTGGCAACTGCTACCCTCGCCCCAATTAGGAATTAGGAGTTAGGAATTAGGAATTCCCACCCCTCCCCCCATGAACGGAGTGGGTGGGTGGGCGACATTCCTAATTCCTCATTCCTAATTCCTCATTCACGAGTTGCAGTTCGCTATGATGCGAGTGTGAACGAATCGACTTCGGATATGCCTCTCAGCGTGCGTTCGCATCCGCTGTGCCTTGAGCATCAGCCGGGGCTCGGCCATCCCGAAAGGTCGGAGAGGGCGCAGGTGGTTCTCGATGCGGTGTCCGCACGAGCCGAAGGCCGCTGGGTGGTGGATCGCGATAGCCAGCTGCCTCCCGATGAGGACACGATCGGCGCTCTCGCCTGGATCCACGACCCGGAGTACATCGAGCGAGTGCGAGAGGCGTCCGAAGTCGGCAGTGGCTGGCTCGACTCGCACGACTGCGGCGTTTCGTCGGGGACGTTCGACGCTTCGGTGGCTGCCGCCGGTTTGGCGATGCAGGCAGCTCTCGACCTGGTGAATGGTCGGCTGCAGCGCGCATTCATGGTCATCCGTCCGCCGGCTCACCACGCGGGCCGAGACCGCGCGTCTGGCTACTGCATTTTCAACTCGGTGGCTCTGGCGGCCGAAGTGGTGGTTCGCAGCTGGAACCGACCGGTGGTGATCGCCGATTTCGGCGCTCTACACGGTGACGGCACCCAACAGCACTTCTTTTCGCGTGCTGATGTCGGCTTCGTGTCCGTCCATCGTTACCCGGCGTTCCCAGGGAGCGGCGGGGCCGACGAGGTTGGCGAAGGCGAGGGGCGGGAAACAACCCGCAACGTGCCATTGGCGGGGGGCGCCGGGGACGAGGTTTTTTGTGCGGCGTTTGAGGATGCTCTGAACGAGATGTGTCGGCGTCTCCAGCCGGCGGCGATCGTTTTGTCGGCGGGTTTTGACGCGCACCGCGACGACCCCCTGGGCGGCATGCAGATGTCTGATTCGGGTTTCGGTCGTTTGACCGTTGCTGCGATCAATGCTGCGGAACGATGGGCGGATGGTCGTGTTTTGTCCTTTCTCGAAGGAGGTTTCGAGCTCGAAGCGCTGGCAAAATCTGCTCGTATTCACGTCGAGGAATTAGCAAAAACGTCGATCGATTAATCCGTCGGAGATTGCCCATAGGATTGGTGATCTACATCACGGAGAATGTAAGTTCGTGCACTTCTTTGGCACAAATTACGGTCCCAAACCCCTTCATTTTCCATCTTTTATTTGACCGTAGATATGCCTTGGTATATCATAATTACGATCGTAAATTGTCTGTCTGGAACTTCGGTCCAGAGGAGGATACGCAATGCGTTACAAAGGAACCGTCGGAGCGCTTGTACTGCTGACTCTCCTGCTGCCGATAAGTGCAGTTGCCGAGACTATTTTCTGGCTTGATACGCCGGCGGATGGGGCGACGGTTTTCGGTCTCGTGGAGGTCAACGGTTTTGTCGTCGATGACGGCGAGCAGTGCGGCCCCCAGTGGACGTGGCACTCTTGTCAATGGGATGAAGCATTGGTGAGCAAAATCGACCTTTACGTCGACGACGAGTTTGTAGCCACGGCCGACCTGAATCAGCCTCGTTACGACATTCTCCAGGCTTATCCGTGGTACGCGGGGACGCCGTACTCCCGTCCCGGATTTGCCACATCCTTCAACTCGGAGGATTACTCCGACGGGGTGCATACGCTGTATATGCTCGTCACCTTCAGCGATTCGACGTCCGAGGAATACGGCCTGCGCTCCATCAACGTCGACAACGATCTCAACCAGGCCCCGTTGGGCGAGCTCGAACTCCCGGGCTCGAACCAGCCGATGAACGGGATCTTTCCGGTAACCGGCTGGGCGCTGGATGACGAGGATGTGGCCTACGTTGAGATCATGGTTGACGGTCTGGCGATGGGCAACGCGGTCACCGGTGTTCACCGGCCCGACATCGGGAATCGCTTCCCGAGCGATCCTGACGCCGAGGACTCCGGTTTTGTGCGCATGCTCAACACCACCGTGCTCAACAACGGGATTCACGTGCTCGCGGTGCGCGTGGTCGACAACGAAGGCGCCTCGCGGGTGATCGGACGGCGTTTCGTACAGACCTTCAACACGGGCTCCAATCTGCCGCCTTTCGGCGACATCGATTGGCCGATCGACAACCACACGATGTTTGCGGACGATTGTGAGGAAGAGAACGGGCAACTCCCTCCGTGGTCTGGAGATGTTTATGACGATCCGGACAACGTCGACATGATCGTTGGTTGGGCGCTCGATGTGGGCTCGCGCGTCGATATGGGTGGTGTCGCCTACATCCAGCTCCTGCTCGATGGCGTCATCATCGATGACACCAACGAAGGAAGCTTCTATTGGGAACCCGCGGAGTGGGACTTCCGTTATTACGGCCACCCACGGATGGACATCCACAATCTCTATGTCGATGTGCCGAACTCGAAGCATAGCGGTTTCTCGTTCCTGGTCGACGTCAATTACCTGAGACTCGCTCGTGGCTTCAGTGAGGGCCTGCACCTGTTCAAGGTGCGGGCGGGTGATCGCGAAAACAACGTCACCGACATCGCCCAGCTGCCGGTCATCTTCGACTGCGACGACGACGAAGATGAACCCTCGTGGGGCGATATCTGGACGCCGGAGCACATGGAATTGGTGGCGGGGGTGGTTGAGGTGACCGGGTTCGCTATGGACTCGCGGTCCTTCGATCAGGTCGAGATCTGGGTTGATGGCTTGTACATCGACAAAGCCGACCATGGCCTTCCATCGCCGGATCTGGATGAACTCTATCCGTGGATGCCGCCGACCTTTTCAAGCAACGCCGGCTTCAGCTATGAGCTTGACACAATTGCCGAGGATCTCGCCGACGGCGAACACAGCCTGATTGTGTGGACCCATGACAACCGCGACGGGCGGACCATCATCGGCGAGCGTCGCTTCGTCCTCGACAACCAGAGTCCCTGAATCTTCATCGATCCGTGGAACCGCAGAACCCCGCTTCGGCGGGGTTTTGTTGTTTTCCCACCCTACCCACCCACCCTGGGCTATGGGCTATGGGCTATAGGCTATGGGGTCATGCCGATTTTGACCGGTGAATGCGGCCCGGTAGCAGCACGTGCGGTGCGCTCATAGCTCATAGCGCATAGCGCATAGCCCAAAGCCCAACTGTCCGAATGCCAATGTGGCACGAACGCAGTTACAATGTCGCTGCACAGGAGGTTATGTGAAGGCTCTCTATTTCGAGGAACATGGCGGGACCGACAAGCTGCTCTACGGTGACCGGCCCGAACCAGAGCCGGGGCCGGGCGAGGTCCGGGTGAGGCTGAAGACGGCCGCCTTCAACCATCTCGACGTCTTCGTCCTCCACGGAATGCCTGGCATACCGATTGGACTGCCCCACATCGGCGGGGCCGATGGCGCCGGAGTCGTAGATGCGGTAGGGGACGCCGTCGAGGGAGTCGAGATCGGAAGCGAGGTTGTTTTTGATCCCGGGTTGTCGTGCGGCCATTGTGAGTTCTGCCTTGCAGGCGAACACAGCCTGTGCCTCACATTCGGAGTATTGGGAGAACACTCGGACGGCACCTTTGCCGAGGCTGTGGTGGTGGCTGCCCAATCGCTCGCCCCGCGACCGACTCATTTGTCGTGGGAAGAGTCGGCGGCATTTGGCCTCGCCCACCTCACCGCGTGGCGAATGTTGATCAACCGGGGCGGCCTGCGCCCTGGGGAGACGGTACTCATCCATGGCATCGGCGGTGGTGTGTCGATGGCCTGCCTACAATTGGCCAAACTCATGGGAGCTCGTGTCTTCGTGACTTCGCGGTCAGGGGAAAAGCTACGACGCGCGGTCGAGTTGGGTGCTGACGAGACCCTGCCGGCCGACGATCACGTCGCTCGTGGTGTTCGCCGGCTGACCGGTAAGCGCGGCGCTGACGTGGTCGTCGATTCGGTGGGTGAGGCGACCTGGATGCAGTCTCTGAAGGCTGCTGCGAAGGGGGGACGGATTCTGACCTGCGGCGCCACGTCGGGACCAAACCCAACGGAAGAGCTCCGGCAAGTCTTTTGGAACCAGCTGAGCATCATTGGCTCGACCATGGGCTCGCGCAAGGATTGGCGGGAGCTGGTCGCGGCGGTCGAAATGCACCAGATCAAGCCCGTTGTTGACACCGTCCTGCCGCTGGTCGAAGGACGGGCGGCGTACGAACGGATGGAGCAAGCGGGGCAATTTGCTAAGATCGTGCTGTCCATCGATGGCTGAGCCGGCTGTCGTAAACCGCGGGCTCGCCAAATATTTCCGATTCGAGACCCAGAATGTGGGCCAGCGTGATTGAAGCCATGGGTACGCCGACGACCGAAATCCTCTCTCCGAAAGTGCTGGCACGGCCCGAGCACCGGCTTTCGCGGGGCAGCTTGTCGGAAGAGGCGCTCAAGGTCCTTTACAGACTGCACCGATCGGGATATGCGGCCTATCTGGTCGGCGGGAGCGTCCGTGACCTCCTGCTCGATAAGCGACCCAAGGACTTCGACGTCGCCACCAATGCGCGCCCAAAGGAAATCAGACGCCTGTTCCGCAACTCGCGCATCATCGGTCGACGGTTCCGGCTCGTGCACGTGTTCTTCCGTGGTGACATCGTTGAGGTGGCCACTTTCCGCGCCAGCCCGGAACCTCCGGAGTCTCCGGATGACTGGGAGGAGGCGGTGGCCGAGGAGGCCGAGGAAAATGCCACCACCGATCGACCGCAACCAGCGACCGATGATGTCGTCTACGGCACGCCTGCCGAAGATGCCCGCCGCCGCGACTTCACGGTCAACGCCCTTTTCTATAACATCGCGGATTTTTCGGTCATCGATCACGTGGGTGGTATCGAAGATCTCGATCGGGGCGTCATTCGGACAATCGGAGACCCGGACCAGCGCTTTATCGAGGATCCGGTACGGATGATGCGTGCCTTGGAGTACGGCGTACGCCTCGGGTTTGAGATTGACCCGCGAACCAAGTCTGCAATTTACGCGCAGAAGGAGTTGATTGCGGAGGCGTCGGCGCCGCGTTTGACCTACGAGCTCCTGGAATCCCTTCGCTCGGGTCGTGCCGCCGGCATTCACGAGGCCTGGCGGCGGGCGGGCGTGTTCACTCGGGCGTTCCCGGATCTTCCTGTTGATACCGACGAGAGCATGCGCGTCCTCAAAATGGTCGATAAGGAGATCGAGTCCGGTCGCGAGGTCTCGGATGCGAGCCTGATCGGGAGCTATTTCCTGGGCCGTTTTCTCGCCATCGCCGAAGAGGAGACTTCTGATGCGGGTCGGGTGGACAACCCCCAGGTTTTGGGACGGCTCCGAGATTCGCTCGAACCGGCTTCGACGAGCATGCATCTTTCGAATCAGACCCTGCATCTGCTGCACCAGGGCCTTTTCGCGTTGACCAAGATGCGGCGGCCGCCGGAGCGTGGGCGCCAGGTCCTCAAGCTCGCTCGCCAGGACTACTTCCAGGTGGCGTGGGACCTGTACGGTTTTGCTGTTTCCCTGGGTTATATTTCGCCCGAGGCCTATCAGGGGTGGATGCGCGCGCTGCGCAAGGTCGGCGCCAAGGACCGAGACGACGATGCTCCAACAAAGGCGCCAGAGCCTCCGCGACGACGACCGCGACGGCGTCCGAGGCGGAGGAGATGACCGTGCCCGCTGGTCGAAAGAAGGCTGCGCGCCGAGTCGAGGAACTGCGGGAACTGGTGCGTTACCACGACCGCCGTTACTATGTCCTCGCCGATCCCGAGATTTCGGATTTCGACTACGATCAACTTTTCGCCGAGCTCAAGGACCTCGAGGGTCGGTTCCCCGACCTTCAGAGCCCGACCTCTCCAACCCAAAGAGTTGGGGATGAACCGCTACCGGGCCTGGAACAGGTGGAACACGTAGTTCCAATGCTCTCCCTCGACAACAGCTACTCGCGGGACGAGCTTCACACGTGGCACGCGCGGCTCTGCCGGGAGCTCGGACGCGAGCCCGAAGGTCTCGCCGCCGAGCTCAAGATTGATGGTGTGTCGATCTCGCTGGTCTACGTCGACGGAAAGCTCGAACGCGCCGTGACTCGTGGTGACGGGACGGTGGGTGACGACGTCACCACCAACGCACGGACGATCCGGCAGCTTCCGCTTGAAATGGAAGTTCTGCCGCCGCTCCTGGAGCTCCGAGGCGAGGTATATCTGGCGCGGAGTGTGATGGCCGAGTTGAACCGCGAGCGCAGCCGTGTTGGTGAACGCGAGTTCGCCAACCCGCGAAACGCCGCGGCCGGCGCCATTCGGTTGCTCGACCCGCGTGAGGCGTCGCGACGGCGTCTCGGACTGTGGTGTTACCAGGTCGCTCGCGCCGAGGGTCTTGAAGAGGACGGCCACGTTGCCTCGCTCGAGTGGGTGCGAGGGCTCGGAGTTCCGGTCAGTCCGGGACTCGAGCTGTGTTCTGGCCTCGGCGAAGTGGAGGCCTTTATCGATCGCTGGGAGAAAAGGCGACATGACCTCGACTACGACACGGACGGGATTGTGGTCAAGGTCGACCGCGGATCGGAGCGCGCCGTCCTGGGCAGCACCTCGCGATCGGTGCGGTGGGCCGTGGCCTTCAAGTTCCCGCCCGAGGGCCGCACGACGAAGCTCCTCGACATCGTCGTTCAGGTCGGTCGTACCGGCGTACTGACGCCGGTCGCGGTGCTCGAACCGGTGGAGGTGGCGGGCTCGACAGTTTCACGCGCAACCCTTCACAATTTCGATGAAGTCATGCGGCTCGATGTTCGAGTCGGCGACACGGTGTGGATCGCCAAGGGTGGAGAGGTGATCCCGAAGGTGGTCGGCGTGGTGACCGCAGAGCGCGCGTCCGAGGCGCAGCCCTACGCCGTACCGGAGATATGCCCGGTGTGTGGGACAACGGTGGTGCGGGAGGTGGAGGAGGTTGCGTTGCGCTGCCCCAACCTGGAGTGCCCGGCGGTGGTGGGGGCACGGCTTCGCCACTTCGTGGCCCGGGGTGCGATGGAGATCGAAGGACTCGGGGGCAGATTGCTGAAACAGCTGGTCGAGGCCGGTCTGGTGACTGACGAGGCTTCGTTGTGGGACCTCGAGGCCGAGACCCTGGCCGAGCTCCCCGGCTGGGGTGAATTGTCGGCGGCAAACCTCCTCGGTGAGCTCGAGGAAGCCCGCGACCGGCCGCTTCACCGCCTGCTCTTCGCGCTTGGCATTCCCCACGTCGGGGAACGGGCGGCGAAGCTATTGGCGAGGCGTTTCGGCAGCCTCGAGGCCCTTGCCGCCGCCAAGTCCGAGGCGCTCGAGGAGATTGAAGGTATCGGTCCGGTGATTGCGGCTGCGCTCGGCGAGTGGCTTGCCGATCCGCGTCATCAATCACTGGCGGAGCGGTTGGCCGAACGGAGTATCGATCCCCGTGAAGATGTCGATGCCAGGCCTGACGCAGCTGCCCTCAACGGCCGGACGTTTGTCATCACCGGTACCCTGGGGCGGTCGCGGCATGAGCTCAAGGAAGAGCTGGAGCGCTTGGGAGCAAAGGTTGCGGGCTCGGTGTCGCGAAATACCTCCTATCTGGTGGCCGGAGAAAACCCCGGTAGCAAGTTGGCCAAGGCACGTGAGCTTGGAGTCGAGGTCATCGACGACGCAGAGCTGGAAAAGATGCTGGGGAGTTGATGTCATGGCGCCAGTGATTTTTCTCGTGGACGACGACGACGGGTCGCGCGACGCTATGACCCGAACCCTTGAGCGCGTGGGATATACGCTGCGGGCTTTCGCCTCTGCGGAGGAGGCCCTCGAACGGTTAGGTGAAGGCGAGGAGGTGGACGCGGTCGTTTCCGATGTGCGGATGCCAGGCATGGACGGCTACGAGTTTCTGCGCGCGGTGCGCGAGGAGCACCCCAACCTGCCGTTCCTCCTCGTTACCGCCTATGCCGATGTGAAGGATGCTGTGGCGGCGCTCCAGGAGGGTGCCGATGACTACCTCACAAAACCTGTCAAGGTTCAGGAGCTACGCAAGCGGGTGCAGCTGCAACTTGAACGGCGGGTCTTGTCGGATGAAAACCGTCGGCTACGCCAACGGCTCGAGAAGAGCTTTGGTTTCGAGGGCATCGTCGGCCACTCAACAGCGATGGAAGAGCTGCTCGAGCGGTTGCGGGTGGTGGCGCCGACACGATCGACGGTGCTCATCGTCGGCGAGTCGGGCACCGGCAAGGAGCTGGTCGCCAACGCCCTCCACCAGAACTCTCCACGAGCCCAGGGACCTTTCGTGGCCATCAATTGTGGTGCCATTCCCGGTGAGATTCTCGAGTCCGAACTCTTCGGCCACGAAAAGGGCGCCTTTACCGGAGCTCACCAGCGTCGCATCGGGCTGATCGAGCGCGCCTCCGGCGGGACCCTTTTCCTCGACGAGATTTCGGAGCTATCAGCCGATCTCCAGGTGAAACTGCTACGGGTGCTCGAAGAACGTCACATCATGCGTGTCGGCGGAGCGACCCAGATCCCGGTCGACTTTCGGCTCGTGGCGGCGACCAACCGAGATCTCGTCCAATGGGTCGAGACCGGCCGCTTCCGTCAGGATCTCTTCTATCGCCTCAAGGTTGTCGAACTCTACATCCCACCCCTGCGAGAGAGGTCCGAGGACATCCCGCTATTCGTTCAGCACTTTCTCGAGTTCTTCAACGAAGAGCTGGAGCGCGATATCGGTGGAGTTCATCCTGCGGTGCTGGCCGCCCTCAAGCGGCAGCCGTGGCCGGGCAACGTTCGCGAACTCCGCAACCTCATAGAGTCGACGGTGCTTTTCGCCCGCGCCGGCGAGATCGTCCTCGAAGATCTTCCGGCCGAGTACCGGACGCCCAGCCAGCCGCCGGTGTCGGCGGAGCCCACCAAGTGGCGGCTGCGGTCGATGGCCGAGATCGAGAAAGAAGCCATTCTGCGAACCGTTGAGCAGACCGGTGGCCACCGGGCGCGCGCGGCCGACCTCCTGGAGATCGGGCTCCGGACCTTGCAGCGCAAGCTCAAGGAGTATGGCGAAATCGCTCCCCAAGAGAACGGCGAGTTGGACAGCGAGGACTAGCGAATTCGGCAGCCACCCGCCTGACCCTCCCGAGATGGGCGCCTTGACCGGAGGTGCCTGGCATCCCGATTCGCCGCGAATCGGCGTGCCTGGCATCCTCTCCAGGGTGATAAACTCAGAGGACTGGAAAGGAGCTCACGATGGAAATCCCCGGCAAGGTTTCATTTTACTGCCCACTGATCGAAGCCAAAGGAACCATGGGGACACTGGTGGCCGTCAACGATCATGGCTACTACCACGTCGAGGTTGCCATCAAGGGCCACACCCACGTGATGCTGTTGCCAATTGCGCACACCGCTCTCTACTTTGCCGATGCCGAGCCCGAACCCGAGGAGGGCTTCGAGATCGAGCGTTGAGCCGGGCCGTGCCAAACCCCCCGACACTGCGAATAACCGAGTCAATCGCGCTGTTATAGAAGCGTGGCTCTGCAAAAGGAAGATATTTTCGGGGGGGCATGGATCGAGGTGCTCGATCAGCTTGGCGAGGCGGTCATCGTCCTCGACGATCAGCGAACCCTCCGACACGTCAACGACGCGGCTCGACGCCTGTTGGGGTACGAGGAGGGGCATGAAATCGGGGGCCGATGCAAGCTCACAACCCGCGGGGTCGACTGTGAGAACGCATGCCCACTGACCTTCGCTCTCAACAACGATCTCGGAAAAGTCGAAAATTTCGCGACAGTCTACCAAACGGTAGATGGACGCGCCCTTCCGCTCAAGATAACCGTTATTCCGTTGTCCGACGAGGAGGGTGGGTTTCAGGGCGCGGTCGAGATTCTTCGACCCACCGAACCGAATCCGGGCTTTTTCATGGCTGGCTCATCGGTGGCGGCCGATGCTCTCCGAGAGCGTGTCGCAATCCTCGCTCGGACTCGTGCGGATATCTGCATTGTCGCCGAGCCGCCGGTGTGTCGTGACGTCGCCCGCGCCCTGCACCGATTCTCGGGCATGCCGGAAAACCTGTTCCTGACATGGGCCGGAAGCTGGGACACCATCAATCCGTGGCCGCCCGGGACCGTCTACGCTTGCGAAGGCGATGCCGAAAGCCTGGTTGAGTCCAATCGGCCAGAGGGTTGGCGGGTGGTTGTCGGCGCGTCGAGCGATCCTGAAGGATCTTCTTTCGAAACTCTCGAGCTACCGTCCACCCAGGAGCTGAAAGAGGACTTGCCGCAGATGATCGTCAGCTGGATCGAGGAGCTTGCCCCACGCACTCGGGTTGTACCGGCGGCTCTCGAAAGGTTGACTCGGATGGCGCGAGACCGGGGTTTCGGAGAACTCGAGGGCGTTCTCACCGCCGCTTTGGCGGCCGCTGGGGAGCGCATCGAAGAGGACCATCTACCGGTCGACGGTTACCAAACCGCCCTTGTCGATGAGTTGTTGCAGTCGCCGAAACCTCTTGCAGCCCTCGAGGAACGGCTGCTCCGCGAGGTGCTCGAGCGCTGCGGATGGAAAATGCAGGAGGCGGCTGACCGCGTCGGTATCTCACGCGTCACCCTGTGGCGGAAGATGAAGGACCTGGGCATCGAGAAAGGCTCGTAGACCCGTCCCGCCCGCCCGATACTGGATGCTCGATACTAGATGCTGGATCCGCCCACCCACCCACAGCAGCCCAGGACGCACACCGATTGACCGAGATCCCCGCGGGAAGACTCATCTGTGTGATCTGTGGATAGTGTTCTTTTCAGGCCGTCTGCGAGGTGAGAAGTCATTTGCTCGCATCCAGCATCCAGCATCCTGAATCCGGGTGTGCGGGTGGAATCACTCCTCCGGTTCGGTCGTGAACCGATACCCCACCCCGCGGACGGTGTGAAAGTGGAGCGGGTTCCGGGGGTCCTGCTCGAAATGCTTGCGGAGTCGGTGGACGAACGTGTCGAGGGTCCGCGTCGAGGTGTCAAACGTGTATCCCCAGACCCGCTCGAGAAGCTCGCCGCGGGTGAGGACACGACCGTTGTTTTCTGAAAAAAAACGGACCAGCATCACCTCGCGCTCGGTGAGCGCGACAGCGCCCTCCGGTGTGCTGGCCCGCATAGTATCCAGGTTGACCTCGCTCGCCCCCACGTGCACTACCGGACCGGTTCGGGCCGGCGTCTGCGACCACTCGGCCCGACGCATGATTCCACGCACCCGCAGGACGAGTTCTTCGACCAAAAATGGTTTGGTCAGGTAGTCGTCGGCGCCGAGCTGGAGGCCGAGAATTCGATCGGCGTCGCTGCCTCGCGCCGTGAGGAAGAGAATTGGGATCAGATTGCCGTCGCTGCGCAAACGGCGGCAGACTTCGAAACCGTCGATTCCGGGCAGCATGATGTCGAGGATGAGTAGATCGAAGTCCGAGGAGCGCTCAGCGAGTTCGACCAGGGCGGCCTCGCCGGTGCCCACGTGGTGCACCGCAAATCCCTCCAACTCGAGGTTGCGACAGAGACCATCGGCGAGCGGCTCGTCGTCTTCGACAACCAGAAGCCGGATCGGCTCGGATGTGGATTGAGATTCGTTCACTCCTACAATTGTAACCCCCCGGCCGCTCAACCAGATGCAAGATGCAGGATCCAAGATGCAAGATCCCCCCAACCGCCCCGCGAGCAGGCCGCTATCTTGTATCTTGTATCTCCTGCTCAGCTTTGCGTTGTTCGGCGGGTGATTTTCGAAGCTAGGGACTTGTGGAATTCAGGCCTACAAACGTCCCATCATTGCGGCGGCAGAGGATCCGCATGAGGGTGGCGAAGCGGACCCCGGTGTGCTGTCCCGCGCCGGCGACCGAAAAAACGGTCGGAAAGCCGATCGCGTGGATTCTCACCCGGCGCTCGCCGTCGCTGCCACGGGTGTTGAGCCGGTCCACTTCGCGGATGACCTCGTCAATGGAGGTACCGGTGAACTCGTCGCCGAAGACGTAGATGGAGATCCTCCGGTCCGGGCTGGAAAAGGTGCGGATTGCCCGGGTAATGCCTTCCACCGGGCTCGAGTTGGAAAAGACGCTCCACGACCGGAGGCGGGCGATCACCGCCTTGCGTCGACCGGGGGTGTCAGGGATCCACTTGCCGGCGTATTGCGAGTACATGTATTGGCCCATGTCATTCATGATCTGGAGGCCTTTGACCCGTGGATAGGTGTCGAGAACCTGGGTCATCTTCTCTACTACAGCCGGCCATGCGTAGTGAAACATAGAGCCCGAGGTGTCGATGACGAAGATGATGTACTCGCTGTCCACCGGGATGCCGCCAACCATGGCCTCGGGCTCGCGCCGCCGTCGGCTCTGCTCGAGAAGGCGGCGCATCTCGTCGGTAAGCTCCTGTTGGGCGGCCAGCATGCGCCCCTCGAGGATGTCCTGGACCTCGGAAAGCTCTTCGCCGGCGGCGTATTCACCCCGAATCTCGGAGAGATCGCCGCGTAGGCGGGCGATTCGGCTCTGTTCCTCCGACAGTTGCTGCACCTTCGTGCGCAGGCGGCGGTCGAGGATTGCAGTTTCACCCCTGATCTCATAGAGCTCGGCCTCGAGCTCGATCAGCAGGCGGTCGAGGTCGCGGCGGGCTTCTTCGATTGCCAGCGGTTCGCCGAACTTGGTCAGCACGAGAAGCAGGATGATGGCGCCGAAACCGCAGCAGATGACGTCGAGGAACGACAGCGAGAAGGTCTGGAAATCCCGATTGCGCCTGATCATGGCCAGTCCTCCGCCATGCTCATGAAGGACCCGCGAGTATTTATGGCCAGTTTCCAGAAGGCGCTGGCGGCCTCCGGGTCGCCCTCCATCGGGAAGAGAATCACGTTGACCGGGATCCCGGATGGCAGCTGATCGACGGCACGGTTGAAGAGCTTCGAGCGCTGCCGAGCAGTGATCGTGGTGGCCCGCGCGGGGCTCTTGCCGACGGTCGGCAAGCCATCGGTCAAGAGGATGATGTTGTCGGGCCTCGGGTTGAGCTCGGATGCGACCGCCAGGGCGTGGAAGAGGCTGGTACCGTCGGCAGGGACGATGTCGTTCATCCGCCGCGCAGCGCCATCGAGCACCTCGCGATCAGAGCCGTCGAGCCACTGTCCCCCGGTGTCCGGAACTACCGGTCGTGCGGCGGTGTTGAAGGCGTAGATCTGGAATCGGCTGTCCCGTGGAATTTGGGTTGTCAGCCAATCCACGGTGGCCAGTACCTGGCGCCACTTTGCCGCACGCACTTTGTCACTGTCGGCCAGGTTGCGGCGACGGATGACGTTGACAATGGTGCTGCCGAGCATGCTCGCCGACGAGTCGACGAGGAAGAGAATCCGGCTTCCACCGACCTTGAGGCCGGTCAAGTATTGGCGGTCTCCGTCCCCGACGTGGACTCGGACCCTGTCGCCCGGCGTTTCGTCGGACGGCAGTGAAGCTGACAGGCGACGGGCGTCCTCCTCCAGTGATCGGAGGTCCGCCTGCAGCTGGTTGATGTGCTCGCGCTGGGCCAGGGTCGAGTCCTCGAAGGTCGCGAGCTCGACTCGAATCTCTTTCAGCGACTCGATCAGGCGCAGAGCCAGCCCCTGGGTGAGGACGCGCTCGTCATCGATTTCGAGGATCGAGTTGCGGATTTCCACCAGATTGCGGTGCCCATCCAGGACTTCCCGCTCGAGGCGGTCGACCTCACCTTGGAGGTCGCTGGTGACCTTGACCGAGTTGTCGCGGACTGCGCCGTTGATGATCATGAAGAGGAGAATCACCGCCCCCAGGCCGCAGGTCATTGCGTCCAGGAAGGACAGACCGATCGGTGTGACGCTTCGAGCCCGCATGGTCACTCCGCCATGGTGACGACCAGGATTTCTCGATCGGTTGTGCCGAGACGCAGCCGGTCGCCGGGGGCCAGAGCCGTCTTACCCTCGTGCGGTTCGCCATTGAGGGTGATGCCGGCCTCGGCCGGGGCATCGAGTACTGCCTGGCCGGCGAGCCGCCGAACGGTTGCGCCAGGTTTTTCGACGTCCGCCCCATCCTCCACACCGTCGCCACCGAGGACGAGTGGGTCGGACCCGATAGGGTGGGCGACACCGTCAATCACCAAATGGGTCGGCAGGCGCCGAACGCCGTCCGGTGGTGGTGAGACCGGCACCGTAACCGGTCCTGGTGGCCTCGCATCGTGGCCGGGAAGACGGGTCACGAACGACAGGGCCGACTCCGGTGACCGGATACGGTCGGCGTGGGCGAGAGCGCCGCCGCCGGCAACCGCGGGGTGCAGGGACACGATCGTGAGATCGGTGTGCTCGCCGAGATGGTCGACGAGGCCGGGTAGCGCGGCGGCGCGGTGACTGAGCAGCAGGGTGGTACCGTCCGGGTGCGCGTGGTCGTTGACCAGCGCTGTCAGGATGCCGTAGGCGGGAGTGGCGGCGTCGACGATGCGGACTCGGTCCAGCTCGACGGCGTGTTGGCGGCCGCCTGATGCGATACGCACTTGGGTCGATTCGCGCCCGCCAAGCTCTTCGAGATGGTCGGCCAGCTGAGCATAGAGCACCTGCTCGGTGGCTGCGAGGTGGAGGGGGTCGAAACGGGTGGCGCGAACAAATACCTGGGCGATGACCCGAGCCCAGGTGTCCCGGAGACCGAGGAGTCCGACCCGCGGCTCCGTGCGGACCGCTTTTCGGACGATCTCCTCGCCGTGGTCGAGCTCTGTAAGGGCTGCGCGGTGGAGATGGAGGTCGAGGTGGAGGCAGTGTGGCGCGACCTCACGGTCGGCTGCCGCTGCGACAGCCGCGTCGATCAGACCGCGCACCGGGATCGCCAGCTCCGTGGCGATTCCGAGGAGCAGCGCGATTTGATCGTCGGAATAGATGCCGGGGACGGCGACAATGACCTCCTCGGCACTGCCGCCGACCGCATCCCAAACCGACTTCAAGTGGGCGTGGGCGAGATCGGCGGTTCGAAGATAACCGGGGAACGGGCGACCGAGGGGAGACGTACCGAGCTCCTGCCAGAATCTGCTGTAAAGACGTCGCGGTTTGAGACGCGCCACGCTCTCGGCGTCGAGGCCGAAAGCGAGCTCGTCACCGTCGATCAAGGCGAGGCCTGGGCTCGGTCGAGACAATTGTCCCCGCAAGCTCACGAATTGGAGCCCGGCGTCGACCAACTCGAGGGCGATCGGTGCTCGATCCACGACAGTCAGCTCGCCGCACTCCGCTGCGAGTGATCCGGCGGTCCGGCTCCGGCCTGGAGGTGGCGAACGAGGTGGGTGTCTACGTATGCCTCGGTGTCGAGGACCAGTCGCTCCTGCCGCAGCTGGAGTTGGTGGAGGAGGAACATCAGGACGATCGAGATCAGGAGGGCGACGAATGTCGAGTTGAAGGCGACGCCTAGGTTTCGCGTGACACCGGTGATATCTCCTTCGACCGCCCGGTGTGCCTGGCCGAGGGCCGCCCCGATACCGCGTACGGTGCCGATGAAACCGATGGATGGAATGGCCCAGGCAATGTAACGCACCATTGCGAGCTCGGAGTCGAGCCGCTCCGCCTCGGTCTCGGCGGTGCTGTGGGCGGTGTCGGATGCATCCTGGATGCTGCCGGTTGCACCGAATCGTCGCAACGCAGCCGCCACCACCCGTGGTAACAACAACCGTTGCTGAGTAGCTGGAAGAGCTTCGATCTGACGCGAGTACTCACGTGAGTCCTCGGGCAGGATGCGAACACCGTCCGCCACCGGCACCAGGTCGGCTTCGAGGAGTTGGCTTTCACGGGCGGTCGTCAGGCCCTTGGACGCCATGATGGCCATCGCCCACAGCATGAGCACAAAGCACGCCTCCTGCTCGAAGTCGCGCACGATAACCCACGCCGACCGATGTTGTACGTACTCGGGATCGGCCGCCATAAGGGCTGTCTGCTCGGCCGAGAAGGCGTCGGCACGGGGCCGGACCACGGTCACGTAGAACGCGTGGACGATGATCAATGCCACCACCAATGAGGCAAGCTGGAACACGAAATCAACCGAATCAGTGCGGCGCATCACGGCCTCAGATGTCGGTCGGGAACGCGACCGCGCTGTCGGCGGGGAGGCGCTCCGTCGGTTGGAAATCGGGCAGCGGTTCCTCGGT
>Ga0255043_10000008_pt1 | contig 27277 bp, 23 predicted proteins | sample BC1_12_9_MG_FD_182778 | JGI IMG/M metagenome (GOLD analysis project Ga0255043, IMG submission 182778) | Seawater microbial communities from Strait of Georgia, British Columbia, Canada - BC1_12_9 | ecosystem: Environmental > Aquatic > Marine > Strait | place: Canada: British Columbia | collected... | reverse complement strand
GGCCATCATCGATGCAGGATTGGCATTGTAGCAGTCATTAAGTACCTGTATTCCTGATTCCAGTTTTTCTATACAGGTTCGCTTTTCATAGGGCATGAAAGCTGAGAGTCCTGTCGAGATTTCATCGATATCAATGTTGACACCATGAGTCATAGCTGCTGCTGCAAGGCTGTCTGTTACATTATGTTTGCCAATGCCCTTGATAGCTATTTGCCTGCTCTCATTGCCTATATGTAAAGTATAGGACATTCCCTCCCGTCCGAGGCTTTTGATGTTCGTCGCCCGAACAAATGCATCGGGACAGGATCCAAACGTGATTTTTTCCTGTGTGAGTTGGGCAGCAAGCGAGCGGACAATTTCGTCATCAAGGTTGACAACAGCTTTGCCCGCAGGTTTCAGACCGGCGAAGAGTTCATTTTTAGCCTTTGCCACACCTTGAATATCACCGAGACCCTCAAGGTGCGCCTCTTGAACATTGATGATACAGGCAATATCAGGATCAGCGATCTCTGTTAAACGTGCAATTTCTCCTGGGCGATTCATCCCCATTTCGAGAACAGCCATTGTATGATCTTCCCTAAGGTTCAACAGGGTGAGTGGCATGCCGATCAAATTGTTAAAATTACCCTCGGTTTTTAAAATAGAGTGTTTCTGGCTGAGTATTGAACCAATCATCTCTTTTACCGTGGTTTTGCCGGAACTCCCTGTCATGGCAAGGACCTGCAGGTCATTATTCCATCTACGCCTGTTTGCAGCCAGTTCACCCAAGGCCAAGAGGGTATCAGGCACAAGCAGCACAGGTATTGTCGGTTGAAAATCTAATGGTTCATTTTCCTTGCCGGAGGCCTGGTTGATGAGAAGCCCAGCTGCTCCATTTCGGGCTGCTTTTTTGGCAAACAACCTGCCGTCAAAGTTTTCACCTTGCAGAGCAATAAAGAGATCACCTGGATTTATTGAGCGCGAATCTGTTGAAATGTTATTAAAGCGAGTTTCCCTGTCTGCAGGATAGAGTAATTGTCCACCGGTAATCTGCTGGAGCCAATCAAGTTTCCAAAAATGCGGTAGACCAGCTGCAGCCTGCAACTGCATATTTGCTTCAATGCGATCATCGAAGAAAATTTTACCTTCTCTGCTTAATTGGTAGTTTTCATGTCCTTTGCCGCTGATAAGAATTACGTCTTCCGGATTGGCAAAACGGATGGCAGTGCTGATTGCCACTCGCCGGCTTGTGAAAATATCGTATCCTGCCCCATTTTCTTTGGAGAGCATTTTCCAGGCAGGAATCTTATTAAGAGGAGACTTTAAAATTCCCTCTTCAACCTGCTCAAGTATTTTTTGCGGTGACTCAGAACGGGGATTATCCGAGGTGGCCAGTACAACGTCACTTAATGTGCCTGCGATCTCTCCCATAAGAACTCTTTTCCCGGAATCCCGATCCCCGCCGCATCCGAAGATGCAAATAAGCCGCTTGGAATTAAGCTTTCTGAGAGCGTCTAAAACATTTTCCAGGGCATCAGGAGTGTGGGCGTAATCGATAAAAACAGTGGGGGTGTTTTCTGTACAAACTGCCTTGCTGTTTTTCCCAACAGATATTTTTTCGAGCCGGCCGGGAATAGTTTTTACATTCTCAACACCTTTTTGAATGCAGCCTAATTCATCTTTATGAACGATGCCTATGCCAATTGCGCAAAGTATATTGCGCAGGTTGAACTCTCCGACGAGTGGGCTTGTAAGGTGCAGAGACCCTGATGGTGAAATGATTTCAGCTTTAATGCCGTGAATATCTATGTTGAAGTCCTGTGGGCGCACATCACATTCGTTGTTTAATCCATAAGTAATAATTGAGGGGGAATCTTCTCTGGCCTGGTACAAAGTCTTAAGTTCGTCCTGAAGCTGTTTGCCCCAGTTAGTTTTTTCTGTTCGTGAATCGGTACTCTCTCCTGACAGTGAAGGACTTTCATCAAGCATAATAACTACCTGCCCCCCGGGTTTCAGGTAATCGGTGAATAACCGTTTTTTGCTTGAAAAGTATTGATCCATATCACGGTGAAAATCTAAATGATCCCGGCTTAAATTCGTAAAGACCGCTATATCAAAAACCATTCCCGTAAGTCTCGCCTGAGCCAACGCATGTGAGGAGACTTCCATAACGACATCTGTAATTCCTTCATCTGCCATTTGACGGAGCAAAGCAAAGAGGGTATGGGATTCAGGTGTTGTAAATGGGGCTTCCATTTCAATATATGTGTAACTCCTGTTACTATACCGATAATTAATTGTTCCAATAACACCTGGTCTTTTTCCACATGCTTTTAAAAACGCCTCAACCAGAAAAGATGTGGTTGTTTTGCCGTTAGTTCCGGTAATGCCGATCACAGTAAGTTGACGGTCCGGGTGGTCATAGAATGCAGCTGCAATATCACCCAGGGCAATTTTTGTATCATTTACTTCAACAAGCGGGATCTGCCCTACATTTTCCGTTTCTGCTGCCAGGCTTTGCCAACCGTGATTCACCAACAGGGCGGAACAGCCAGCGGCAACAGCCTGATTCAAATAGTTGTGACCATCAACAGATAAACCCTGAATGGCTGCAAAAAGGTTTCCGGGTTGAACCTTTCTGGAATCTGAAGAAAGTCCGGTAATTTCAGTTCTGCCTATATCCCCAGAAATCCTGCAATCAACTCCTTCAAGCAAATTTCTTAATTGTTTTGTTGCTGTAGTTAAAGTTGACATTATTTGTTCTCAGAAAACTGGCTGTTTATTTTTTGTGAAAAGGCATTCATATTTCATGCTGTAATTCAAGAGTACATTCGCTAACATTGATCAGTTCGGTCCCGGCAAGTGGTTGTTGAGATACAATTCGGCCACTCCCCACAAGTTTTACATCCATATTAAAATGCTGAAGAACCTGTAGCCCGGCACGTAGACTTTTCCCGGTAATATCAGGCATGTTTTTCTTAAGATTGTCTGACAGTGCTGCAGGATCATCTTTTTCAAATGAATGGGAAGCCGAGTTATTTGCAGACCTTGTCCCTTCATTGTCCCAGAAATCCTGGGAAGGGGTTGGCGGGGACATGGCAGCGACATGAAGCATTGTTCTAATCATGTCCTCATCCGGGCTAAGGATTGAGAATTTATTTCCAAAAGCTGCCAATGTATCAGGAGAGACTCTGTCACAGCTGTCTGGATAAGAAAGGACAGCTATCATGGTCAGTTCAGGCTTTTCTCCTGGTATGGCACCGATCATAATACTTTGAGAAAGATACGGGGTTTGATCAGTTAGATCCTCTTTTTCAGGTGTTGCATAGTTATGCGCCTCGAAAAACATTGGAGTGTCTGATTTTCTGCCCTTTCTGCCAAGCTTCAACCATTTTGTTGCAAGGAAATCATTTAAGTCTTTGGTCGTGTTGGGGTTAAGGACAACCTTTTGCTCAGATGCATTTAAAGTTGTCTCAAATGGAGTGGTGATGCCTTTCTGGTAAGCCTTGTACAGCAAATGCGGAGTGACAAGTCTGCCTCCATTTACCAGGGTTGTAAAGCCATTTAAGAGTCTCAGGGCAGAAGAACTGAAAGATGGGTTAATAATAAGGGAGGATGAGACGGGTGTTTCGTCTTTAAGCGGCAAATCTGCCAGAGGCTTTTGGCCAAAGCCCAATAATTGCGTAAACTCGGCAAGGTAAACCGGATCGATATCATCGACCCGGGGAGCAACCGACAATTTTCTTCTTTTTTGTTTATCCGGAGCGATAATAGTTACAGGGTTTGATTCATCTAAATTTTCAAAAGATCCAGACTTTTTTTCATTTTTTAAATTGAAGGCTGCAGCCTGTTGAAAAATAAGGGCCAGTTCTCCAGGATAAACTGGTTCAGTCAGAGCATGATTACTGAGTGCAGAACTGGAGAACTCCCAATAGCTGTTCGGGTTGAACGAAGGAAAACTCGCCAGGGCAAGAACTGCGCCTGTATTTGCGTTCATCAGGACAATCGTACCACTGGAGGCTCCAGTAATTTTCATCCTTTTATCAAGGAAGCGCTCAATTTTCGACTGGATCATCAGGTCAAGATTTAACACCAGGTGCGTGCTGGAACCGCCAAACTCTGTTTCAGGGGCATAGTTCAGCGTTTTAAGTTCTGCGCTACTTATTTCATCTCCCCGCAGTATGGAATTATATTGAAACTCAATACCATCAAGTCCCTGGCCATTCTCGACAAATCCCACCACATGTGCAGCTTTTTTAAAGTTTGGGTAAAATCGTTTTGTCTCGACAACCTGATAAACACCTTTCATATTGCGCTGCTTTATAGCGTCTGCTTTTTCATGATCAATTTTTTGGGCAACCCAGATAAATCCTCGTTCACTTTTCAAGTTTGGTAAAAGTTTGCTTTTTTCCAGTCCTAGAATTTCAGCAAGTATGGCTGCAGAAGAATCAGGATCTTCCATTTCCAGGGGACGTGCATAGATGGCATAGGTTTTATATGCGGATGTAAGGGGCCTGAAGTTCCGATCATATATATCTCCTCTGATAGAGGAGGGGGGGGGAGTGGAAGCTATTACTTCTCCGGGATGGTTTTGTTGAATCCAGCTAAAAACTTCGTTGAGGGTATATAACTTGTCTTTATGAAACAATAAGGCCCCGGATCCCAAAAACAGAACAAGGGCCAGGAGGAGAAGGCGCACTTTCCTTCTTTTCTCTGCCAGTAATTTCCGTCGTCTCCTGACGTGTGTTTTAGCGTGCTCAGTCATGCAGCATTACTATCTCCGCAATGTTGATGCATTAAGTTTTAGTTGATTAAATATGTCCTTCTGTCCTGTACTTGCAACCATAATGAGCTCGACAACCTTCAAAGAATCGGCATTCAGATCGTCAAAGAAAGATGTGCCGGGCATGACCTTGTCCTTATCACCACTTGACTGCTCAACAATGAAATCATTCAGTATCTCGTTTGTTGACATATTCAATTCTCCTCAAGTATTTTGAATTCCGTTAATGTTCTAAGTTTAATTATGGATAGCGGAGTTGGCTTTTAGTGGGAAAATACAACCCGATTCCCCCGGCAGCTTTCTCTATATGTTCCTGGGTCAGCATCAAATCACGTTGAGCAATCAGTATCCTGTTTTCGCTCGCCAACTCAGTATTGGTTATTTTGTTGCTGCCTATTTGATCAAGAGCTAATTGAACCTGCCAGCCGTACCAGATAGTTGAAGTAATACCAATAACGACGGTTATAAGAAGCATTGCCCCGAGTGCTTTCCACATGAGCATGGTTACAGAAAAGAAATCCCTGGACGTTGTGGCTGCCTTTTTTTGGGGAGATTTTTTTTTGTTCCTGCAATTTATTGCGACATAGGTGCCAGAATAATCATTAACCATTTTGACTCTCCTCCCTTTGATCAACCTTTCATGTAAGCTGCCCGAAGTTTTGCGCTTCTTGAACGAGGATTCATCTTGATCTCCTCGTCACTCGCGGTTACGGGTTTTTTAGTTAAAATTTCCAGTAATGAATTGTCTCTGAATTTCCACTTGACCAATCGGTCTTCCAGGGAATGAAATGTAATAATGCAGACCCTGCCTCCCGGTGTAAGAATTTTCGTGATGAAATCGAGTATTGCTGTCAGATTGTCAAGCTCTTCATTGACGGCAATTCGTAGAGCCTGAAATACCTTTGTGGCTACATGGATTTTTCGGGGGTGGAATTTTTTGGGAATAGAACTGGAAACAATATGAGCAAGATGCGAGGTCGTGCTAATATATTCTTTCTTTCTCTCTTCAACTATATGTGATGCGATACGTCGGGCCTGTCTTTCTTCGCCAAAGTAATAAAAAATATCTGCTAAATCATCTTTGCTGAAGTTGTTAATTATTTTTTCTGCAGTAGAATGTCGTCGCCTGTCCATCCGCATATCAAGTGGGCCGTCTGCCTGAAAACTGAATCCTCTTGTTTCGTTGTCAAACTGAAGTGAGGAAACGCCGAGATCCAAAAGCACCCCGTCAACTTTTTGAATACCCATTTCAGTTAATCCGTCCATGATTTCTGAGTAACTCCTGTGCTGAGCTGAAAAACGCTGGCCATAAGGTGAGAGTCTCTTTGTGGCCAGTTCCAAAGCATTGGCGTCCCATTCAAAGCCAATGACCTGGCCGGAGGGACTGCATAATTGTAGAATTTTTTCAGAATGTCCCCCAAGACCGAGGGTGCCGTCAACATATATCCCGCCATCAACCGGGGCCAGAAGCTGAGTAGCTTCATCGAGAAGAACGGGAATGTGGATTGGTGGGGATGTTTTGGGGTCAGAGGATTTGGCCATGGGGGGGCAAGGATTTTTCTTAGGAATAATTTCCCCCTCATGAGTCACGGTATCCCCTTTTCTTAAAGTATGCCCAGGGCGGATAGGCTCTGTTCAAAATCGCTGAATTTGTCTCTGGTCAGCTTTCTTTCCTTTTCCCATGAAGCTTTATCCCAAATTTCGAAGTGATCAAGCATGCCATTCAGCACCACATCTTTTTTCAAATCAAAATCCGTCCGTAATGTTGGCGGCAGGAGGATTCTGCTTTGTTTGTCAAGGGAGCAGTCAGTAACACCGGAAATAACATAGCGCATGAAAGAATCCATTCCGGGTTGCTTCTTACCCTGAACAAGCAGGGTAGTTTCGATCTGTTCCCAGATTTTTGCAGGAAACGCCTTTAAGCATTTATGCCAGTTGGTGACCATTAAGTTTTCCTGGTAATGGTCCTGAAGCACATCCCGAAACCTGCTCGGAATATTAAGCCTCCCCTTACTGTCCAGCGTATGCTCTGAACGGCTGCGAAATCTGTTTGTCGATGCTTTGCTGTTGCTTGATTTGGGCATGAGCCCACCCCTTTGTTCCCTTTTGTCCCACTTTACACCACTAGGGGTATCTTTTATAAGAAAACTCCGCCTTGTGTCAAGGAAAAACTAATAAAAAATGAACTGGTAGTAGGGAGGGTGACTCGACGTTATCTCTTGAAACAGACAATCTATACATTATGTTGTGTAACGTCTTATTGCAGACCACAATATGATGTGGTTTGCCTGTTTTGGGACAAATGAGTTTTTTTGTACGGAATCTGTTAGTGGAAAAGATGCTTTTGGGCAGAACCGGGTAGGGATGGAATGGAGTCTACCATTCCATTTTTAAAATATTGCTTAAGGCGCTTACTTTGGACAGTTTAATCAGAACAGTATCCCCGGCAGAAACTTTGAAGGCCTGGTTAAACGGCAGGTCAACGTCAAGCAGGAATTCTTCCAGAAAGAGATGTACGCGTTTTGGACCATGGTTGATAACAGTGGCAGGAAGTCTTTCACCTGCCTTTGCTTCCAGATATTTTAATATCCAATAGCGCTGGCGTTGATTTTTGACCTGGTTGGCTTTATCAAGGGTTGTGAGAATAATGGATCCAAAATGCTTCATGTCTTTTTTGCTGAAAAAAACTCCCTGACCTATGAGCAGGTTGCTGATCTGAAGCTGCATGATCAGGTCCAGAAGACGTCGGATGGGAGATGTGACGGTGGTGTATTGTGGTGCACCAACACCGCTATGGATTTTGGGGGTAGTTAACAGGCACATTGGAGATAAGCGTTTCCGCTGCTGAATAACCTTGGTTATATCTTTTTCGAAGCCGTCGATAATTCTTTGGCGGGGTTCCATCTGGCAGCGGAATAAGCCTGGCGCTTCCCTGTCAGCCACGAACTGGGCTCCAAGCGTATTTGCCAGAATCATGAACTCAGCGATAAGAATTTTGCTGGGTGTGTCAACAGCAGATGTATTTATCTCAATGGTGCCATCAGGCTTTATCCTGATATTTAATTCCGGCACGGGCAAGAGTAAGGCCCCATTATTTACCCGTCTTTGCCGCAGTAACTTACTCAGTGCAGCCAGGAAAGCCAGCTCCTGGTCCTGATTAATTAACCCGTTCGCCTCGTCATAGGTCAACTGTCGTTTCACCGAAATAATACTATGGACCATTTCGTATTTGAGAACCTCTGCAGTGGGGCTAAGCAACACTAATAAACTTACGGCTGGACGTACCTGGTCTTTGAGAAGGCTTAATTTGTCCTCTGACAGGGGAGCGGGGAGCATTGAGATAGGGTTTTCAGGAAAATATAGAGAAGTTCCCCTTTTAAGTGCTTCATCAAAGAGAGCGGTTCCCGGTTTTACAAAAAGGCCCACATCTGAAATATGAATGCCGACAAGATAGTTCACACCCTGTTTTTCAATGTGAAGTGCATCATCGAAATCCCTGGTTGTGGGACCGTCAATGGTTAAAACAGGCAAATCCCTGAAGTCTTTTCTTCCAGCATCAGATAAATCTTTTACAGAGGGCAATTCGATTTCTTTAACTTCAGCGAGGACAGCTTCGGAAAAAATTGTTGGGATATCTTTCTTAAGAAGGGGGATGTTTTCATTTTTATCCCAGACTCCGGCTTTGACCAATAGGTGAAAGATATCATGTGGCCCTGTCAGTTGAGCGCTTTTGGTAAGCTTACGTGCCAGTTCATGTTGAGGAGCCTCATTGTCAAAAAGATAGTAATCCTGGAGTATCTGCAAAGTTGTCGTTCCCTCCTCCCAATTGGCAGGAATCTTCCCCTCTTTCCAGATTTGACGCAGGGCTAAAGTGTTTTTGGTAATAAAAAACTCCTCCTGTTTTTCTTTCTCCTGCATAAATTTTATCTGCTCAACGGTTTCAGGTGAATGAACATGGATATTGCCTGTTTTGTATTTGAAATAAAGTCGGTCAGCGATTACAGATCGAAGGAAAGCGGCGGCTTGGTCGTCCGTGGGGTCGTCACCGAAAAATAAACTTGCCAGGAAATTAACCTCGTAGCTCTCTTCAGGTTTTTCAGAGACAAGTCCCCAAATCTCATCAAGATTAATTGTTTGTGCCAGTCCTTCTCTCTGTTTTGAGGTTTCCTGCAGGGATGAAATGATCTCCTCTCTGGAGTGTTTAGCAGAGATTTTCTCTTTGGTGAAGTGGACAATTCTATTGAGCGGCAAATTGAGTTCTCTGCTGTTCTGATTAAGCAATCGAAGCCGGTTTCCATTATCATCGAATACAAAAGCACAGATGAATTTGCCGTTTTCCAGATATTCAATTATCCTGCCGTCTAGTGTCATGTGCTGAGTTATATCCTGTTGACCGGTTAAGCCGGCATTGAGTATTTTATATTTTTTAAGAAGCCTGACGGCTTACCATGTATTCATGGTGTCGTAAAGCTATGAATTTTGATGATTTCGGAAATAGTTGATTTCTCCAAAGAATGGTTTAATGAAATCAACTGGTTATAATCACCATGCCGTAGGTGTCGTTCAACAAAACGAACGACGATTATCAGCTTACACTACAGCTGATGATTATTGGGTAACGAAACAACCCAATGATTGACAGGCAGACACTCGCAGTTTTTTGCGAGACCGACAATTCTGACTTTAGAATAAATAGTTAGTATACTACTTATCGGTTTTTTTTAAAAAGGGGACAGATTTCAAATCTGCACCTCAGTTGCCAACAACATTAATAGATTCAATTATCATAAGGATTTTTTTTAAAGAGATGCAGGAAGACACTATTAAATCAGGCATTGTGGCAATCGTCGGCCCACCAAATGCGGGCAAGTCCACATTGATGAATGGTTTGTTGGGGCAGAAAATTTCAATTGTAACACCGAAGCCACAAACAACCAGAAACAGGATCATCGGTATTCTTAATGATCCATCGTATCAGATTGTTATGCTTGATACACCTGGTTTGCATAAGGCAGATAAACCTCTTAACCTGGAAATGGTAAAAATAGCAGTTTCCAGTCTTTCTGAGGTTGATGCAATCCTGTTCCTTGTCGATGTTTCCCGGTCCGTACCTGAAAAGCAGAAAAAGACGGTTGAATATCTCAAGGGAATAGCATGCCCCGCAATCCTGGTTTTAAACAAGATTGATCTTCTGAAAAAGGATCAAATCCTGCCGCTTATAGAAATGTACCGTGATATTTATCCATTTGCCGCCATTATCCCGATTTCAGCCCTTATGAATAATGGTACAGATATCTTGCTGCAGGAACTTCTTCGTCTCCTGCCTGAAGGTCCCAGGCTTTACCCTGAAGATATCCCGACGGATGCTACCGAGCGTTTTATCGTTGCTGAGATTATCAGGGAGAAGATATTTCTCTTGACCGGGCAGGAAATCCCGTATTCAACAGCAGTTGTTATAGAGAGTTTTAAGGAAGACGAAGAAAGGTCTCTGGTGACAATTCATGCGACAATAGTTGTGGAGAAGTCTTCACAAAAAGCTATAATCATAGGAAAAAAAGGTTCAAAGTTGCAGCAGATCGGCAAAAACTCACGCTACGACATTGAGAAACTCATGGCACAACGGGTTATGTTAAAGCTATGGGTCAAGGTGCACAAGAACTGGACCAGTGATATGCGTTTTATTCGTGATCTGGGACTGTGAGAAGGAGCACCAGAAGATATTCTCAATCCCGGCAACTGGTAAATTCCCGGCCAGTTTTTCAATATACAAGGCACAGAGCACAAGGCATAGGGCTTAAAGGGTCATCCCTGTCATTCGGAGTCTCCCCTTTGGTCGTTTATACCCCTTGGGGTACTAAAAAGAGTGCCCTGCAAGGGTGCCTACCTCGAACGCTAACCCTGTCATTCGGAGTCGTTAACTCGCTTACCTCGAACGAATGTGAGAAATCTTAAAATCTTGAAATCTTGAAATCATAAAAACAGGATCTCTCCGGCCGATGGCCGTTCGAGATGACAAGGTATAAGTAGCCTTCATGGTAAGTTGCAGGATATACAGGCTAGCGGCGCAAGGCTTAAGGCGCAGGGCACAAGATTTAAAAAGCTGTGCGCTGATAATTGATAGTTGACTACTTTCAACTAAAGTCTTTTCAAGTGGCCAACCAAAGCCGGATCCTTTGGGCCAGATGTTTACTTATCAGCATCCGGTTTGGAAAGTACATTCAAACTTTTGAGAATAAGAAGAGCGGTATTGAGCTGATTGTCATTTTTCAGTTTTTCTTTTGTCTTTTCGTCAATCGTAACTTTATCTGAGATTAAGCCGCTCTTTTCAATGGTCTGGGCTTTTGACTTTGGTTTAATATTGTCACCATTTTCCAGGTGATGTCTCAGGTCCTTTTCCCGGAGAAACTTCATGGGACCTTTATCATTGCCGTCTTCTATTGCAGCAACTGCCGGGACGAGAACATCCGGGGTAATGCCTGTTGCCTGGATGGAGGTGCCGCTTGGTGTGTAGTATCTGGCTGTGGTAAGCCGCAGTCCTGCACCATCTGCCATTGGAATAATTGTTTGTACAGAGCCTTTGCCAAAGGATTGGGTTCCCAGAATCAGTGCCCTTTTATGATCCTGCAGGGCGCCGGCTACGATCTCTGATGCAGATGCCGAACCACTGTTTATCAAGATGACTATGGGGAAATCGTAATGTTGACTACCACCGTGGGCTGAAAATTCCAGGTTCTGGTCTTTGAGACGTCCCTTGGTGGAGACAATGATGCCCTCATCAAGGAAGATATCCACGACCTTTACCGAAGCATCAAGTAGACCACCCGGATTGTTACGGAGGTCGAGGACCAATCCCTTCAACACGCCTTCTTTCAAGAGTTCTTCAATGCTGTTCTTGAGATCTTTTGAGGTGTTTCTCTGGAAGTTTGTTATCCTGACATATCCGTAGCTCTGCTCCAGTATATTGGATCGTACGCTGTGAATTGGTATTACATCCCTGGCGATAGTAAATTCCTGGAGATCTGTCCAGCCCTCACGATGAATTGAAATGGTCACCTCCGAACCTTTTGGGCCCCGCAGTTTTTTTACTGCTTCGAATATGGACATATCCTTGGTGGAGTCGTCTTCTATCTTTATGATTCTGTCACCGGCTTGTATGCCTGCCTTAAAAGCAGGTGTATCCTCAATGGGAGAGACTACGGTGAGCGTGTTGTTCTTTATGGTAATTTCAATTCCAATGCCGCTGAAACTACCCTTGGTCTCGACCTGAAGTTCTTTGAAGTCATCAGGTTTTAAGTAGGACGAGTGAGGATCAAGGCTTGTGAGCATCCCCTTGATTGCTCCTTCAAGGGTTTCTTTTGTGTCAATGTCATCAACATAACTCTGTTGGACAATGCTGAGTACATTTGAGAAAATCTCAAGATTTTTATAGGTTTCCTGCAAGTCATCAGTATTGCCCAATGCATATTGCTGGCTGCCAAAGAGGACCGGGATGATGATGAGAGCAAAAGTAAGGATTTTTTTTGTTGGATTCATAATGTTCCTATAGATGGGGCTGAGGATATTGTCGGTCATAGAGAAATTTAATGGATTTTTCAAACTACACATTTTGTTGAGCAGAATATAATAATTTAGCACGCTGAGTACAATCAGACAATATAATATTATGGTGGAGTAAAGGGATTCTGGTTATTTGGAGGGAGTTGAGGCTGCTTCAGGAAGGGAATTCTTTTTCAACCACAACAAAGGGTCCTCTGGTTTCGATCCCTTACGAATCTCAAAGTGAAGGCCTTCTCCATAGAGTGGATCTCCGTCCCCGGTCATGCCGACAATCTCCCCTTTTTCTACCCTTGTTCCTTCTTTACTGTAGAAATCAGCAGCTCTGGATAGCAGTGAGAAGTACTGCTGTCCATGATCAATGATCATGAGATTCCCATAGCCGCGCAGATATCCGGAATGGATAATTTTGCCATCATAAACAGCTTTAATTTCCATGCCCTTATTTACTCTGATATCAATCCCGGTTGATATGGTAGATGATTCAAATTTCCCTTTAATCTTTTGGTCAAAGAGAGCTATGACAGTGCCGCTTACCGGAGGATCAAGTAATCCTTTCTGACCGATGAATCCTTCCTGGACAACAGTTTTTTTCGGCAGCTTCTTTTTCTCAGTTTCAATTACTCCATATGATTGTGTTGTAGCAGGTTTTGGTTGTGGTGCAACAGGTTTCGCTTGTGCTGCTGTTTGTAATCTTTGCAATGTGGCAGCAAGGTCAGCAGCAGCTTCTTCTATTTCCTGAACAGCCTGTTCATAAAGATGCTGCTCTGTGTTTACCTGCTTCAGCAATATATTTTTTTCCTGGTGGATCTGGTTTAACTGCTTTTCTTTTTCGCTCAATTCATCTGTCATTTTCATGAGGCGTAATTTTTCTCTGGCATGCTCCTCCCGGGCAAGGTTCGATTCCTTTAACTGGGCAAGATACTCCTGGATAATTGTATGGTCATGCTGAACCATAATAGAAAAATATTCTTTGAAATCGAGAAGTTTTGGAAGTGATTCGGAAGAGAACAAGACATTCATAAGCCCAACCGACCCCATGCGATAATAGGCAGCCAGCCTGTTTTTTACATGTACCTGATGGGCCCTTTTTTCTGTCAGCACCTGGCGCAAGTATGCCTGCTTGTCAGCTAAAAGAAATTCCTGTTTTTCTGATTCAATCTCGAGGGTGACAAGTTGTTTTTTTTGAACCTGAAGTTCCGTTTCAATTTTTTCCAGCTCACCGAGCAATGTTTTTTCTTCATTTTTGGAACCAAGAATTTTGATTTTTTGGTCTATAATACCTTCCTGCAATTTCCTGATTCTTACATTCTTTTCTATTATTTCCTGCTGCTGCTTTGGGGTAAGTCGCGTCTGAATTGACTCCTGGGCAAAAGCCAAGGAAATACAGTTTCCTGGTTGGAGGAGAAGAACTGGTGCCACCAGCATACAGAAGGTGATTACCGGCAATACAACTATCTGTAATGGCCCGGTTGGATATTTCCTGAATGGATTGTGAAAGATTCCCATGTCAGATGCGCATGAATTTTCGCATAGACGAAAAACTGCCTCCCGTACAAAGGGTAATGCTTGCTGCTATTATTATTCCGATTATTGTTGGGGAGAAAAAAGTGAATTCAATAAGCTGTAAAATACCTGGTCCTGTAAAATGTAATTGAATCCAACGGAAAAGAAAGAAGAGAGCTAAAAGACCTAAAGTGGAGCCAAGCAGTCCCTGCAGAAAACCTTCAATAAGGAATGGGGTACGGATATAGCCGTTTGTTGCACCCAAAAGTCGTAATATCTCAAGTTCTGCCTGTCTGGCAACTATTGCCAATCGAATGGTATAGGCAACCATAAATGCTGTTGTTAAAATGAGAAGTGAACCACTTAAAATAACAATGATTTGCAAAAGTTTTGTAAAATAATTGAAGCGTTCAACCCATTCCTGACCGTATTGTACCTTAACGGCACCGGGCAAGGTGGCAAGATATTCTGAAAAACGTTTTATCTGGGCCAGGTTGCTGAGGTTTTTCTTGGGATACACTTCAATTGATGGTGGCAGGAATGAGGGATCAAGGTCATCAAGCACATCCACATTGTCACCAAGTTGTGTGGCAAGACGGTTGTAGGCGTCTTGCCGCGAGGTAAATCGTATCTCCTCCACCGGGCTGAAATTGGTTATTCTTCTCACCAGTTGCGATTGCATTTCCATAACAGGTTCTTCCTCAAGATATATGGTGAGACGCAGGTCGTCACCAAGTCTTTCTCCTGCTTTGATCATATTTGTATAAATCAAGAAGAAAAAGGAAAAGATCAGTACAGATAAACTCACGGTCAACAGGGTCATAAACTGTGTGGGCCAAGTCTTTTGAAGGTTGCGGTTTGTCTGGACCAGTATGGTGCTGAAAAATTTCATGGCATATTTTCGGGAGTTAAAATTATTCTGTCAGTCGATTGTACCATTTGTCCGCTGTGGAGTTCAAGGACACGATTTTCAGATTTCCTGAAAATACTTTCATCGTGGGTAGCAATAATTATAGTTGTGCCGGAAATGTTACACTGTTCAAACAGCTCCATGACAAGCTTCGTTGTTTTAGAATCCAGGTTGCCGGTTGGTTCGTCAGCCAAAATAAGTGTTGGAGAATTTGCCACGGCGCGGGCTATGGTGACCCTCTGCTGCTCTCCACGTGAAAGGTTTCCTGCAAAGGCATTATGTTTGTGCTCCAGCCTGAGTTTTTGCAGCAGTTCAATCACCCTTTTCTTTATGGTCCTGATATTCTGGTAGGAGACTTCCATGGACATGGCAATATTTTGAGCCACAGTTCTATCAGGAAGAAGTTTGAAATCCTGATATGCCATACCGATCTGTTGTCTCAATCTGGGTATTTCAGCGCCCTTGATTCGGTTCAGATCTTTCCCCGTCACCTCGACCATTCCCTTGTCAGGATGCTCAATGCCGCAGATCAGTTTTAACAGGGTGGTTTTTCCGGCACCGCTCATACCTGTCAGAAAAACCATTTCGCCGTAGGTAATGGAAAGTGAAATATCCTCAAGTGCCACAACATCCGGAGGGTAGATTTTAGTAGCCCTGACAATCTCGACTATCGACTTGTTGGCTGGCTGAGTATCCATAGAGGCAAATAAGGTGAAACCGGGATATTAAGAGTTTGAGTTGCAAATAAAAATACGTGTAAGGAAAATCCTTTTAGCTTCCAATAAGTTATATATCACCTGAATCAACTTTTTTATAATGATTAAGAGGTTCTGTCAAGCTCAATAAAATGGGCTATTTAATGATTTTTGAAAAAATTTCATATGCTTGCTGGATGATAGCGGCATCTTCTGTCAGGTTGAGATATGATTTCCCACTCAGCTCCTGCTCGATAAGTTGATCACTGCTCGACAGGATTCCCGCCAATGGAAGGTCTGTGTTTTCAGTGGTTTCTTTTATTTTGTCAGACAGTGCTTCAGGCAATGGATCTGGAGCCCGGTTGACAATGAGAAACTTTTCTTTGATTTCAATTTTCAACGGCTTTGTGAGTTCTGATATCCTCTTAGCTGTGAGGATACCGCGGGCGGAAGGATCGGAGACAACCAGCAGTAGATCTATGGAACGCAGGTTCATCCTGCTCAAGTGCTCCATGCCTGCCTCATTATCCACAAGTATATATCGATAGTTATCCGCCAGTTTGTCCATGGTCATGGCAAGGTGCTGGTTGGCTGCACAATAGCAGCCGGGTCCATCAGGCTGACCCATAACCAGTAGATCGTAACCTTTTGCTTCAATCAGTGCCTGGTGGACCTTCATCTCCATGAATTGATCCCTGGTTATATGGGCAGGTATATCCCCCTTTAAATCCCTCCGTATTTCACCCAGGGTGAGATTGACTTCCAACTCCAGGAGTTCATTCAAGTTGGTATTGGCATCTGCGTCTACCGCCAGAACAGGCGTCAGGTTATTATGCAGCATATAATTAATAAGCAGGGCGGAAATTGTTGTTTTACCTGTTCCACCTTTTCCTGCCATGGCAATAACTTTGGGCATTTTTCCCTCTCAAAAGTATTTTTAATAAAATGAAAGACTTCTTATCGTATTACTGTAAAGCAACTAAGAAATTTATCAATCCGTATCATTACTATTTTAACCAGATTAATTATATTAACCTGCAGTTGGGTTGTCAAACTGTAAGCATGAATTATTAATGAATACTAACATTCATTATTAACGAATATTAAACTGTATTAAGGATTGTTTAATTGAGTGTGTAATTGAATTTGTGAATAATCCGGGTTAGGTTGAAAACAAAGGCCTAAGGCTCAGCCATTGAAAGGAACTTTACCCTTGCAACTTGCATATTACCTGTTATTTTAGCGGCTGCGCGTTATTAATTCCGTTTTATATCTATAATGAGTCGCAACTTTCTGCAGATTTATATTAATGATTTTAATATATTATTGTATTTTTCCTGGTCCGGAATGGCCGGGCTAACTGAAAATTGATGCATTCTATAGATAAGTATAGACTTCGAATAATTTCGCAGTCTGTAACAGGGCCTAATAAATTTATTAGGCCATAGATGAAAAACCTGTCCGTCGAGTGATTTGGGCGAGACCGATAATAGTAAAAGGAGCAAAGAAAATGGACTACCGGGCAACTCTCAATCTGCCCCAGACAAGTTTTAAGATGAAGGCGAATCTTTCTCAGAAAGAACCGGAATTTCTTAAGCAATGGGAAAAAGAGGACCTTTATGGACAGATACAGGCGGCAACGAAAAACAAGCCGCGCTATATTCTCCATGATGGCCCGCCATATGCCAACGGACATATTCATCTCGGGACAGCATTTAACAAGGTATTAAAAGACATCATTCTTAAATCAAAACGGATGGCAGGGTTCCATTGCCCCTATGTTCCTGGCTGGGACTGCCATGGTTTGCCAATAGAACATAATGTTGACAAAGAACTGGGAGCCAAAAAAAAGGATATCCCGGTGCTTTCTATACGTGCTGCCTGTCGTAAATATGCAGAAAAGTGGATAAAGATCCAGAGGGATGAGTTCAAGCGTCTCGGTGTCTTTGGAGACTGGAAAAACCCGTACCTGACAATCAATTATGGCTATGAGGCATCAATTGCCAGAGAATTTAACAGATTCTTGCTCTCGGGTGGGGTTATCAGGAGCAAAAAACCGGTTTACTGGTGTTCTTCATGCCGGACGGCACTGGCCGAGGCTGAGGTGGAGTATCACGACCATGGCTCACCCTCAATCTATGTTAAGTTTCCCTTGCTGGATGATCTGGGAGGGGTCGTACCCGGACTTGCAGAAGAAAAACTCGGGAACCGGAAAGTCTATGCCCTGATTTGGACCACCACTCCCTGGACACTGCCGGCCAACCAGGCGGTTGCCTTTCATCCTGATTACACCTACGGGGCAGTCGCGGTGGGTGATGAGATTTGGATAATGGCTGTGGATCTCATTGAGCAGGCATTTTCTGATTACGGTGAAAAGTTGGTCGGCACCGGGCATGAAATTATTGCTACATTTTCAGCCAGGGAAATTGAGGGCATGAAATGTAAGCATCCCTTCATGGAACGTGAATCACTTATAATTCTGGCTAATTATGTGACACTGGATACCGGTACCGGTATTGTTCACACAGCTCCTGGACATGGCCGGGAAGATTACATAAGCGGACTGCAATACAACCTGCCTGTATTTTCACCGGTTGATGGTTCTGGCACTTTTACAGTCGAAGCCGGACCATACGATGGGATGAACATTTATGATGGAAACAAACAGATCAATGCTGATCTGAAAGAAAAGGGATTTCTGGTCAAAGAGACAGCAATTTCTCACAGCTATCCCCACTGTTGGCGCTGCAAGAAGCCGGTGATCTTCAGGGCCACGGAACAGTGGTTTATAGCCATGGATAATAATAACCTGCGGCAAAACGCTCTGCAGGAGATCAGGAAAGTTACCTGGACGCCACGCTGGGGTATGGAGCGCATTTACGGGATGGTTGAAGTCCGCCCTGATTGGTGTTTGTCCCGTCAGCGTACCTGGGGGGTGCCGCTCACCGTATTTACCTGTGAAGGATGTGGTGAGGTGCTCAAGGATGAAGCAGTGGCTGAGAGAATTGTTTCTATTTTTGCTGAGGAAGGGGCAGATGCCTGGTTCAAGTATGATACTTCCCATTTTACAGGAGAGAACTGCAGTTGCAAGAACTGTGGGGGGGCTTCCTTCATAAAAGAAAAAGATATTCTTGATGTCTGGTTCGACTCAGGAGTCAGCTATGCAGCTGTTCTTGAGGAGAGAGAGGAACTGCAGGCGCCTGCAGATCTTTATCTGGAAGGCAGTGATCAGCATCGCGGTTGGTTTCAAAGCTCTCTTCTTGCTTCAGTAGGAACAAGGGGTGTTCCGCCATATAAAGGTGTTTTAACCCATGGTTTTGTAGTCGACGGCAAGGGCAAGAAAATGTCCAAAAGTGTGGGCAACGTTATTGCTCCTGAAGAGATCATAAAAACATACGGTGCTGAAATTCTCAGGCTCTGGGTGTCCAGTGAGGACTACCGCGACGATATTAAGATCTCCGATGAGATATTAAAACAACTGTCAGATGCCTATCGCAAAATACGCAATACAATGCGGTTCTTCATGGGAAACCTCTATGACTTTGACCCGTCTAAAGACAGGGTTTCATACGAAAATATGGAAGAAATTGACCACTGGGCATTGCACCAGTTCGAGCTTTTTAAGCGTAAGGTAATCAGGGCCTATGCTGATTTTGAATTTCACATTGTATTTCATGGGCTGCACCAGTTCTGCGGTGTTACCATGAGTGCTTTTTACCTCGATATTATCAAAGACCGGTTGTATACGGCTTCCCCGGATTCTGTTGAGAGAAAAGCTGCGCAGACAGTTCTGTATGATATTCTTGCCGGTTTATTGTGTATCATGGCACCGGTGATGAACTTTACCGCTGCTGAAGCATGGGTCCATCTGCCCCAGGCAGGTGATGATGAACCGCGCAAAGCCCATGAAGTATTTCTGCAGGAGTTTCCAAAAGAAAATGAAGAGGCAATTGATCCTGAACTGGACAAGAAATGGAGTCGTCTTCTGGAAGTGAGGTCTGAAATAACAAAGGCCCTGGAGGGAGCAAGGAGGGACAAGGTTATCGGTCATCCCCTGGAGGCAAAAGTTATGGTTAAGGCAACCGGCTCTCTGGCTGAATTTCTTGCAGATAAGTGGGACACACTCAAGATGATCTCTATTGTTTCAGAACTGGCCCAGGCAGATGTTCTGGAAGGAGATATTTATGCCAGTGAGGAATTGCCTGAGTTGCAGGTTTCTGTACTTTCTGCCCCAGGGGAGAAATGCGAAAGATGTTGGTTGCGTTCTGAGACCGTTGGTGATGATGATGCTCACCCGGTGCTTTGTAGCCGATGCACGGCTGTAGTTGCTCAACTTGCATAATAAAAATGTTTTATAGCGCCGGATTTTAATGTGAATGCCAAGCTTGAATCAAGGGATCTTATACCTATAGGTATTGCTGCCTTTGTAGTCATTATTGATCAGTTTACCAAACTGTGGATAATGAATAATTTGGGGCTCTATGAGCAGCAGAATGTTATTCCTGGTCTTTTTGATCTGGTTTACGTGACCAATACTGGAGCAGCCTTTGGTTTTCTGGCAGGGAGCAAAAGCGGGCTGCGGCAACTGTTTTTTGTTGGAGTGGCCACAGTGGCACTGGTTATTATTGTTTATGCTTATGGACACCTGAAAAAGCAAGGCAAAATATTTGTATATTCCCTGGGGTTAATTGCAGGGGGAGCCATAGGCAATCTGATAGACAGGGTACGTTTCGGTTCTGTAGTAGACTTTCTGGATTTCTATCTGGGAAGCCATCACTGGCCGGCATTTAATGCAGCAGATTCTGCAATAACAGTCGGTGTCGGATTGTTTATGCTTGGCACGTTGCTGCAGCATTTGGAAGAGAAAAAAAGATCAGATACTGGATGCTAGTTGCTGGATACTGGATAAAAAACTAGGGGCACAGGACGCAGGGCAAAGACATGATACTAAATACTGGATATTTGATAAAAAAGTGTTGACTTAAATATCCTTCGATTTAAATCTTTTTCAGTAATCAGTAAAGCACCTTTTCAGGGCACTCTTTTTAGTACTCCCCAGAGGGGTATAAACGAGCGCAGCGAGACTCCGATAACCAGAATCATATTGTTTAAATTTTAGGCACTTATAACTTTAGTCACTTTAGTCACTTGTAACTTTAGTCACTTTAGTCACTTAAAACTTTAGCTCACTTCAGTCACTTTTTCAGAGGAATCAAATGCGGGAAAGAAAAATAGCTGTCCTTTTTCCGGGGCAGGGTTCACAGTTTATAGGCATGGGTAAGGAATTTCTTGAGTCTGACCAGGAGGCTGGAATACTTATGGAACTGGCAGATTCAATCAGCTCTGCCCCTTTACGAAAACTATGCCTTGAAGGTCCCATGGAAGAGTTGACCAAGGCGGTTTATCTGCAACCGGCATTGACTGCTGTCAATCTGATCTGCTGGCAGGCATTAAAAAAAGCAGGCGTCCGGCTGGAGTATTTTGCCGGGCACAGTCTTGGTGAGTACAGCGCTCTCTGTGCATCAGGCGTATTAGGGATTAAAGACACCTTGAAGCTGGTGACTGAAAGAGGGAGATTGAGCGAGAGGGAAGGGCAAAGGAATCCAGGTGGTATGCAGGCAATTTTAGGTCTGACACTGGAAGAAGTTGAGGGGATTCTGGCAATATTTCCTGAAAGTTCTCATTTGACTATTGCCAATCATAATTGTGAAAAACAAATAGTTGTTTCCGGTTATCATGAAACACTTGCTGCGCTGGAAGGTATGGTCAGTGAAAAGGGCGGCAAGGCAATAACATTAAATGTCAGTGTAGCTAATCATAGTCCTCTTGTTGCAGGAGCTATCCCTGATTTCGAAAAGATCATGGCTGGTATTTCTTTCCAGGCACCTGAAACGCCCGTGCTTTTCAATGTGACTGCTGCCGAAGAAAAAGAACCAGCCGCTATTCGTACAATCATGAGCAGACAGATTGCCTCCAGGGTCCGCTGGTTTGAGATAATAAATTCTTTGGTAGATAAAGGGGTAACACATTTCATTGAAGTTGGGCCAAAGAAGGTTCTCAGTGGGCTTATGAAGAAAATTGTACCCAAATCCACAGGGTGCAGGAGTTTTCAGGTTGATTCTCCGGAAAGCCTTGCCAAATGCCTTGAGGGGCTTAATGATAATTAACTTAATGTTCTTATTAAGTAAATTTGTCATTTGTAAGTAGGGTTGCCCTGCTTTCCTGAAGGGGAGTGATGTCTCATTTTTTTTGTACAAAAAAAGTGATTGAAGCAGAGCATTGCTTGACATTCGGGCAAGTTCTCATTATCTTTGCCTGTTTTTTATAACAACCCGGTGCAGACTGATACAATTGTCCTTTTGGCAAGCTTTATATCAGGGATTAACACCCATTAAATTATAGCTCTGTAGATAGTTGCCGGTGCTGGGAATTTATTTCTGTCAAATTGAGACAGCCCATGATGCTGGCAGGTAAAAAGAGTAGATGTGACCCATAATGTTTGAGAATTTAACCGAAAAATTAGAGAAGGTTTTCAAGGACCTGCGGGGACATGGAAAGCTTACCCCTGACAATGTTAAAGATTCCCTCCGTGAGGTGAGGTTGGCTCTGTTGGAAGCAGATGTCAATTATAATGTTGTCAAGGAGTTTATCAGCACCATTTCTGAACGGGCTGTCGGCCAGGAAGTGCTTGGGAGCCTGTCCCCTGGTCAGCAGGTTATAAAGATTGTCCACCAGGAGCTGGTTGAACTCCTCGGCGGTCAGACAGAGCAGATTAAGCTTGATGGGAAGCAGCCTGTAGTCATTATGCTGGCAGGCCTTCAGGGGTCTGGTAAAACAACTACAGCGGCAAAGCTTGCCAAATTGCTGAAGAGTAAAGGCAGGCGCCCCTATCTTATCCCTGCTGACGTATATCGACCCGCTGCTATCGATCAACTCCAGGTTCTGGGTGCTTCTATTGGGGTGGACGTTCATCTTTCGGAAGTCAGCCAGTCACCCGTATCCATTTGTCGCAACGGAGTAATTGCGGCGGCTGAAAAAAACCTGGATACCCTGATAATTGATACTGCCGGCCGTTTGCATATCGATTCTGAGTTGATGGAAGAGCTCCGGCAGATCAAAACACTTGTCGAGCCGGCCGAGATTTTATTTGTGGCTGATGCCATGACCGGTCAGGATGCGGTCACCGTAGCGGAAAAATTTAAGAATGATCTTGATTTGACAGGTGTCGTGCTTACCAAGATGGAAGGTGATGCACGAGGTGGTGCCGCACTGTCCATTAAGAAGGTGACAGGACGCCCCATCAAGTTTGTTGGTGTGGGCGAGGGTCTGGAGGATCTGGATGTTTTCCATCCTGACCGGCTTGCCTCAAGAATCCTGGGAATGGGCGATGTTCTTTCCTTGATTGAAAAGGCTGAGGCGGTAGTTGATCAGAAACAAGCCGAAGAACTTGCCAGGAAAATCAAGAAGAATGAATTCACCCTGGAAGATTTCCGTGACCAGATCCAACAGATCAAGAAAATGGGCAGTCTTGAGCAGATAATGGGAATGATCCCCGGTCTCAACAAGATGAAGCAGATGCAGAACGTGCCCAAACCCGATGAAAGTGAGTTGGGACGCACTGAAGCAATAATAAATTCCATGACCCCGGTGGAGCGAAGGAATTACCAGATTATAAATGCCAGTCGCCGTCAAAGGATAGCCAGCGGCAGCGGCACCCAGGTTCAGGATGTGAACAGGGTGATAAAAAGTTATTCCCAGATGTTGAAGATGATGAAAAAAATGAAGGGTTTTTCCGGAGGTATGACAGGGGGCAAGAAGAGGAGAAAACTGCCCAAGGGATTAAGACGCTAGCATAATATTTTTTTTTAAGTTATAAAGTTTAATTCTGCTTTTTGGCATTAGTCTTTATGTACTGACAGAATTGGATAATTTTTAATAATATATTGCATTATAAATTGAGGAGGAATCTCACAGCATGGCAGTAAAAATTCGTTTAACAAGACTTGGAAGAAAAAAGTTGCCCTATTACCGTATTATAGTTGCGGATATCGAGGCCAAGCGTGATGGCAAGTTTCTTGATATCGTGGGCAGTTACGATCCCTTGAAGGATCCGGCTGAGATCACTTTTGATTCAGAGAAGTTGCAGTCGTGGCTTGATAAGGGTGCTAAACCTACAACGACAGTAAAAAGCCTGATGGTGAAGCACGCAAATGCTGAGAAAGCGGTAGCGGAATAAAGTTGTATGAAAGAATTGATTCATTATATTGCTACTGCGCTTGTTGATCATCCTGACCAGATCCAGCTAAAGGAAACTGAACAGGATGATACCATTATCATTGAATTGACAGTTGCCAAAGAGGATCTTGGTAAAGTGATCGGCAAGCAGGGAAGAACGGCCCGGGCAATGCGCTCCCTGCTGTCTGCTACGGCAGGCAAGGTCAACAAGCGGTCCAGGCTTGAAATAATGGAATAGAATGGACCGGAATACTGACCGGCGAAACCGTGAATTGCAAGACGATCTCGTCTTAATTGGTGAAGTTGTCAAGCCACATGGTATTCGAGGTGAGATCAAGGTGTTTCTTTATTCCGAGCAGCCTGAGAATCTACAGCAGTATAAAAAAATTGTCCTGCAGGAACCGATGGGTCGCGGGACAGAAACATATAACGTAATTAAAAGCCGGGAACAGGGTAAATTTGCTCTCCTCCAATTGGAAGGCGTTGGAACCAGAGAGGGTTCGGAAGCCCTGCAGGGAAGCAAGATATGGGTGAACAAATCTAACTTTCCTACACTTGATTCTGATGAATATTACTGGCATCAGCTGAAAGGCCTGGTGGTTATGACCGAAACAGGTCAGGAACTTGGCAGGGTTACCAAGCTCTTTAACACAACAGCCCATGATATTATGGTTGTTACCGGTGCTGGACATGAATTTATGATTCCTGTGCAAGAGAATATCATCAGGGAAATTGATGTGCAGGGAGGGAAAGTTATTATTTCTCCTCCTCCTGGCCTTCTTGAGATTAATAAATAAGAAAATGGTTGCGGCAAGAGCTTTTCGTCATAGAAGAATACACGTTGTATACTCACTGACCCGTATCATTTACTATGCGATTTGACATCCTGACTATTTTCCCCCAGTTGCTTGATTCGCCCCTGGAAGAAGGTATAATCCGGCGGGCGGTAGCAGCTGGAAAGATAAGTGTCAATATCCATGATATAAGAGATTTTGCACTGGATAAACATACCATGACCGATGACCGGCCTTTTGGAGGCGGTGAGGGTATGGTCATGAAACCGGCGCCGATTGCAGCAGCCCTGAGCTCTATTAAGGAAACAAAACCTGGTGCCAGGGTCATTTTTCTCTCTCCCCAGGGTGAAACCTATACCCAGAGGACGGCAGAAAGGCTTGCCACCCATGAACACCTTATTCTGCTCTGCGGCAGATATGAAGGAGTTGATGAGAGAATAAGGGCATATTATGTGGATGAAGAGATTTCCATTGGGGATTTTATTCTCACCGGTGGAGAACTTGCAGCAATGGTCCTGATTGATTCAGTAACCAGGCTGCTTCCCGGAGTTCTGGGATGCGGGGATTCAGCTGAAAATGACACCTTCAGCTGCGGATTGTTAAAAAATCCTCAGTATACCAGGCCGAGAGACTATGAGGGACATACTGTACCAGAGGTTCTTTTGAGTGGAGACCATGCTGCCATTGCAGAGTGGCGACTTGTAACCTCGGTCAGGCAGACTTTGGAGAAGAGGCCGGAGTTGTTAGGACGGGCTGTTTTTACTAAAGAGGAATTGCAGATTTTGAAAAAGAACAGCCTGCTGGAGGCTGTTGAGAAATATAGAAATATACAGCAGTGAAACTATCCATTAACCATCAGATTTAAGCAGCTGTATAAGAGATAACGTGGCAGAACAGGAGGCTGGAAAGGTCAAGGTTGATTTAGCGCTGATTCATTACCCTGTAGTGAACAAGAATCAGGAAATAATCGGCTCGGCAATAACAAATCTTGACCTGCATGATATTGCAAGAGCAGCAAAGACTTACGGGGTCGATTCATTTTATGTTGTCACTCCATATAGTGATCAACAGGAGCTTTTCCGGGAATTGCTTGACCATTGGCTGACAGGTCATGGGGCAAAATATAATTCCAATCGGGGAGAGGCCCTTGCATTGGTACAAATTTGTGATGATCTGAACCAACTTTTTGAACGAGTGACAGAAAAATGGCAGGGACGGCCTACGGTTTTGGCTACTTGTGCCCAGGAAAAACATTCCAACATATGGCCTTATTCAGTGGTGAGGCAAAGGGTTTCTGAAGGGGAACGTTTTTTGATCCTTTTTGGGACTGCCTGGGGGTTGGCCCAGGAAGCGATAGATGCAGGAGACGGTATACTGCCTCCCATTACCGCTTTAGGTAACTACAATCATCTGTCGGTCAGGTCGGCTGCTGCCATTGTTCTTGACCGATTGCTTGGAGTAAGAGAATAGTAACGAAACTAAGGTAATATTTATATAGAGTATCAAGAAAACAGAGAAGAAATATTTTATTTGGGTGATCTGGAGGCGCCCATCGGAGATAAAAATCCGAGAATGACAGACTATGGGTACCAATATTATTGAACGAATCGACAGAGAACAGATGCGCTATGATATGCCGGACTTCCGTGCCGGTGACTCCGTCAAAGTGCATATCCGTATCATTGAAGGCAATAAGGAAAGAGTGCAGATCTTTGAGGGTGTTGTTATCCGCAGGCGAAGAGGCCTCATGGGTGCAACTTTTACCGTGAGGAAGATATCTCATGGTGTAGGGGTTGAAAAAACATTTGCCCTGCATTCGCCACGACTCAATAAGGTTGAAATTGTTTCCCACGGCAAGATACGCCGTTCAAGACTTTATTACCTGCGTGGACTTCGCGGCAAAGCTGCCCGTATTAAAGCTAAAGACATGCGATAACTGTTGGGGGTGTTTGGATGGGTCCGGAAAAGTTATGGCCTGATCCTGTACCCGATACGTATTCTCTGGAAAGGTTCCTCAGACAGAAGGGGTATCAGTGGATTGCCGGCCTGGACGAAGTAGGAAGAGGTCCATTGGCCGGTCCGGTCGTCGCTGCCTGTGTCATTTTGCAGGAGAATTGCGACAACAGCTGTTTTGTAGATTCCAAAACCATTAATGCTAAAAATCGGACTCTTTTGTACCAGGAGTTGAAGCAAAATGGCGCTCAAATATCCGTTGGTGTTGTTTCTGAGACGGATATTGATCGGGTGAATATACTCCAGGCCTCTCTGTTGGCCATGAAAAAGGCTATTCTCACCATGCCTGTCCAGCCGGATTATCTTCTTGTGGATGGCAATCAACCCGTACCAATATCAATACCGCAACAGACCCTGGTCAGGGGAGAGTCAAAAAGTGCTTCTATTGCTGCGGCATCAATCGTGGCCAAGGTAGTTCGCGACGATATGATGGATCAGTATCATCTTCAATATCCTGAATATAATTTCAAACAAAATAGAGGGTACCCTACTCTCGCACACCGGCAGGCTATCATGACGTATGGCCCTTGTGCCATCCATCGGAAGACTTTCAAATGTGTGAAGGAATTTATTGGGGACTAGAAAACCTGGTCCTCAGGGCCAGGGCAGAGTTGATAGGTTCTGCCTTCTGGTAACCTACGTTCAGGCACAGAGGCACAGAGTGTTTGATTTAGAGGGATGTTTTAAATTGTTAAACTGATTAAATTTAAAAAGAATTGGAAAAACATTGAGCTGGTTGAGAGTTTCCAGATAAAGTGCCTTTGTGCCTTTGTGCCTTTGTGCCTTTGTGCCTTTGTGCCTATTGATT
>Ga0255043_10000007_pt1 | contig 29187 bp, 33 predicted proteins | sample BC1_12_9_MG_FD_182778 | JGI IMG/M metagenome (GOLD analysis project Ga0255043, IMG submission 182778) | Seawater microbial communities from Strait of Georgia, British Columbia, Canada - BC1_12_9 | ecosystem: Environmental > Aquatic > Marine > Strait | place: Canada: British Columbia | collected... | reverse complement strand
ATGGGGGTTCTTCCATTTTCAACTTCACCTGTGCTATATTACCTCTTGGACAGGGAGCCTTCTCTGTCCGGTGTCCCGACCTCCAGCAGCTAAGTGCGCCTGTTGCTGGGGGTTTTCTTTTGCTTGGCATCGGATTTGCACTAGTGAATCAGTGTGGTGAGCATGGTGCCTCACTCATTCATACCTCTCATGGCCCGCCCCCATCGGCATAGGGTCGATGGGGGTACTTTTTCCCTTGGCATTAGGTATGCATAAAAATTTGGTGGATTTTGAATCCTCAGAGAATCGAGGTTTTTCCACAATGGGACTTCCATGTATGCAGTGCAAGGAATCATTTTCTCCACGCCATACCTTTGAATCTACAGTTTATGATGATGGAGTCTATTACTTCTGTTGCAAAAAATGTATGGACATATGGATCTCTGTTAACGCCCAAGAGATTGAATTAGACGACCAGCAGCAACCCTCGACATAAACGTATTCATTTGGCAAAGAACGTCTGGAATATCTTGCCAGCCTTTCTTGTGAGATAGGCAAAATACCTATTTGTCTTGGCTCTATTTATGGAGTTTGCCCCCATTGGTTACTTGCCCTAGTCGATGGGGGTTTTCTTTTCCACCCCTCCCATGCTTCCTAACACTTGAGATAAACAGGCATGAACCTTGCAAATTCTGTATGGCTGAAATCCTGAACGCTTCCTAAACAAAAGAGGATTAACCATGTGGAAAAAGAAAAAAGAAAAGCCCAAAGAGCATGGTAGTAAAGAGAAACTCTTCAAAAATCCAATGAAGTCTATGGAGACAACTCTCATCTCAGCCAGTGTTAGGCTGGAGGGAAGTATTGAAGCAGAAGGAACCCTTATTGTGGAGGGGTCTGTGAGGGGGACCATAAAGTGTACTTCCTTGGAGATTTTGGAAAAGGGCAGAGTCGAAGCGAAAGTTGAAGGCGAAAACGTAACTGTGGCAGGAGATTTTGAAGGCGAAATGATTTGCAGCCACAGGTTAGCCATCCTCGGAACAGGAAAAGTGCTAGGGGAGTTATCATATGGTGCGCTTTCTATAGAATCTGGGGGACTATTGGATGGCACTGCTTCATGCCTCAGATCACAGGACACGACAGCACTCCCCATATACCAAGTAGCTAGTCAATCCTAGTAATATTGGTCTTAACCAATCGGTGCTGCAGGCAAGAGAGGGATTTTTCAGCCTTTTGGATTGCTATTTGCTGATTTGTTTCGCAGATCGTAACCACAGTGGAGTTTCGGCTCCGCTTTTTGATTTCTTGGCATTTAATTTGCATTATTTTGCTCGTTAGCATACCCATTTTTTTCAACTTCCTATGACCTAGTATGAAGTAAGGGAGAGGTGCAATGGAAGACAAGGTTTTGGCAGTAGACGATGAACTGCAAATGAGGGACTTGCTCAATCTATTCCTTACAAGAGACGGATACGATGTACTCTTGGCTTCGAATGGAGAAGATGCTATCGAGTTAGCAAAAAAAGAGAATCCGCAGATAATACTGTTGGACATTAAGATGCCTGGAATAGATGGTATAGAGGTCTGCAGGAGGCTAAAAGCGGATAGAAAGACACAGTCCTATCCCGATCATAGTGATATCAGCACTAGGGGATCATAAGATGGAGGCAATTGAAGCGGAAGCTGATGATTTTATAAATAAACCTATTGATATGCTTGAACTCTCCACACGGGTTAAGTCGATTATTCGCATCCGGTATCTGACGAATGAGTTGGAAAGAGTGCGAGCATACATTTCAGGAACTGGCCGAGCCGATCTAATGCCAGTGCCAGGATTTTGAGCCAAAGGATAAGTAATCATGCTTGAAACTGCTATTATACCTTGCATGGCAGCTGTAATGTTTTTGATTGCTAGAGCTGATTTGGACTAGGATTTAGAGTACCAAATCCAGTCCTTTCTCCCTTCCTCATAAGGCGTCTATTCTTCCTACCTACCGTATCGAATGGGCATCATCGGTGCACTTGAGATTTTTAAGCATTGTGCAGTAGTGATCGCAGAGAACTGCTGTAGGAGCGGTGATAATTGCAGACAAGGTGTTGGTGGTTGAGGATGAAAGCACAACGAGAGATCTGAAATTGGCCCATTGAACTCTGGTCGGAAAATTCGTTGACGCAAAAAGAGGTGAGAAAAATGGTGGGAAATGTCTATTACACAATTTTGGACCACTGCTACTTGGCAAAGTATATGAATCTAGAATCAAAAAATATAGATACTATTATTTCGAATGTAGAAACATTAGTGACAGAAATGAAAGCATGGAGAAATGCAAATGTAAAGTTTGTTACTAGAGAGGAAAACACAGGGAAATACGAAAGTCTAGTATTGTATACCCACGACCAACAGATGGCAGATAGAGTTTTCAAGAGTGGTTACTATAAGACAACAACCGAAGATTTTTTGAATACTACTTCGAATAGTTCTAAGGAAAGCAATATATTAGAAAATAAAAGAGTCAGAATGAATGAGACTCTAAATCTTATCTTCAAAGCCATAGCTAGTCCAACCTCCCAAGAAGAACGCATACTAGCGGAGCCAGCAGAGGATTTATCTGACACTTTACTTTCTGATTTGGAAGAAATAGGTTTGTCAACTATAGAGAGAGAAGCCATACCAGAAGATGAAGTGGAACCTCTACCAGAAGATTTATTTGATGATTTGAGTGATGAAGATGATCCGGCAGCAGGTAATTAATCAGTATTTTTGGGCTAAAGTCTACTCGTTTACACCCCAAGACTGAAATAATCCCGCTGCTTAGTGTAAACATATTCATCTGAAGTCCGAACTGACCAACCTGGAATGTGGATTACATACTCCACACTTTTGCATTTCAGAAATTCCCACCATATCTATGGGCAAAAAAGATTTGACTTGATATGCCACATTGTGGTACTAGCGAGCTTGTCTAGCAATATGATTTACCTCCAGCCCGTAGTTTGGAGGTTATCCCTCCAGAGATTGCCCCATTCTTGTGAGTGACCCTCGGCAAGGATGGGGCAGCTTTTTTTGTGCACTCGCCTTCTCAATCGTCTGAAATAAGGCACACTTCTTGCCTAAAACATCCTTAGAACCGCTCAGACCCCCCAAAATAAGTAACACAATTCCAATATGTTGCATAAGTTTGTCCAATATTGGTTGTTTACTACCTTCTACCCATATATCCGCTTGCCTCAAGGGAGCAATAACAGGATGGACTGATGATACCTTCGCCTACTCCAAAAGATTTAACGGTAATGATTTTCCTAGCTATTGCCTGGTGGTTGTTATTGGTGGCGCTGGTCCTATGAAGCGAAATTTCGGCTCCGCTTTTTTGTTGAGTGCATATAATTATCACTGTGCCGCCAATACTTAGTCTCATTTGACACAGCCCACTTTGGTATAGTAGTCTGAAATCAGTTCACGTTCCTACTAGCACTCGCTTCTTGCGCGACAATCTTTCAGAACCGCTCAGACCTACAAAAAAAGCAAGTCGTTTCTAATCAGTTGCATAGGTTTATCCATTGTTGGTGGTCTATTACCGAGACGCCAGGGGGGAACCCATGTCAGATGAACAGGTGGTTGAACTGCTGCAAAGCTGTACCATGAAACCAGAAGATATCATGCAACTAGACGATATAAAGTCTAGAATGGAGATCCTCAATGAGATTGAAAAACGGCTGCGGCTGATAGTGGAAGAGTTGAGAGAGCGCTAGCCACTTCAAAACAACATCGTTATAATTAACTGAGCAGCGAACCCCTTAGGCTACGGTATAGACTGGAGAGAGGAAGAGTCGGAGAGGTAATCCACCAAAGGAATATTCTGAAAAATGCGAACTAAGACAAAAGATATCACAATCATTTCAGAGAAGTCTGACATTGAAGGCAAACTGAAAATGCCAGGAAAAGTGATGATCCTGGGGTCCTTCACTGGAAGCATAAACTGTAACAGCTTGGAAATCTTCAAAGATGGCAAAGCTGTCTGCACTATTGAAGCTGAAAATGTCATCATCGCTGGGTATTTTGAGGGTGAACTAGCCTGCTCCGGTCTCCTAACGATTGCCAAAACGGGAATGGTGAAAGGAAGGGTAGCATACGGAACTTTGTTAGTAGAACTTGGCGGCGTATTAGACGCTGAAGTTTTTCAATTAGAATCTCGGGACACGAAGTTAGTCCCTTTCCACCCCAAAGGAGTTCATTCCGATAAGTAGGGGGAAAATCCTCCACTAATTTGTTGAAGCTTGGTCCGACCTCTAACTTAACCCATATCTTGTGACAGAATAGATTCCGGCAAACTGTGAATTAAGGGATGTAATCCACATTTTCATAGTGACAAGGTGAGTTCAGGCCTTTCGATCCTACATTGATATTCTTCAAGACTTCGCCTATTGTCCCACCCAAGAACAACTGGCCCTCTTCTTGCGGAGATTTTCGAAACTATGGTCAATGGCGGTCACCAGAAAGATGTGATATAGTGGTGGCGAAGTTTCTCGGCAGAGGTGTCAATATTGTGCTATTCAGAATCTTTTCCGCATAGCACCGAAAACAGGGAGATATGTGGAATTTCTTCCGTAAAACCCCCTCATTATGGGGATATGCAGAAGAAATTCTGTCTACTCATAGTTAGGCCGCATGGCAGGTAGTGCTAGGGGACGGACAAGAAATCGGCGAGCGTGACGCCAAACAATCTCATCTGCTAACCTCTACGACCGAAGACGGGGTTTCGCCGCCACAGTCCGGCGCAAGTCATTTTCAAGCAAGGAGAAACAAAAATGGCTGATAAGGGAAAAAAAGACAAAGGCAAAAGGGAAAAACAGAAAAAGGCCCAGCTTAATCCAAAGGAAAAACGAAAATTGAAAAAAGAAAAGAAGAAATAAATGCCCGGTGCTGTTCGGTGACCTTAAATCAAGCACGGAAGTTGTGTGCCAGTTACTAGAAGAGACAATTCAAACCGTCGCAAATGGCGGCCTAACATTACATACTTTAATGCAAAGTCGGCCTCCTTTTGACTTACATCAAGACCTTGTGGTCGGCTCATCGGAGCCAAGACTGTGAATTAAGGGATGTAATTCACAGTTTCACTCCCGTTCTGATGGGCCTTGGCTTTTTGCTCAGAATTGAAACCAATTCCGTTTCACATATCCTTCTCATACCTTTAATTCTCGCCAAGTTTACATATTGATAAGCTATCTGCAATTTCCCATCACAGGTATCCCCACCAACATCTTGATGACACTAGTCGTACCTACATTTCCATTATTTGGGGGATCGCTCTACTGATAGCGATGGCTGGCCCAATGGACTAATATGCAATCCAACTAACCGATCAGGATCTTGCATGTTTCTCATCATAACAGAAACTCTCCGACCTCTTTTAACTTGAGGCTTGACTGAGCGACCTATAGAGATTAATGTGCACGTACTAAGGGTCCAGTCATATTGAAGGGTCGGTTTCGCTCTGAAGGATCGTTTCCTTTGCCAAAGCGGTGACCTGAGATTTGGGACCATAACAGAAACTTTTTGAAGGAGGTCAGCACTGTGGCAGAAGGAACTGTAAAGTGGTTTAGTGAGAGGAAGGGGTATGGCTTTATTGAGCAGGAGGATGGTGAGGATATATTTGTTCATCACTCCGCCATCAACATGGAAGGATTCAAAACTCTTAATGAAGGTGACCGGGTGAGCTTTGACGTAGGGCAGGGCCAAAAAGGTCCTGCAGCCGAGAACGTCACCAAGCTTTAGTTGGCAGCAACACGCTTATCAAGGGCATCTTATCTTATTCAGATGAGATGCCCTTTTTTGTAGATATCAAAGAAGCAATAGGGCCCTGTCTAGGTTGTGTTACACAGAAAATCTACTTTTATCAAAACTTCGTTATGATCCCAAATAGTTAAAATATGCTAATCATACGTGTATGATCCCAGTGCTTGGTGCAACCTTGATTATCTGGAATCCAGATCGGCCCACTGCGAGTGAAGATTACATACTCTACACTTTTCGATTTAAGAACCAACTACATATCCTGGGGTTGAACCGAGAATAAGAAACTTCCAACTCTCTCTTTTCCCTCTCCCACATTCAAAATCTCTTAACAATGTTTTTTTCGTATTCGGGGAAGTAATCACCAATAACCGGCAAATCGAAACGAGACAAAATCATCGTATTGCTCTCACGTTCGAGCAAAAACTCAAATGATTTTTCAAGCAGCGTTTCCGGACTGACCTTGCTCGCCGTCAATTTCTGATAATAATCCTGGGAAAGAGTAACTAGGTGGGTTGTAGTGGTTGTCTCCCTGACGGTCACCTCAAAGGTTTCAGTGTCTTTCTGCTTAACCTCGATCCTAGCCATGCCTCAATCCTCCCATTTAATATTTCCAAAGAGGAAGGTCACGAAGGACGGTCATATCCACGGTCCGCCTTAGGCGGATTCATGAATTGTCCGGGCTAGTCTTCACTGGCAACTTAGCGCCTGCCAAGTATGTTCTTGCTATCCCCCCTGGCGCGTCTCAACCGACGTCAGGGAAGGCAAGGCGCTCGATCTCATCCTGCAGGACTTTGAGATCAGCCAGAAACTGCTTTCTCTGCTCTTCGATGAACTGCCCAGCCAACCGATGGTAGTATTCGATCCCGGCAAGAAGGTTTTTCTTGAACTTGCTGAAGTACGCCGGTGTACGAAAGGAGAGTTTTAAACTAAAGTTCTTGGTCTCTTCACGGAGGTGGTCTATGTAGAGCATAAGTTCCTTGATGAACATGTGCGGACGTTCTTTATTGGTCATAAGCGATAGCCGTCCGTAAATGTGTGCCACCATTTCCTCCAGAGTGGAGATTTTGCTGAAATCCAGAATGCTGGGACCGCAACAGATAGAGGGGGTGGCCGCTGGATCGATGTCGTACTTCAGGGTCGTACTACCGCCCAAGTCATGACAGATGCAGGATTTGCGGAGCACGCTTTCTTTTGCGGCGGCAAGCTGTTCTGCTGACAGCCCTTCCTCCGGGAGGTGTTGGAGTTTGCGCTTGACGTACAGACGCGAGGACGGACAGATCGGGATCTCAGTAAATTCAGTATTCAGCCTCGCGGCCCCTTTCAGACAAATGCTGCCAGGCTTGCCCTCACGGATATGTTGGCGACGGGTCTCCTCACTGGCGGAAGTTCGCAGGTTCCAGAAAGGGATCCCTAAAGGAGAGCTGTCGCTCAAGTAAACATCTCCATCCGTGGCGGCAAGAAGTTTCTCCAGATGGGCGTTGTCAACATTCGTCACCTCAGGTACGAGCAGGAAAGGCGTTCCCCAGCCGGTTCTATCGATCATGTAATATCGCAGCAAAAACTCGTTCTCGCGAGCTGTGGCGATGCCGCCTTGAACGGTTAAACCCATTTCGTGGGGCTCATTGTTTACCGACCAGCCTCGGTCTGCGAGGGCCTTGGCGTAGGCTGCATGAAGCGTATCAGTGAGTTCCTGCCTTTTCTCTTTGAACTCCTCCAGGACCGGCCCCAACAAATAGCCGTCAGTGGCGAAAGCGTGCCCACCGCAGTTGAGGCCGGATTCGATGCGATACTCGGACACCCACAGCCCCTTCTTGGCGAGGAATCTTCCCTGTATCGAGGCAGAGCGGTAATCGCTCACCTTCAAAATAATCTTCTTTTTGAGTTCACCGTTGTCGTCGGGAAAAAAGTCGTCGAAAGTGGCCGCGTACGTATAGAGTCGCTGATTTATGCCCGCCGAAAAGACGACTGACGAGTTCAGAGTGCTGTTAGCAAAGCCGCGGAGGGCCGCCATGGCATCAGTGAACTCGGCAGGGAGCTTCTTGCCATCCCAGTAGACGTCGCGGTCGAGCTTGGTCATAATGTTGACGTCGATGCTGCCTGGGACGGCACGCTGGCGCAGGTCTTCCTGCATCCGGGCCTTCGCCTCCGGTTCGGTTGTTGCAAGCATTTCGCCATAGGCTTGCTTGAGTGGCGTCTCGGGCAGCATTTCGAAGTAGCGCGTGATCTCGCTGCCGTCCTCGAAGGGCGAGGCTTGCAGCGCCTCTACCTGCAGCCGAATCAGCCGGTCCAACAGATTCAGATAGGCCGTGATGCGGAGGGCTCGAGCATCTTGGTCACGGTTGCTGATTTCTTCGTACGGTTCGCCATGCTTCTCACAGTGGTACTTTCTCACCTGTTCGACAAGAACGTCGTCCACTAATGGTATAACCGAAGAGATTCCATACTTCGCCACCCGCAGGGGGGTATCAATGGTGAATCCTGTTCCCATCACTGGTATGTGAAAGGAATGGCTGCCATTTTTCATAGATTAGCCTCTCGTGTTGTTGATCGCATCTCAGCAGGAACTTCCACTCGTGTTCCTAAAAATTATCAGATGTCGAAAAAGAAGAAAAGCAAAATTACCAAATTGAGAATTTTTTGTCTAGATAATTCATGGGAATTTAGTCAAAATTCTTTGTAGTTCCGCTCCTTTACCGAGAGGTGTCCACGAGTAGAGTGGGGGAAGTGGACTATGAAAAATTTTAAGCAGGTCCGCACCGATATCAGAAAAATGTATCATAAATATTACCACTGGCGTCAGCTTACTGACCTACACGGCTGACAGATGTTGCCTTGAGACACCTGTAACGTATTAATATCCTAGGCAATTATTGTTGGCCTACCCCTATCCCTTTGCTCCTGGCTCCACCTCCGAAGACCTTATGGCATAGATCCTGCATTTTTCCTCGGTGGGATTGTCTAAAACCTACACATATCAAGGTGACAGCAATCTCACAGGGGGAGGCAGGCAATGTTTAAACGACAAAATAGCATATGTCCAAGGCCAGAACTAAAGTGGTCGGTTTCTGCACAAGTTGGGGGCGGGATAATGCACGGAGAAACAAGAGATGTGAGCCTTCAAGGAGCCTTTATCCGCTGTCGAAATCCGCTCAATCTGAATGAAGTATTTGATATGGTGGTGGATGTTCCAGAAAAATCCCTAAATGTCAGAGCTGAAGTTGTCTGGTCCAATATCCACGGTCCCGACGATAAAATCACACCCCGGGGGATGGGTGTTCGTTTTGTGAAAATCTCCAAAGAGGACCGTAGGATCATTGCTCAAAAACTTGACCACTATGCAGTCGGCCAAGAGGCCTGTGACTATCTGGATACGTTGGAGTTTGAGTTGAAACAACTTTAACACTACTCTGTCCTTCCGACTATAGCTCAGCTACCTCAGGATCTTCTCCTCGACACTTTCTAATTAAGGTTTCAGTGTTCAGAGCTTTCGCTGTAATTCCCTGACACCTGACACCTGAAACCTCAGTCATGGCCTGGATTCTTTACTCCCCTTGACCATGCTTTAGCCCAATTGGTCCTGAAAAACGGGGACACTTCTGATGATCCACTACTGACCAACTGGGCAAAAAATGATAAACTATCACATTGCTAATTCTGTTGGGTAGGCAAGAGTTCGTTGAAATTGAGTAGAGGCAGAAACTACCGATACTATCACACTCACACAGGGAATGTGGCGGCAGGGAGGGAGATTGCCATGAAAGGTTACAGTAAGAGCCCGGTAATTGTTCTTGTGTTGCTTTTAGGGATGTATATTTTTGGCTTGAGCGCTGGTTTTGCTGAAGAAAAGGGGGGCATCGTGGGTTGGGAAAAGGACAGCGCTTACAACAAGCTCTATGACCTTGATGAGTGGGACAGTCTAAAGGGTAATGTCGTGGGTTTCAAAAAAATCACCCCCCTAAAAGGCATGTCCCCCGGGGTAGCACTGCTCGTCCGAGATGGAGACAGCGATGAAACTGTCACCGTTCACCTCGGCCCCAGCCCGTTTGTTAACCCCAACAGCATTTCACTCAGGAAAGGTGAAAAGGTGAAGGTGAAGGGCGTATGGGCGGAGATTGACGGCAAGGAAGTATTTATGGCGTCCAAGGTGAAAAAGGGCGACTATTATGAATATAAAGTGCGATTAACAAAGGATGGAACTCCTTTCTGGACCATGAGTCCGGAAGAGTTGGCCAGGGAGAGAGCTGGCAAGTGAATGGTCGCAGCAGGTCATTCATGAAATATCCGGGCTAGATTACTCTGACATGGAAGTTTTTCACCATAAGCAACACTGACGCCAAGGTGCGGGTGAGCGCAAGGCCCCTAGTGGATGGACGTAACTGCTTGAAAACCATTAACTATGATCCAGCCGCCATATGTTTGGCACTGCTTTTGCTTAATGGGTATTGGTCAGAAAAGTCGGGCCAGCGGATACTTTTTACTGCCATTCATGGGCCAGGCTTTTTGAGAGTACCCGCGGGTGATGGCCGTGGGCCAGCGCATCGAATGTTCTTGATCTTGGTTCTGGTACGACGAATATGAGCAGCAGTTCCTCAAAAAGTGAACTTAAGAACAGTAGTCCTAAAAAGGAAGCTACTAAGAAACTCGATTTTCTCCTCGATACTATTGATACCGAGGTCGCTAACCTGGCGGACGTCGTGGAAGTGACCGGGCCTATCTTGGATGATCAAACCCCTAGCGAAGAGGTGCCGACCATTAGCCTCGATGACGGGGTGATAGGGACGGACAGCTTGGAACTGGACGTGGATTTGTTCGGAGAGTCGGATGGGCCCCAGCCTGAAGACGAGCCTGCGGATAATCAGGCACAAGCTGCAATTAGCCTCGATGACGGGGTGATAGGGACGAACAGCTTGGAACTGGACATGGATTTGTTCGGAGAGTCGGATGGGCCCCCACCTGAAGGCGAGCCTGCGGATAATCAGGCACAAGCTGCACTGGATGCCATGAGTGACGCTGAGGGTGAAGTTGAAGCCATGTTGGCTCAGGAGGCGTCGATGGACGCCGGAAGTCCTCCTGTAACCGAGACGAGCAAGGAGGCGGTGGATGAAGACATTTCCAAGGCATTAGACGAACTCCTCGCCACCCGTGAAGTGGATGCATCAAAGATCCTTGAAAAAAAACCGGTGCCAAAGCAAAAAAAAGAACCTAAGAAGCCTCCTGTTTTAGGAGATCAGCTATCCGAGGATCTCTTTGACGATTTGGAAAAGGATTTTAAGCCCGCGGGAGATGGGGCTGCCGCTGCGGAACCGAATGCCGAGGAGAAGGAGTTCTCCAAAGATCTCTTTGAAGAATTGGAAATGGACTTTCAGGCCGGGGAAGAGACCGCTACCGCTGCCGAACCGGTTGTCGTTGACGAGTGGATTTCAGAAGATCTGCTTGGCGACGTACAATTACAGGATGAAGGGGCAGGCAAAAATGCGGGTGAGGCGGCCACTAAAAGCGGTTCTGAAGAAGAGTTGGCTGATTTGCTAACCGAGAAGATTGAAGCGCTGGTAGCCCGGCTGGTGGAGGAACGCTTGGCAGTCATTGCTGAGCGCGTTATTAAAGAAAAGATCAATAAAATTTTTGCATCCATGAAGTAAATTTTCGATTTTTCAACTCTGTATCATTCGAGACAATCCCACCCAGATCTAGTAATCCATTTTGACCAATCTCACTTTTTTGTGCTAGGTTAGTTTTCTGACTGATAACAGGCGAGGAGATCAGACCGATGGAGCCAATCAAAGGTTTTCGAATGGTTTCTAGTGTCGCCGTACTGTGCTTGGTTCTTAACCTGCTTGTTGGCTGCGCCACGACTTCAGAAAATGAAACGAGCCCAACATACCAGTCACCGCCGGGGACCAAGACGACAATCATCCTCCTTCGGCATGCGGGCAGGGATATCTACAGTGCTGAGGCAGACGATCCCCTGACATGGCAGGGTAAAAGACGGGCTCAGCATTTGCCGAAAGTGATCGGCGACATGGGAGTGAGCGCAATTTACTGTACGAATCTGCGGCGCAACAGGGCCACGGCTCAACCATTGGCAGACCATCTTGGCCTGAAACTAAACCTTGTATCCCAATCCCGGTTGTACGATTACAAGAAGCTGTCCAGGGACCTTTTGGATGAATTCCTTACCAAGTACGCCGGGGGCGTGGTGGTGTGGGTTGGAAATATAAGAAACGTGGAGGAGATGTACAAATTGTTGGATGGCACCGGTAGTCCACCAACCAAATACGGCGATGTGTTTATAGTGACCATACCAGACATCGCCCCACCTCGTATCAAGAAGATGACCTACGATGAGTAAACCGGTGGGTTTCTATCGGGATGAAGACGATGGATGAGAGCTCAGGATTTGCTTTTTGAGGCATGGACGAGATCATCTCGCACCGCCCCTTGCCTCGGCAAGCCAATTCGATGTGCGGCCGAGCCAAGTGCATGCGCAGTAGCCGGACCGGTAATCATCAGAAGCGAGATTAATACCAACCCTCGGCCCCAACCCAATGGCTGCCCGACCACAGCGGCAAACAAAAGCAAGACAACGCCAAACACGCCCACCTTACCGGTGGCATGTAACCGGGTGTACACATCAGGCAACCGGATAAAGCCCACCACACCCACTACCGAAAAGAGGGTGCCAACGACAACGGCCAGGATAGCGATTAGTTGGAAGATAGTTTCCATGTTTACCCCGTGAGTTGGTTACCAACAGCAAGTCAATGCTACACCACCTGCCAGCTAGAACATCTGCTCGTCCGCCACATATTTGGCCAGAGCAATCATCCCTACGAATCCCAGAGCTGCGAGCCCCAGGCTGACGTCAACGTAAATGACCTGCTGGCTTATGAGCGAGAGCAACACCAGGACTGCCAAAGTCAAAGTGCTAAGCAGGTCCAATCCCAACAGGCGGTCGATAACATTTTCGCCCCGCCACACACGGTAGAAAGCGACGGACATCAGAACAATATGAATGAGTAGCGAGATGTAGAGAATGGACGTAAATATGATTTCAAGAGTACCCATTAGCTAGACCTTTCCGGTTATTGTCTTATCCGACTCAAGGGCTACGTTCCCTATCAAGAAAATATCTTCTCCAGCAGATCCATCCGCATTTTCTGTGCCTCTGCCACATATTTCTCTGATTTGGTGGCGTCAAGGCAATTGGTATACATCACACCCTGTTCATCCATCTCAATCACCAACTCTCCCGGTGTCAAGGTGATGGCATGGGCGCTCAGTGCCATGCCGAGTTCCGACTCAGATTCAGACGGGATTGCCACGATACCTTGCTTGACGGGTAGGGCTGGATCAAGAACAATGCGGGCTACCTGAATGCCACTGATAATCAGGTCATACGCCAGAATGACTACATATTTGATCAGAGCTATGAAACCGGATGGTAGGCGACGCCAAGCCATAGGGCGGCGCTGAGGACGGATAAGGAGGAGAATCCCTGTGACAATCAACAATCCGACAATCAGGTTGCTGAGTTCGAAGTTGGATGACAGTTCCAGATACACGAGCAGAAGCGGTACTATTAGTAGCAGATTATACATCTTTATCCCCCCATCACAGCCTGAATGTAACCGGCGGGGTTCCCCAACCAGACACTGGTATCCGTGGCCACTTGAACCAGTGGTTCAGCCCACAAACCGAGCAGCAGCACAAGAACGATGAGGATGGCAGGCGCGAGCAAATGATCGCCCCCTGGTTTAGCTTTGGCTCCCTCGGACGGTTCTTGCCACCAGATGCGCTGAAAGGCACGCATGGTGTAGAGCAAAGTCAAGATGCTGCCCACACCGATAAAAGCCAAGGATCCAAATGCAGCCCCATCAATACCACTGCGAAACAAGAACATCTTGCTGATAAAGCCGTTTGTGGGCGGAATGCCGGCAAGGCCGAGACTGCCGATAAAAAAGAGCACCCCGGCTGCCGGTATAGATCTTCCTACCCCGGTGACAACATCAAAAGAAGCAGATTTTACTGATGCTCTGCTGGCAACGTACCCGGCCAACATGAGCATTCCCGCCTTGATCAGACTGTGGTTGAAAGCGAATACGATGGCAGCAGCAATGGCCAATGGTGTGCCCCAGCCAATACCAACCAGGATGAAGCCTACTTGAGCCAGGGTGGAATAAGCCAACATGCGCTTGGCATTGTGCGTGCCTAAAGCTGAAAGACCACCGAAGACAACACCAACAACGCCCAAGGCCAGCAGCAAGGAGCGAATCGTTGCAGCTTGGGGCAGGAACAGGAGGGTGGTCATGCGCAGGAAGCCGTAGACGCCAAGCTTGACCACCACCGAGGAAAGCATAGCGCTAACGGCGGTTGGTGCAGCTGTATGGAAGTCCGGTTGCCAGAAGTGAAATGGAAAGACCGCACTCTTGACCATGAAAGTAGCCATTAGAAAACCAATGGAAGGCAGCAGTAACTGCCCGCCGCTGTCCGCCGCAATTCGTTTGGCCAGATCTGCCATATTCAGGGTGCCAAAAGAGACATACAGACAGCCAACAGCCAAAAGCATGAAAAAAGAAGCCAGCAGGCTGATATAAAAATACTTATAGGCTGCTTCTGTGCCGTATCTGTCATCGGATATGGCCGTCAAAACAGTGCCTGATATTACCAGCAACTCTGCAAACACATACATGTTGAAAAGGTCGCCGGTGAGTATGGCGCCGGAAAGACTTGTAGCCAACATCAAGTACAGTGGGTAAAAGGTTGGATACTTTACAACTGAGTCCTTGCTGCCGATTGCATACAAAACACCTGTGGCCAGTACCAGCTGACTCATCACCACAAAGACGGCCGCCAGCAGATCCCCTATCAGTGAAATGCCGAAAGGAGCGGCCCAACCACCCGATTGGAACACCACTGGTTGCCCGGAGCGCCAGACCACAGCCAGGAGCCAAGAGCTGCTCGCCAAGGCCGCCAGCATGGTCCCCAGAGTCCATACAGCCTGCAGACTTCGGCGCCGACCCAGCAGCAAGGCGATCATGGCTCCAGTCAAAGGTATCAGAATGGGTAGAAAAGCTAAATGGCTGTGGACCATGCACTTCTCCGGTGTCAGTTTACGGTTCTCAGGCTACTCTGTTTTAAAAGCCACGCGTCCCTCAGTTCTTCAAGCCATCTATCTCATCCATATCACTGGTCTTGTAGCGAGCCGAGATGATGTAGAGCATGGACAGAACAAACGCAGTGCCGCCCATGCTGATCACAATCGCTGTCAGGATCAACGCTTGCGGAAGCGCATCACTGAGGACACTTGTGGTATCGCTTACGTAAGCAGGTTCAATACTGATGTAAGCACCGGTGCTCAACAAAAACAGATTCACAGCATTGGCCAAGATGATCAAGCCAATGGCCGAACGGATGATATTGCGGCGTAAGAGTTGAAAGACCCCTAAGGCGAACAGAATACCGACGGCGATCGCAGTCAGGAGTTCCATGTATTAGTCCCTTTCAGAGAAATGGCTTTCTCGACTCCACTTCATCACTCTGTCTTGTTTTTCCAGTTCCTCGATCTCCTGGAGACAGCGAGTGCTCTCTGTGTCTTTCTCGCCGGGGTGTCCCAAGGTATTTAGCATGTGAGTCACGCTTCCGAGCACACTAAGGCAGATGGCCAATTCGAAAAGAAAAGACGTACTCAAGTGGAGCCCTTTCGGAAGAGGCAGCCCAAGCATGTGGCCAAAATCAACGTTGGAGAAAAAGCTGCCATTAACCAAGGCAGCCGTGATACCCGTGAAGATAGCCAGCAAAATACCTGTAGCCATGAGAGGTGAGGCTTTCAGCCAACTCAACCGACTCCTGGTCTCATCATAGCCAAACACCACATACCAGAAGCCCACAGCCAGACTGATAATTACCCCGGCGGTGAAGCCGTCGCCGGGCTGATCGTGCCCGTACATTATGTGAGTTACTCCAATTATCATTGCTAGCGGCAGCGCCACATAAGCCAAGACACGGATGAAAGATGATGTTTTCTGGCCACCGATGCCGAGTGTTGAAAATGGATATGGGCTGGGGGCAGGTAATTCATCCAGTTGGCTGCCCGTGTCTCCAAACTTGCTGGCGGCATAACGCAATAATGTGTATATTCCCAGGCCGGCCATGCTGAATACACCGATTTCAATCAAGGTATCTAGCCCACGGTAGTCCACGATGATAGCACCCACAATGCTCTTGGACCCGAGCACGGTTTTGGCATTTGTCTGGTAAAAAGGTGTCACTAAACTCTCGCGGGACCGAGATAGCAGAGCCGCCAGGGTGATCAGCATCACCATCACACCACTGACCACTGCAATCAGAGCATCACGAACCAGGCCGGCAGGTTTTTGTCTAAAGGTGACATCCTGTGCTTTAAGACGCTGCAGGCGGGGCAGTCGCGCTAGTGCGAGCACCAGAATTACCATCGCCAAGATGTCCACCACTATCTGCACCAGGGCCACGTCAGGGGCTGGTTCCAATACCATCAACCCGGCAATGCCAAAACCGGAAGCGCCCAGGGCAAGTATGGCAGTAAAGTCGCTAGCAACCACAATACTGGCCAGGGATGCCCCGACAATGAGAAACAAAGCGAAGATACGAAGGATTGCCATTTCGCCGCTGAAACTTAATGCGGGCCAGTTCATTACTGATAGGTCCAGCTCCAGTGACAGGCCACGGAAACCGATAAACAGCATTACCGTTGAAGCTAGAATAATCGCTAGGTAAGTGCGCAGCTTGCCTCGTTGCAGCCGTGTGGCCCAAAAGGCAGATTTATCAATGGTGGCTAGAATTCCATCATAGAAAGTATTGAGAGTCAGTCTTGGGGCGAGACGAACTTGAAGTTCCCGTACTTTTTCTCGGTAGATGAACAGGACTACCCCTAAGCTTATGGCAAGGGCAGACAAAAGCAACGGCACGTTGAGGCCGGTCCACAGGGCCAAAGAAACCTTAACCTTGAAGCCGTGAGCAGCCCGAGCCGCGTTGGCCAGCAGTGCGGCTTCATCTTTCGGCCCAGGCAGCTGAGCAAGGATTAGGGACAAGATGGCAGGGATGGCAGGTGCCAGCACCATTGCCTTGGGAGCCTCGTGACCACAAACGGCTGGATCCCGCGGCTCTCCCATAAAGGTATCCCACAACAGCATGATCGCCAGGGTGAACATCAATGCCCCGGTGACAATACTTGCCAGGGTGAATATCCAGGCCACCATGTTTGGTAATGAGGGATGAAAAGTCGTTGCCAGCAGAGTTTCTTTCGCCAAAAAGCCAAACAGCGGGGGCAAGCCCGCCATTGACAGCGCGGCAATTGCACCAACTCCAAAAGTATAAGGCATGGATCGGCGCAAACCGCCGAGGCGGCTCAGGTCCCGGGTTCCCGTTTGGTGATCCACAATGCCCGCCACCATAAATAAAGCGGACTTGTACAGGGCATGGGCCAGGATCCCAATTATTAGTGCCTTGAAGGCAATCTCAATATCCTGCCCAATCATCATCATGAGTATGCCCAACTGGCTAATGGTGGAGTAAGCCAATAAGGCCTTAAGGTCATTCTGTTTCAGTCCCAGATAGGCACCAGTCAACATGGTGGCCATACCCACAAGTGTCAGGAGCCAGAACCAGATTTCCGTTTGTCCCAGGACGGGATTTAGACGGGCCATAAGGTAGATGCCGGCTTTTACCATAGTGGCCGAATGGAGATAGGCACTGGCAGGTGTGGGGGCACTCATGGCATCCGGCAGCCAGATGTGGAAAGGGAATTGAGCGCTCTTGGTGAACCCCCCAAGCGCCACCAATCCCAAGATGACGGGGTACAATGTGCTATGGCGCAAAAGATCCCCGCTGGCCAAAATCGTGGTGAAACTTGTACTGCCGCACACCTGACTGACAAAGAGTAGCCCGATGAGCAAGGCGATGCCACCGCCACCGGTGATGAACAGCGCTTTAAACGCCCCCCTTCTGGCAGTCTCGTCCTTGTACTTGTAGGCCACCAGCAGAAAAGAGATGATGCTGGTTGCTTCCCAAAAGATGAACAGGGTAAGTACATCGCCGGCCATGACCAGGCCCAGCATAGCCCCCATGAAAAGCAGCATGTAGGTAAAAAAGCGCCAGGCGGACCGGTCACCTTTGAAATATTGCCCGGCATAGATAATGACCAGAATGCCGATGAAGGTTACGAGAAGTCCAAAGAGTGCGCTCAGGCTGTCAAAATAAAGCCCCATGTTGAGCCCAATTGAGGGCAGCCATGCTACTTTCCAGGAGAAAACCAGATTGGCTTGTAGGTTATCCAGAAACGATACCAGGATACAGAAAGATGAAAACGGTGCCAGCGCCAACAACCAACTGAGATGGGTCACATTTAGCCGCCGGTTTAGCCACGGCAGGCCACACAACGCAGCAATGAAGGCGCCGGTGAGGATAATGATGAGCGGTAATAATATTGCTGCTTCGGACATGTCAATTAACCACGGCAAGATTGATTTGCCAGTTTATATCGTGATGATGCGAATTTCAAAAAGAATTTGCAGTGGACCGATGAAGCGGTCAGGATTTAACCATACGTGTAGTGTTTTGGTAAGCTTTGATTTGTTCCAACAAGAAACATCAAAATATAGCCAGGAACAGGTAGGACAATACCGATACCTGCGTCCCATGGATAAACTATTATTTGCGCATACGAGTGGGAGCTCGCAACGCTTTAAAGCACGATCCAGGTGGCCATCCTGGTGCTGCTTTGCAGGACTTTGCTGGAGACGCTGCCCATAAAGAATTCTCTTACTCCGGAAAGGCCTCGCCTACCCATCACAATGGTCCCGTAGCCGTTGTTCCTGGCCTCGTCCAGGATATCACTGGCCGCGCTTCTACTTCCGTCCACCACTTTTTTAGTTATCTGAGACTCATTTAGGCCAGCCTGCAGAAGCATTTCCTTGGCTTTATTCATAAACGGTTCTATCTCCTGGCCCGCCTTGGTTTTCCAGAGCTCTTCGAGCTCGGGAGCCTCGTCCAACACCTCCTGGGGAACAAAGCGTCTCAAGTGCCGCATGGTGTGAAAAAGAGTCACCGGGGCATCGGTTCCGGCAAGCATGAAGCCGACATGATCTACCGCCCTGAGGGCATTATCCGAGCTGTCAACGGCAACCAGTACCCGGTTTGAGGTCACCTTACCTTCCACGATCCACACCGGACATACTCGGCAGTATTCCAGAAGCTTGCTGGAGACCTCGCCCATGAAAAAGGCCTCCAGTCTACTTCGGCCACGGGTGCTAATAAGCACAGAATCAGCCCTCTTGCTTTCTACCCAATTACAGATGTCTTGGGGAATACTATCCGCTTTTTTTCGATAGACTGTCTGCAGCCGGTCCTCTTCGAAACCTTTCTGAAGGAAGAAGTTCTTGGCCTGGCTGAGGATTTTTTCAGCCATACGGATGCTTTTATTCTCTAAAGCTTTCAACTTGGTGGCGATCTCACGCTTCATAGAACGATCATCCGCAAGGATTGGCGGCAGACTGGGGAGGACATACTTAAGAGTTACTTCCAGGTTGTGGTCTTTGCCGTACATGAGATCAATGTATTCTAGGGATCTATGAGCATTGTCAGAACCGTCCACCGGCAAAACGATCATCTTAGTTAATTCACTCATGCTATCTACTCCAGGGGGTCATTACTTCAAGATTCGCCAACAAGCAAACTACTATCTTTCAGACTCTCTTGCATTGTCTTTTGATCAAGAGCACGCCATGGAAGTAAAGTACTCAAATGGTGAACATTGGCTAATCAGAACGAAGACTTTGAAGCGTTAGAATAATTACGCAAACGCTACTTGTCAACACTTTAGAAAAGGTGGTTTGAGCATAAAACTAGGAGCTACAGGATTGCATTGCAGCCCAGATGGATGGGTCAATATATAGCGAGCAGCGTGGAAGCAAAAAAACCCCCACTGATCTTCACTTGGGAGACCAGTGGGGGCCAGGCAGGGCCAACCTCGTAGGGGACCTGACATCCCGAGAGAAGAGAAAATGAAGAGGAAGCCCCACCGAATCCAAAGGCTATGAAAAAATCGTGCCATCTCAGTCTTGTTCTCTTTTTTCAAATATCTTTAGGAACTTATGATCAGATATGGCTGGGGTTTTTCAGGTGAAAATTGGCAAATAAATGCCTAGATTGTTACGAAAAGTACCACTTCAGTGTGCTGGCAAGGAGAAGGTAACGGAGACTGATGGGTGAATGAGAACAAGCCCGGATATCTGGGCGATTCGTCAAACATCGAGGTTGGGTTGTGGTCATGGGGAGGGGCTAGACAACCGCCCCAAATGGCCAGTTGATCGAAACTAGCTCAAGCACAGAGAGAAACTTCACCTCACAGTGCTCACAAAGATAGTATCTGCTTCCGGGTAGAAAACGCATCCAAAAACTGCGTCTTATTCGGTGCCGATCAATGCCGCCACACTTGGGGCAGGCCTTGCCACGAGTGAATATTCCCATTTTCGAACCATTGCCGGAAAGTGTAAATGCTTAGTATCCTTCAGCTTCTCTCATCAGCGTGAGGCAGGAGACCCCCACAGACTGGGCATCTCTTTTCAGTTGGCCTGATCATCAGCGTCGCCTTGCACTGAGTACATATGACCTTATTGAGATTTATTTTATTATCTTCGGTCATCTCGCAAGAGGGTCAGGTCATAATAGTGAGAGTTTTGTTAGTTAAAATTGTTGAAAACAAAGAGGCACAAATCATACCAATTCGTGGCATTACTATTTTCCCTTTAATTATAAAGATTTATCTGACATATACATGACAATATTCTTTTGCCATTGGGTAATCTAATTCCAAGAGTATGTAATCAGTTGCCACTTATGAGTCAGACTGGTAAGAGCGTACGGACTAGTGAGCCGAAACCAGGAGTACAGGGTTCTTTCCTCAAGAGGAACGGAGGGGAGAGGGAAGTTGCTGGTCTGGGGTTGGGGGACAAATCAGTGGTGGTTTTCAGGGAACGTGGCTGTCGGTAACATCAATATAGTATATTCGATTCTTTTCTAGGATAGGATCCGGACGTATTAAGATGATACTGTAAGATGAAATATCAGAGGACGAACTGGCGACCACAGCTGATTCATTTTCGAGGCGTGCACTTGGATAGGTAACATAATGGATTATCTCGTGATATTTATTATATATGCAATTCTTGTCTGGAAAAGGACATTCTAAAATGAGAACTCTCAATTTCCCCAGACAAGCGGTACACCGCTGGCATTTTGGCTCATCATCAGTTCGTTCACTTCCACGTCTTTCCACACCGATATGTTGAGGATCGCTCAACTTCCTACGATCTTGACCACTGCGTCGATCACTGCCTCTGCGCCGCTCATTTCCAGGCCGACGATCACCACTACCAGGATGCACTCAATGTCTCCTTTCAGAGTAGTACAATTTCGAAATGCAGGTGGGCAGACTACCTTAAATAAGATAGCATGTAAATAATATTTCGCATTTTTCAACAAGATATTTCAACGATAGGCTACCTCTACAACAATAAGATTGATATTTGAAGGTGGGGCTTGCCAAGTCTGGATGCGGCGAGGGGAGGGGAGGCGGTAAAAAAAACGAAACCCCCACTGACGAGGACATGTCTCTTCACCCATTCAAGACTCATCCTAAGTCTACCCCAGTGGGGGCTACTTAGTGGGGCCGCACTCTATGGGGCCCTACCAAGAGAGATTTATAGCCATCTCTCCTGTACTCTACCCTAACAAGAAGCATGCCTATTCAAATCATGGGTTGGTTTTCTTTATAATTCAAATGGTTATAATTTTTACTGCCAATAAACCTAGCTAAAAACTGTTGTCTAATCTACACAGGTGTTGGGAAAGTGCCACGTGTAATCGGTTCAGGGAACACCCTTTTCAATGGTCTCGGAACGCCGATCTTGAAACACCCGGGCTAGGCTCGTACTTTCAGCGGGTGTCCCGATCGGTTTTTATGCACCTTTTTTTCCAAAGCCCTCAGATATTCAGTTGCGACTTTACCCAGGCTTTGGGTTGCCAGAGCTTTGGTGATGAATTTTTGGTCTTCACTTGCCATATTCAGGAAGCGCACACCCATGCCACGGGGGGTGATTTCGTCATCGCGGCCGTGGATATTGGACCATACCACTTCTGCGTTGACTGAGAGGCGGCGGTCGGGAGCATCGATGGTCATGTCAAAGATTTCGTTTAGCCTTAGAGGTGTTGGACAACGAATAAAGGCACTTATTGAGCTGAAATTCAGGGTTTCTCCTGCTATATCGCCCTTGGCGTGCTGCACGATGACGGGCCATTTGACTTCGATCCTGGAGCTTTGGCGTCTTTCTCTTCTCACACGGCACCTCCCTGTTCAAGGTTGATTCCGCTTAGGTCATCACCCTGAAGATTATTCAACATCTAATTGTAATTTTCGATACTCACTTGGTCGCTGCCAACCTGGAGTTGCACTGCTATTCAGTTATTTCCAGTTTGTTGGCTTTCGCCGTGTGCAGTGAAACACTCAGAGATGGGATAGGTTTTGTCGCAAAGCCAGCAGTGGACATCACTTTCGTTTGAGACCCAAGAAATTTGTCTGTGGCCTTCTGGACACTGCTTGGGATGTTCAAATCGGAAGATGGATGTCACATTTCCAAATAGCCTATCCCTCAGGCGTAAACCCATAATTCCCCCCTGCTGTTAGAATTGAGGTCAAGTGACACCAGGCAAAAAATATGCCCGGATCATTTACACATATCTTTCTTATTCCTAGGATTGCACAAAGAACAAAATGGTAGGGTAGGTAAGAACAATACCGGGGCGATTAGAAAATTCTGTGAACTGGTAATTAAAAAAGCGCAGCGATTGGAATTTACCACACACTTGGCTTGTTTTGTCAAGTATGAAAAGAATTATTTTGCAAAATTGATCATTTATCAACCACTCCGGCCTCTAGTACGTTTTCGAGGTCAATCATAATGACACCTAATGAATTATTCACCACATCTTCCCATGAGATGCTTTTCTTTATGGTTGTGACCTCAGCAGATAGCGGCAGGACACCATACCTGAGCGTCCTCAGGCTGACAGATAGGGTCAAGAGGAAGGCAACTTCACCAGTCCTGTAATCTGACGATAGCAGTGAAGGCTCATCAGAGTTCTTTTTCACAGTAGTCGCAAATGTAAAGCTTCTCAGGATCTTCCAAATCGTCTCGGCTGACCAGAATTTCGTCCGTGGGGTCGCATCCCTTCCGGTAATCATCACCGTCGATACAGTTCTTACATCTCACTTTGCCATCGGCTTCAACTATTGCCCGAATATTAAAAAGATCAATGATCGTCATGCTTGTTGCGCCTCCTCCATTGAGAAATCGTGCCACCTACATGTTGGAACAGACGGGCAGCACCGCCCGTTTGGAGTTAAACTACTCCTCTTCGTAGTCGGATGATGGCCTGCAAGTATTACAATATTCAGGATTAGCCCTCATTATTCACCAATCGCCTGCTGCGACTGCAGGTCCTGAGGTCTTCTGGGGTTTGCTTGAGGCTTTTCTTGAGATTGGCGGTCAGCAGCGAACCCACTAAATGTAGCAATGAAACAAGCTGTTTAAAAAGTCGCGGTCACCCCTGGAGATCTGAGTGAATTGAACGCCCATGCCTCCAGGTACCATGTGCTTAAACCTCTTTTTCTGACTTTTCCAAGCAACTTCCGCAGTAACCACCAAGTGTCCCGCATAGGTGGGAGGTTTAATGATCAAGCGAAAAATATCATCTTGAACAGGATCGGTCAGGGCATGAATGAAGGCGCCTCCAGGGCTGATGTTCCTTGTTTCTCCTTTTACTATACGGTTTGGAGTTAACAAGAAAACTGGCCAGTCGACTTCAGCTCGGCTGTGTTGACGTTTTTTCTGACGAGTAGACATGAGGATACTATGCGTAGGTGACAACAGAGGTTATGAAAGAATCACTCTGTAACCTACCACACATAAGGATATTCCTGTCAATCGGGAAAACCACCATTTTGGAGCCTGGGGTGAAATTCGAAAAAAGGAGTAGATAGCCTGGTTTCTATTTGAATCGTTCTTCTCTCCAGGGATCTGCAGAGTTGCTGTAGCCTTGTCTCTCCCAGTAGCCTGGGTCGTCTTGGGCTGTGAATTTGATGCCCTCCAGCCACTTGGCACTTTTGTAAAAATAGCGGTCGGGAACCAAGGCGCGTACCGGGGCACCGTGGGCCCGAGGCAATTCTCTGCCAAAGAAACTGTGGGCGAGAATCACATTTTTCTTGCGGGCCTCACTGATCGGAATGTTGCTGGTATAGCCAGAGGCTGCCTCAAAAATGACGAAACTGGCGTTTTCCTTGACCTTGACCAGGTCCATAATTGTTGTCAGACGAACACCGCCCCAGTGAGAGTCAAGCAGGGTCCAACCAGTCACACAATGCACATCGCAGGTAAGGTCCGCCTGGGATAGATTGAGAAGTTCCTGAAAATTCAAGGTGGTCGGTCTTCCCACCTCGCCATGAATCTGGAGTCTCCAGTTCTTGCTATCGGCAGTTCCTTGAACGCCACCCATATCAATAATCTTTTTTACTGCATGCTGGCTTGGGGGTAGACGCGGTCTACCATCAGGCCTCATCTCTGCCGCCAGGGCGAGATTTTCCAGATCCATTAGCTTCACGAATATCCCCGGCAGGCCGATACTTACAACCGATCCGCTGGCTTTGGCCAAAAAGGCACGTCTGGACAGTTTTTTGGACTCGTTCATATTTACCCTAACGTTGAATACCTACACCAGCAAAAAGCGCTGCGCTCGCGCGATAGCGCGCCATCTACGGCTGTGCTCGCCTCAGACAGGACTTCACGTACGGTAAAGTACGCCTCGACCTGTCCGAGTCTGTGCGCAGTCCCGCCCTCGGCGGGAGCGCACTCTTGCACGTTTTTTCTTGGAGTAGGTATGCAACCTTAGCGTTTACCCTTCCAGTTCCACCAATTATAACCGATGGAGATGCCCTGTTCCAGGCACTGAGGTAGAATGAAACATCCGGGCTAGGGAATTAGATTCAAAAAAGTAGGAAATGTGCATGGAAGGTGACTACTCGGCTTTTTTCTCTTCCTCCATCACATCGTCATCACCGCCCAATCCGTACTTGGCCAGACGGTAGCGAAAGGAGCGAAAGCTAATGCCGAGAAGTTCAGCGGCCTTTTGTTTTGCCCCCCGTGTCCTCTCAAGGGCCTGCTCGAGAAGGTCCTTTTCCAGTTGGCCGAGGACATTATCCAGATCGATTCCCTCCTGGGGCATTGTAAGCGACACAGACTCGGTTTTAGATTGGACCTGGGTCTGCTTGAAACTGGAAAGAGTTAGGCTGTCGGGGAGGACTATGTTAGAGGCTTCCAGGGCGACGCTTCGTTCAATGATGTTTTCCAGCTCTCTAATATTACCGGGAAAGTTATAGCTCTTGAGAAGATCCAAGGCGTAGGCAGAAATTTTCCTGATGTCCTTTCCCATTTGGTCGCTGTACTTTTCCAGAAAATGCTGAGCCAGCAGGGGAATCTCATCAGGGCGTTCCCTTAGTGGCGGCATGTGAATGTTTATTACGTTGAGCCTATAGTAAAGATCTTCGCGGAACATTCCGTCCATCACTTCGCGTTCAAGCTCGCGGTTGGTGGCGCTAATGATGCGAACATCTACACTGATCTCCTCACTGCCACCCACCATTTTGAAGGTTTTTTCCTGAACGGCCCTCAGAAGCTTGACCTGGACAGGAGGAGGAAGCTCTGCCATTTCATCAAGAAAGAGGGTTCCCTTATGGGCTGCTTCAAAAAGGCCACTGCGAGTTGCGGTGGCCCCGGTAAAAGAGCCTTTTTTGTGTCCGAAAAGCTCGCTTTCTATTAGGGTTTCGGGCACACTGCCGCAATTGACCACCACAAAAGCCTTGTCTTTCCGAGGACTCTCACGGTGTATGGCTTTGGCTATCAGCTCTTTACCGGTTCCTGACTCTCCGGTAATGAGGACGTTGCTGGTGGCGGCGGCAATGCGAGGAATGAGTTCGAGGATCTTTCTCAGTTCAGGGCTTTCACCAACAATACCGTGGTAGTGAGTAGCACTAGCCGTATCTGCTGCTGCCTTTTCCTGGGGCTCGTGTGATTGGGCGGTGGCCAGGGCGTCCTGGATAACAGTTTTGATTTCCCTTACCTTGAAAGGTTTGGGCAAATAGTCGTAGGCTCCCCACTTCATGGCTTCAACGGCAGTGGAGGTGCTGGCGTAAGCAGAGATCATGATCACCACCGTATTCGGATGGAGTTCTTTACATTTTTTCAACACCTGGAGACCGTCAGTCTCCTTCATCCGAATATCGGTGATAACCAGGTCAAAGTCTTTCTTCTTCAGAATATTTATGGCCTCGCCACCTCCGGCCGCAGTGGCCACCTGGTAGCCTTCTTTATGGAGCATGATTTCTAGAAATTCTCTCATGCTGTGTTCGTCGTCAACTACAAGGATGCTGGCCATTCGGGTTCAGTCTCCTGCTATAGCGCTGCAATCTCGGATATAAAATTAAGCTTGGCGTATGGATGCGAGATGTAAACTGAAATCTCACCTCACATATCACTTATCGCCCATTGACGTTGGGGCTGCACATTGTTGGAGCCTTAGGATTTGGTCCTCAGTGCCCCTGGTATTCCTTGCAAGAATAGTACCTAACCGCTTGTGTTTTCCTCTGTGAAGATGACCTTGCCATCCCGAAGGACCATGACCGTTTTTCCTCTGAGCTGCCAGCCATGAAAAGGCGAGTTCCTGCTTTTGGAGCGAAACTGGTTGACGTCGACGGTGAACTCCCGGTTCGGATCAATGAGGGTGACATCGGCCGGAAGCCCAGGAGTCAGTCGTCCCAGGTCAACTCCAATAATGCGGGCGGGATTACTGGTCAATTTTTCTATTGCTTCCAGCGGGCTGAGCAATCCCTGATCAACGAGCCGCAGTGTCAGAGGGAAGGCGGTCTCGAGACCGATCATGCCAAAGGCGGCGTAGTCAAACTCCACGTCTTTCTCTATGGTGCTGTGGGGGGCATGGTCGGTGGCGATGGCATCAATAGTACCGTCGGCAAGACCTTGTTGAATCGCGGTTAGATCAAAGGAGGAGCGGATTGGTGGGTTAACTTTGAGATTGGTGTCAAAATTCTCGAGGGCCTCATCAGTGAGGGTGAAATGATGTGGCGTAGCTTCGGCGGTAACCTGTACTCCCTTCGCCTTGAATTGCCTTACCAGCTCTACTGCTCCAGCACTAGACACGTGAGCTATGTGCAAACGGCCGCCAGTGAGCTCTGCCAGACTACAATCACGAAAAACCATGACGTCCTCGGCAGCGCTGGGGATTTCCCTCAAGCCCAAACGGGTGGAGACCACCCCTTCGTGCATTACCCCATCGCCGGCAAGGTCACGATCTTCGGCATGGCTGATAACCGGCAGGTTAAACACCTGGGCGTATTCCAGGGCCCTCCGCATGAGCTGGCTGTTCATAACCGCTATGCCGTCGTCGCTGACCGCTACAGCTCCCGCTTCTTTGAGCTCAGCGTACTCGGCCAGCAGTTCACCTTTTTGGCCCTGACTGATGGCTCCTACAGGAAAGACTCGCACGAGGTCAGCTTCGGCTGCACGGCGAAGGATGAGGTCCGTAACCGCGGCATTATCATTTGCCGGTTTGGTGTTGGGCATGCAACAGATAGAGGTGAAACCGCCGGCAGCTGCCGCCTGACTTCCGCTTAGGACAGTCTCCTTGTATTCCTCGCCCGGTTCCCGCAGATGGGTATGCAGATCAATGAGTCCCGGCACCACCCAAAGACCATCTGCATCAATGACCTCCACGGAGTCTAGTTTTTTGTCCAGTGCACCCGGAGGACCTAGGTCATTGATTTTGTCTCCTTCAATGAGGAGGTCGTGTATGTCGTCCAAACCGCTTGCTGGGTCAAGGACTCTGCCGCCACGGATGAGCTTACTCATCTTTTTCACCTCCTATGAGTAAATAGAGCAGAGCCATGCGCACGGCGACGCCGTTGTTTACTTGGTCCAGGATCACGGAATAGGGTCCGTCGGCCACAGCAGGGCTGATTTCTACGCCGCGGTTGATTGGGCCGGGATGCATGATGAGCACATCCGGTTTAGCCTGGGACAGTTTTTCTTCATTTAAGCCAAAAACACGAGCATACTCTCTGAGGCTGGGTAGGAGCATTTGACCTTGCCGCTCCAGCTGTATCCGTAGCATCATGATCACATCCGCTTTGGGGATTACATCTTCGGGACGGTAGAAAACTTCAACCCCGAGCTTGTCCAGATCGTGTGGGATCATGGTAGTCGGGCCAGCTACCAAGACTCGAGCTCCCATTTTGGTGAGGGCCCAGATATTGGAGCGTGCCACTCGGCTGTGAGCAATATCTCCGATGATGGCAACGGTTTGCCCGGCTATGGTGCCTTTCTTGTCTTTGATAGTGAGAAGGTCGAGCAAGGCCTGGGTGGGATGTTCGTGCATGCCGTCACCGGCGTTGATCACCGCAGCCTGCACGTGTCTGGCCAGCAGGTGGGGAGCGCCGGCAGCGGAGTGACGAAGCACGATAACGTCCGGATTCATGGCCTCTAGATTTCTTGCGGTGTCCAGCAAGGTCTCACCTTTTACAATGCTGCTGGTTGAGGCAGATATGTTAAAGGTGTCCGCGCTCAGCCGCTTCGCCGCAATCTCAAAAGAGGTTCGAGTTCTGGTGCTGGGCTCATAGAATAAATGGACTACAGTCCTGCCCCGCAAGGTAGGGACCTTCTTGATGGGTCGAGTGGAGATTTCCTTGAAAGTCTCCGACGTCTCAAGGATCAGGTTGATTTCCTCAGGCTCTAGTTGTTTGATACCGAGTAAATCTTTCTTGCGGAACTGCATAGATCGCTTCCCCGATGGTAGGGCGGCACCAATGTTCAACAGACTAAATTATCCCATTTGATCCCCCTTTGCAAGACCAATTCGCATGGGGCGTAGCGCAGAGCGAAAAGGGAACGTCCGCTGTCATTTGTCCGTAGTCCGTAGCAAAAGACAAATATTCTCTGCAATCAGTCCAATGGTATGTTCGGAATTCCAGCTGCAGAGAATCAAAAAAGACAAAGGCCTACAACGCTCGCGATACCTCTAGTGGCGTTAATCCAGGGGCTACTGTCTGAAGATTGATGATTTGGTATGTATTATATAACTATATAATAAACTTAATATAATCAGTCATTTGCAACGGATCACGGATCACGGACCACTGACCAAAAAAGGGGTTTGACTTCCTCTAAGGGCTCCTTTACTATTATGAACCCCGCAGGCGAAGAAGCTTCCTTTTTGGCAGTCAAGTTGCACTTGGGCCTGTCTTTTCTACATGTTAGAATTAA
>Ga0255043_10000004_pt1 | contig 32949 bp, 31 predicted proteins | sample BC1_12_9_MG_FD_182778 | JGI IMG/M metagenome (GOLD analysis project Ga0255043, IMG submission 182778) | Seawater microbial communities from Strait of Georgia, British Columbia, Canada - BC1_12_9 | ecosystem: Environmental > Aquatic > Marine > Strait | place: Canada: British Columbia | collected... | reverse complement strand
CGCACCGAAGAGGAAGCGTCGGCCGTACTGCGCGAGCTGAACGTCTGTGATTATGCGCCGTTGTTCGACCAGTTGTTAGGCGGCCAGCTGACATTGAGCGACGTGAGCGACGTGAGCGACGACTGCAAGTTCATCGTCGATCTTATCGTCGGCTCGTTCGCTGCTCTGCAAGCATTGCTCGATCAGGCGCAGACGTTCATGCGCGACTTGTACCGAAATCTTGGTCTTGGTAACCATCAGATCAATGCAGCTTTGGGCTTCACCGGCTGCCTCGTCAGCTTCAGCCTCGGCCTGCAAGTCAACTTGGACCTGGCCATCTCGATACCGTTCCAGATGGACCTGTTTCTTGCATCATTCGCCGCCATGTTGACGGCTGTCGTCGCAGCCGTCACGGCGTTTCGTGTCGTCATCTGCAAGCCGCAAGGCATCATTGCGCTGCTGTACGGCGGCGTCTGTGGCTTCAAGCCGTACGACTTCACCGGTTGCCCGCCAGATATTGCGGCGTTGGTCGACCAGTTTCTTCAAATCCTGACAACCATCCTCGGTTTGACCGGCAAGCTGACGGGTTCGTTGCTGACCATGAAGGCTGACGTGACGGCAACGAAGGCACTGTCCGCTACGTTCAAGTCATTTTCGCCCTGCGCGGCCGCGGCCGCAGCCATAGGATTGGCTTTGGGTCTTGGTGAGTTATCTCAACTGCTTCCGGAAGCAACGCCGACGCTAGCCGTCACGACAACGACCTAGCGTTACTTAGGGTAGGATGGCGGTAGAACTCGACAGCGACGAACGTGCCAAAGTAGATGCGGCCCGCCTACCAACCCGGCCCAACTTCTACAATGCTGCGACCCTGCAGGAACAGCCGATATCGACGGATTTCGAGGCGTTCCTCATCCTTCAGGACGCGTTGACCATCTCGCAGACGCTGACGTGGCTGACGGCTGCCGGTCTGTTGGGTAGGCAGGCGCTCGATCGCAATGCCGTAGCATTTGAGGCATTGATCGAAGACCAGGCAGATACGACCAACCAGCTGGACGAAGTGACGGACCTGACGACTGCCTTTTCTGCTTTCCGCCAATCCTTCCAGGCGGGCAAGTTCAGCGATGCGACGGAGGTTGGTTTGATTCTTCGGGACCTGCAGTTACCGGCCGATGAGCTGTTTGCAACGGAAGGGCGGCTGCTTCACTTGCAGCACGTGCAGACACGAATACAAAACCGACTGAGTCAGTCCGTCAGCTCCGCACAGTTGCGTGAGCTGCAGAGCTGGCCGACACCACTGTTGACGTATTGACGATGAGTACGACGATCCGAATGGCAGACGGCGACATCTACCTGAACTCGGCCGGTCGAGGTGAGACGATAGCGGGCGCCGACAAGTGCTCGCAAGATACGGCCGAAGTGTTGTTGACGCCCCTCGACGCATTGCGCGACTTCGGTAGCGAGCTAGCGGACCTGAACGTGCCGGAACCGGTCCGCATCTTCGCCGGTCGTGCCCTCATCAGCAAGAAAGTGGACGAAGCGATTCAGCGGCTCAGACGGCTGCAGCAGACGGATACGCAGTCGACGGCTGACGAGCGGATAAACAAAATCAATCGTATCATCGTCGAACAAATCGCTTCGACCGATTTCGTCTTCTGGGTCAGTTTGCTGCTGGAAGATGAAACGATTCTGGCCGACCAGCTGTTGGGCGTCAGCTTGCGGCATCAGGAATCTGCCCGGTTCAGCCAATCCGTACAGGAGCAGGCTCGTACACTGTTCGGGCGGTAAAACGACACCATGATTCGTGTCATGCCATTCGATAACCCGACCGACTTCTCGACACAACGGGAGCTGGTCCAGCTGTACGAGCAAAACGTGCCGTGGCCGTTCGCTCCCGTCCTGCACCAAGTGCTAACCGGCGTGGCAGGCATGTGGATGTATCTGGCTTTGTCGGAGTCTGACGATGAGACACCCAACCTCGTCGGTGCCGGCATGCTCAAATCGCCCGAAGCCGTCATCCCAATCGGGCAAGACGTCAAGCCTCTTGCTTGGGCCATTTCCGACATGGTGACGGACACACGGTTCCGCCGTAAAGGTGTTGGTCGGGCGCTGCTCAGGTACATGGAAGGCATCGCCTACTCGAACGGAGGCCGCATCCTCTACCTGTACACGGACGAGAAGAACGAGCCGGCCTGTCAACTCTACCGGGGCTGCCGTTTCACACGGCTGAAGTCGCAGTCAGGTCAGGCCGTTTTCGCCAAGCTGATGGGAGCTGTCGATGGCTCGGACTGAAGACGAGATCCGCCAATCACTCATCGAGTCGCTTCGAGCTGTCGACCAATCGGTCGATGTCGTTAAGGGACCGGTCTACAACTTCCTGCTCAAGCCTGTACCGGTCGAGCTGCAGAAGACGGAAGCTGACGTCGAACGGCTCGTCATTTTGACGACCCAACAGCTGGGCCGCGTCGCCACGCAAGAAGAAGTGGAGGCGCTGGCTACCAGCTTCAGTATTCGGCTGGGCGGTGGACGAGCCAGCCGCTCTGGCGGCCAGGTTTTTTTCACAAATCGCCGTCCTTCCGAAGACATCGTCATCAACCGAGGCGAACTGGTTGGTACGGACGACCAGCGTTACACGTATTTCGTTTCTGAAGCTGGTACGTTGCCGGCTGCGACGGCCGACAACTTCTTCAACGCGGCGAATCGTCGGTACGAGCTGGTGTTGAAGTGCGAGGCAACGGCCGTCGGACCTGATTTCGACTTGCCGCCCGGACGCGTCACCAAACTGCTGACCAGCATCGCCAGCATCGATGGCACGATCAACATCACCGAGTATACGGGCGGCCAAGAAGCGGAGGACCTGGAAGATTCGGTCGACCGCATTCGCGCCAAGCTGGCTGGCCTGGACCCGGAGACGGGCGGCGGTTTGAAGAGCGATATCCGCAACTATGATGCGGAGAACGTTACGGACGTGTCGCTCGTCTACCCGAAGGACCGAACGCTGTTCCGTCGCATAACGAACCGGCCGGCCATCGATGCGTACCTGTTGGGCAACGTCATCGAGACGATTTCCCAGACCTATACGGCTGTCGGTAGTGAGACGCAGATTGCTCTCGACAACGTACCGGCTAGCGCGCTCAACACCGTCACCGTCAACGGCACGAACGTTACAGCTTCGTTGATTCAGGACACGACACGCGAGACCGGCTATTCGGCTCGTGCGGCCGACTACGTGTTGATGCCGACGGCACTGACGGCTTCGGATGTGGTCAGCATCAACCACGACTACGATGCGCTCGTTGCCGACATGCAGGTCGATCTATTCGAACAAGAACGCCCGTTCGATACTGACGTTTTGGCTCGACAGGCTCTACAGGTCGGCATCGAAATTGTCGTTGACGCCACGATTCTGCCGAGCGGCGATGAAGCCCGGACGTTCACGCAGATTGAGGCAAAGCTGTTCGAGAAGGTGGAAACGGACTTCTTTCAAGACGTCTTGTTGCCGGAAGTGTTGCGTGAACAGATCCAAGACGAAGTCAGCGGCATCAACACGTTGCGTTTCATACGATTCCGCCGAACGAGCGGTAGCTTGCTTGACGTGGAAGCTATCACGCTGGCTAAGAACGAGCGGGCTGTGATCGACCAGAACGTATTGGACATCAGGGTACGCAAGTAATGCCGAATGTCACGTCCAGTCTCGACGTAACGGTTCAGGCGACGCAGTCTCGTTCCGTCAGCCTCGACATCAATCTGCGCGACCTGGGCGCCGAGCTTGACGTACTTGTGTCGTCGACACAAACCGACCTGCTGGCCACCAACGCGGCGCTGGCCGCTTCGCCACAAATCGATACCCAATTGGACATGTGGGTTTCGATCGGCGGAGCTGCATCCCAGCTGTTTCAGCTGGATACAAGCGTTACGACGCCCCTTATCGTCGGTACCCACGTCGTCTCCGATACGGCTCCGATTGCCGCATTCACACTCGTCAATCTGGATGACGACGTCGTCGACCTACAGGTCGGACCGAATGCTGTCGGCATCGTCTCGGTCAGCGCATTCGTCAATACGGGAGACGGCACCGGCAGCTTCACGGCAACGTTCGACCCAACCATCCCGTCACGCTATCTGACGGTCGTAGCTGTCGACGACGTTGACAACGAGTCCTCGGAATCGCCCTTCCACATCGTCAACTCGCTCGAGCGCGCCAAGCTGAACGATGTGTTGAGCATCAGGCCACAAGCGACCGTCTCGACACCGACGTGTGACCGCTTGCTCGACAGCGTACCGCCCAGCAATTTCACGCTGCGCCGGCAGTACACCGTCCCGTACAGCTTCGATGCGACGGCGTTCGAGCTGCGCAGCGTCACGCCCAATACGTCGGTTGAGATTGTGGTGGTTCGGCACGGTCTGCCGGGCGAAGCGGACGAGACGCAGCGCTACGTCGTCATTCCAACGACTGAAGTGCAGCTCATATCGATTCGGCTAGGCCGCGGCACCAACGTCATCACAGCATTCGACGGTTACGGCCGGGCCGATACGACTATCGTGGCAGCCACCACGTATGCGGCTGTCTTGTGTAGCTATGCGCGTGAGATTTACAACAACAGCCGCATATCGATCGACGAGCAGGAAGCCGCCATCTTCTCACCGGTCAGCACACGGTTGGCCGAACCGCTGCTGAGCTTCACGGACTTGTTGCCGGACGTTCGGTCGCAGCAGACGTTGGCGGCCAAGCTGGCGATTCGGTCGCTGGTTGCCGATGCGGGTCGGCAATTGGGTGTGCGCGATATGTTGACGGCCCTGACGCTGTCGACCCCCATATTCGTGCCGCAGCTGCCGGACGATCGCTATTTCGAGCCCCGCGTCCGTCCCCTGTTCAACAGTCAGGAAGCGTTTGCTGGCGTTGATGCGCACGTCTGGCTTGCGAACGCTTGCGTGCAGCGGTGGCTCGCCTTCATAAACTATCTGGAGAATGCTGACGCGTTTGAGCTGTTGGAAGTGAGCGAGAACGAAGTCATCTTCCGCGACGATACGGGTCGCTTGGTTCGCCACGTATTCGATTTGGCTGCCGAGGAATGCAGTTTGACGACCCTTGCCCTGCAGGCGCTTTGCTTCGATACGATTGATATTGGCGTCACGATCTACAGCGAGTCAGACATCAGCATCTGCGCCGCCACCTATCCGTTTGACTTGCGGCCTGTACCGCGTCATCCCATCAATCCGTTGAGTGATGAGGTTGGGGTTGAGTTGGCGCTAGATCCTGGTTTCGACGGCTACGTCGATTTCAGCCTGACGGGGCATTGGGATGGTGGCCGGGTGCTCGACAGCCAAGGTCCCATACCGGCACTCGGTTCCGGCTTTTCGCCTTGCGTCTACGACGAAGGCTACCTGATTGCGCCGGTCTTGTTGGCCAGTGCTGACACGACGATTTACGCACAACCGACGATCGGAATCGTCACATCCATCGATGCACCGGCTCGCGGGGTCGACCTGGACCTCCATCTCGGTGCGACGGGGCTGACGGTGACGGCACGTTTGGATGTGAACCTACAGGTTACGACGTTGGTGACGAATCAAAGGACTGGTGCGCTCGATATGCTCGTGCAGGGCGAGCAACAGCTGACAGTACCGCTGGACGTGCTGATAAGCGGTTAGATTCAGCTCAGGAGGCGACGATGCCATACGTGCTTGATGAGTCGAGCTACCGAATCGACAAGAACACGTTTCCGACGGCCGATGAAGCAGAGGAACGAGCGGAGGAAACGGCGCGCATTCTCGGTCGACCCATTACCGTCTACGAGTTGGTGGCGCAGGAATTGCACTTCGCGTTTCGCGTCATGCCTGACGGCACGGTCGACGATACGAATCCATTGCCCGAGCACGTACCGGTTCAGCCGAGCGCTCCTGCTGTATTGGGAACGGCCAAGCGGCCCGAACTGCTCGATTGGGTGGCGGAAACGCTCGAACGTGCCGGCCGTCCGGAGCTGGCGCTTGCAATCGACCGCGAAGCCGCTGAAGATGAAGCGGTTGCGGTCGACGGTCCGGAACGAGGGGTCCGGGAGATTGTCGAGCGGCTGAAGCAAGAATTCTGATTGTCCGTCTCATTCTCGACCGAGTCGTTTGAATTGTGCCTTATATGAGATCTGCCTCTAGGGGACGCCTTAGCCAGATTAGAACTGTCGAACAGGCGCGATTGCCTTAATGGAGAATGACATGGCGTTGGACGCACGTACGTTGAGGGCGCGACGTAAAGCACGTATTGCTGCTCGTCTGGCCACGGCACAAGATGAAGAGATGCCGGAGTGGCTGGAAGAAAAGATCGAAGAAGAGAGCGAGGAAGGGACGGACGTCGGCGAGCCTGGTATCGATGAGGATGTGGCTGCTCAGGATGATGTGGAGGAGCAACAGGAAGAGGAGCTAGAGGATTTGGAGGAAATGGGCGAGGACATCGAGGAGCTGACGGAAGACCTGGACGAGTTGGCCGAGGATACGCTCGAGGAAGAGAAGGAGCCGGAAGCGGCTCTTGGTGCGTTCAATTACAATCCGATCTATCAGAAGCCGACGCATCTGAGCAGCGACAAGCCGAGCGGTGGCTACCACTACTACGGGCCGCCGCCGGATGCCGGCACGTCGTACGGCTATTACGCTGATGCTTCGAGCGGTCTGCGTTTGATCGCTCCGGTTGCAAAGGCCGTCTATTCGCCTTTGAGCGGCCGGAACATGAAGTTCGAGGGCAAGGTCGGAATCGACGGTTTGGCAAGCGTATTGGCGCTAGCCGATCGAATGACGAAGCTGTCGTTGGCGAACGGTGACGAGCGGATGACTTCTGCCCCGTTGTTGGAGCATGAGACGCCGCAGATCTTCGATGCGTTGACGGGCGACAACATCAGCGATGACGTTGCGACCATGCGGGCGGAAAACGAGGCTGACGAGCTGTTGCGCGGCGTCGAAGACGAGCCGATGGTTGCGATGGAAGAGGTTGTTGAGCCGGCCGACTTGGGTGAAGGGTTGGAAGAGTCTGCTCAGGAAGACATGCCGGACGAAATGTCTGACGACGAGATGCCTGACGACGAGATATCTGACGAAGATTTGGAAGCGCAGGTTGACGAGCTGATGGGTCAGGAAGAGGAGATCCCACCGTTCGAAGAGGAAATGGAAGAGGAACCGGTCGCTCAGGAGGAAGAGCCGGTCGACGAATTGCCGGTCGAGGAAGAGGAAGAGGTTGCCGTCAAGTACGAAGCGCTTCAAGAGCTGGATACGCTCGAAGAAGATCCGTTGACGGAGGGCGACGTTCACATGACGTTGTTCGACGACCAGGACGATAACGGCCACGTGATGGCCAATCCCTACTGGAACGTCGACGTCAAGGGTCGGCCGGTAGCTCGTGTCTACCTGCAGGACCAACCGAAGCCGGAAGAGATCCGTGAGGTCTTCTGTTCGGCCGACTATCATCGGGGTGTGGCAGGCGCGATCGAAAAGGTTGGCCTGCGTCCCGTGCTGAAGCAGATCAAGGCGCATCTGTGGGCCAATCGTCTGCATGAGACGAATTTTGCCCGTCAGGTCAGAGCCGAGGTCGAAGCATCGGCGAATGCTAGGGTCGTCGCAACGACCAAGAACCTGATGAAGGACTTGTTGGCCCGGGTCGCCATCGTGTGTGCCGGCATGGACAAGAACTTCTATCGGGAAGTCGGGAACCCGCTGAAGGAAGCGTTGTGGGGCGAGCTGCATGGCTTCGGCATCGCAAATCCAAGTCGTATGATTGAGGCGGCGTTCCGCAAGGGCTCGACCAGGTATTTCGAAACAGTCTTGTCGAAGGCTGTCGAGTACATGGAGATGGAGCCGAAGGCGTTGGCTCAGGTACGCAAAGCGATCGGCGAAGCTGACGTTTTGCCGCCCGGCAAAGATACGGTGGGCGACGACCTACCTGATGCGACGCCCGCGTCACCGGAAGATATGCCGACACTTAGCGATAGGCTGGCGGCAAGCTCCGTGGCGATTGGCGGCATCCCGGCCGTTACCGGCGATGCACTTGGCGATCACAAACGAGCGTTGCGTAGCGAGTTGAAGCTAGGCGGCGCCGGCCCGCGTCTCCGTCGATAACGGAGCGGGTAAGCGAGGACACCATGCCTTACGATCTGAAACGTTCCCATTTCAGCCTGTCGCTGCAGAAGGATGTAGCATCAGGCCAGGTAATTGACCGCGAAGGCGTCGTTCTGCGGAGCGTGCTGGAAGCTGGTGAAGAAAAGGTGCAGAAGGCTGACGCCGTGGCCGCCACCTACATGGTTGCCGGTTTCGCCATCTCCGACAACGAAACGATCGGAATCATTCCGGTCGTCGAGTCGTTGACGATTCCCGCAGCTCCCGGTCCCTATACGGTCCAGCTGGCCCATACCAGCCTGGTCGGTACGGCACCCAATAGCTCGGTTCGCGTTTACGACGTCGCAGGCGCTGCCGACCTAACGGAGACAGCGGGTGCACCGGCCGCTACCCAGTTCCAACCGACCGTCGCTACCGGCGTCTTGACGTTCAACGTCGCCGAGGCCGGCAAGGCCATCACCGTATGGTATCGGGCCAACCTGACGGTCGCGGAAGCGCGGCTTCGCTACTTCCAACGCAACATCAACAACGATGCGGGCGCCATCTTCAATACGGTCGTCGTTGCCGGTGGTACGGGCGAAATCTTCACCGCCGAGTACGACACGAACGTCGACTGGTCGACGGCCAAACCGGGTAGCACCGGCGTCATCACGACCGGCCCGGACGGCATCCTGACGATCGGCGGTGCCGGTACCGCCATCCCAGGCGGCAAGGTCGTGCACGTGCCCGACATCGACCAACCGTATCTCGGTATCGCCTTCAATCTGCCCGGCTAGTTGGTAGTCTCCGGCTCCTTGTTCGGCGGGGGCTTCGGCCCCCGCCACCTTTTTGGAAAAATGTCGTGCTGCCAGCACTCGAAGGCTTCCTCGACCTATTCAAACAGCATGGTGCGTGGGCGTTCGTCGTCCTCGCCGGCATCGTCATCTGGCGAATGGCCGTCTACATTCAAACCATGCAGGCCAAGCATCAAGATACGATTAAGGAACTGCTGCTCGACCGAAACAAAGAGCAAAAAGAAGAAACGAAACAATTGGTCAGCGCCATGATGTCGACCGAACGGGCGCTCCAAGCTATCAACGGCACGCTAAACGCTTTGGCGGCTCGGATGGATTGATGTTAGGGAGAAAACGGCGCCGTGCCCGGGAAAATGACGTCAGCAGTCTCGGTAACATCCTGGTCGATCTCGGCTACTGTACGGCCGGCCACATCGGACAGATGCTTCGTGAACAAATCGAGTCCATGCCTTTGATCGGACAGATGCTGGTCGAACGACACATCATCACATCCGAACAGCTAGAGCATGCCCTGCTACGCCAACAGGTCCTGCGCGGTCGAGACGAACCGGCCAAACTGAAAGCCTACGAAACGAATCACCGACTCAAAGCCCTTTCCGATATGGCGGACCGACTCCAACAGACGGCCGAGTCCACGTCCATCATCGCCGAAAAGCTCAACCGCTAACCTACCCATATCAGCCTTATGTGTTGCAGCCCTTAGTTGGGGGGCACGGGCGTCGTCTGCTCGAAACCTCCGTACGGGGCGGAGGCCGTATTAGGTCGGTTTAGCAACAGGACGAGCAGATGGCTTCGAGCCTACCCGGTTCGGTCAGTCGTGACCAACGCAGCCAGATTAGGCCGACCGTCATGGTGACGGAAAGGCACGTTTGTCTCAACAGACAGGAACACAAGTATGTATACCAATCCGTACTCTGCTTCCCATAAGCGCAAGGTTGCGGTGGCGAGCCGCACCGGTGTGCCAATCGTTGACGGCGGCAAAGAAGTGCCGCGTGGTCAATTCGGTCGTCGCACTTCCGGGGAGCCGCTCGTCGCGTCGAACGGTGAGTTCAATGCTGGTTCCAAGAAGGAAGTCATGCAGGCGATCGCTACGCTGCATCGGCTCTTCAATAACGGCGAAGTCCAGTCCGAATACCAGACGCCGCACGAGACGGCGGAAGTTCGGGCCGCCCAGCAACAGCGTCTCGTCGAGGCATGGAACGACCGGTCCGGACAGTCCTGGCAGGCGCTCGGCGAAGTGATCGGCGATGAGATTTGGCAGACCCTCGGTCAAGCGGCCGCGTAGTCGAGAAATCGGCTAGTGTTCATCCCGTGAATTCGGTAGACCCTACGGGATGCGGAAAGGAAAGCAACAGTTGGTAGCGGCCCAGACAGTGACGTGCCCGATATGCCACCGCGAGTACCGGTGTCTCAACGGTCACGTTCGAGCGCATGGCCTGACGGTCGCGCAGTTCCGCGAGCAGTACCGGGACGCGCCCCTTCAGTCCGAGGCGTTCATCAAACAGGCCGCGGAATCTCGCAACAAGAAGCTGTGCAATCGCTCCGAACGGTACCGCAGACGTTTCAGCGCCAAGATGGCGAAAACGATGCGTGAACGGTACAGCCGATTGTCCGCCGATGATCGGGCTGCTTGGAGTGAACGCTCGCGCAAGAACATGAACGAGTTCATCGCCAACATGACGCCTGACGACCGCGCCGCCTACAAAGCTCGCGCGTCCGAAAAGGCGAAGCAGCAAGACCTGATAGCTTTCAGAGCTGGCGGTCGGGCCGCATGGAATCGTTGGAACGACTCGATGACGGATGCGCAGCGACAGCAATATCGCGAGAATTTGAGCCAAGCGCACAAGCGCCGCTTTGCCAACATGACGGAGCAGGAGCTACAGGACCACATCCAACGCACAAACGGCCGCGACACATCGGCCGTTGAGCGACGAGCAGTCGAATGCCTGGAGTCCATGGGCTTGACGGTGGAGCCGAAGCGCAAATTCGGTCGTCACCAGGTCGATGCATACCTGCCGGAGCTAAACATCGTGGTCGAAATCGACGGCGACTACTGGCACGGCTCGCTGCGGTTGTTCGATGAGAGCGATGCTCATCCGACGACAGGGCAGCGCATCGGTGATATTCGCGAGCGCGACGAGAAGCGTCGTCTGCGTATCGCGGCCCATGGGGTTCGGGTCATCCGAGTGTGGGAATCGGACCTGAAGCAGCACGGCTACGTTGAAGCTTTGACAGCCGCAATCCACGGCAATACCGAGCCAAGCCCGACTGGAAACGGCCGGGAAGGTGTAACGACTGAAGCCCGAGGCTACGGTGCTGGCAGCACTATGCCGATAATGGGTCGCTCGCGTCGGGTAACCGGCACGAGAGAGCGCGGGACACCCGCAAGGGTGAAGATATAGTCTGACCCGGCGCGAAAGCGCCGGAGGTAGGGGGCGACCACCTACCCTGCGGTACGCCGCAGTAACAACGTGCGTGAAGGGTTTGCTAGGAAGACGCTGCTGATCAAGCCGCTCGGCAAGGGCGAGACCGGTCGGTTGCGGGTCCGCAAAAAGGACGTCGTGGCGTTCTTCGTGACGGCGAATCCGAACGTCATCGCCTCGCAGGTCCGTCAGTTCTACGTTTATCCGCCCGATTTCTACCTGATCGGTCGTATCATGATCGAGGATAAGGAAATCGAGCAGGCATCCGGCGACCTCCTGGACGACAAGTACCAGGACGGCCTGGAGCAAATGCTGGTCCGCGAGGACAACGTCTGGTTGACGTTGGCTCGTCAGGCTGCGCCGACCGACAACGACCTCTTTTTCTTTAACACTTTTACGCCGACTGTGTTCTCTGAAATGAGGACGCAGGTTGCACGCTGGGGCATACCTGTAACTACGGCAATCCTGGCTTTTGACCTTTGGAATGATCGGTGCGGTAGTACGGCGAGTGATCGTGTAAACTAGCGACATGAGAAAAGGGCAACGAATCATCGAGGAAACGAGAGAGCGCATGCGTGTTGCGGCGCGTCTGCGTGTTGCTGCTCAGGATCCATCGTCTCGCAAGCATACAGAGGAATCGAAGCAGAAGATGCGCGAGAAGGCCAAGACTTATCGAGATGCTGAAACCGACGCGCAGAAGGAAACGCGCCGGTTGGCTCATCGTGCGTCGTGGTCGCAACGGGACGATAACGCCGAGGCTATTCGGCGTGCAAAGATTTCTGCAGCGACATCTGGAAGTATGCGGAAACGCCTTGGTGATGATGCGTTGGCAAATGTGGTTCAACGTCGTGCGGTAGGTTTTCGGGCATGGTGGCGTGCGTTGTCGGCGGAAGAAAAGGCGCAGCTAAAAGAAAAGCGCCGTCTCGGCCAGCTGACAAGATGGGCGAAATTCACCCAGGAAGAAGCACGACTCAAGCAAGACCGCTGGCGGCGTACCATGGTGAAGAACGGTGGACATCGACGGTTCGTTTCATATCAGACGCGTACCGGCGACAACATCATTCTCGATGGTGGTTGGGAACCTGGTTGTTACAAGCTGCTTGAGCGGCTTGGTGTGAATTTCAGATACGTCAACCAGCACGCCATTGCTTTGCCAATGCCGTACGGAACTTGGCACCCAGATTTCATCTTGGACGATTTGAATCTCATCGTTGAGGTGAAAGGCTGGCGTGGCCTTCCGCGGTTCCACAACCGCATCCTTCCCGGCTTCAAGAACAGCGAGTTTGCCGAGGTTTATTCGGTGGCTCTATGTCGTTTTGATGCAGGGAAGCGTTGCTACAGCGATATCGACGCATTCCTGAAGGATGTCGATTTCGTTCATGTCGCGACCAAACACAATCATTGCTACCGACCAGTCCCTCATGGTGGCAACATCATGAGTGCATCCGGTGAACTGCTGGGATCCCCTGAGAGCCGCGCTGACCACAACGTAGCTGGTAACGGCAAGCGTGATGGTTTGAAAACAGCGCGGATTGGGCAATCAGCAGCCAAGCTCCCGAAGCATTCGGGAGAAGGTTCAACGACTAGGGAGAAATCCCGTAGGGCGCAAGCGCGCTCGAAGTGCCGGAGTGCTCGTCATGATTAGGGCGAGTACAAGATATAGTCTGTCCCTGCGTGAAAGCGTAGGAGTTGCAGCGGAAGCGGCTGCAGCGCAACAAAAGAGATCATTGCCGATACAGAGTTCAGTTCGTGGTTCGATCCGGTTTCGAAGCACGAAATCGTTCTGGAAGGCAGCCTCGGCTCACTGCTTGGTGTCCAGTTGATCACGGATGCGTTCCGCCACGAGACCCTCAAGGTTTTGGACGCGGGCGAGGTGTTTTTCTTGGGTGCTCCGCAGACGCTCGGTGGCATCACTCAGCGCAAGGAGCTGATGACCCAGGCGATCGACGGCTACGCAATGGGCAAACCTGAGCGTGGATGGTTCCTCGAGCAAATCGAGGGCATGTCGGTAGTCAACAGTCGCGCATTGACTCGCGGCCAGCGCATCTAGTTCACAGATGGTTGATTCGGCTGGCGTTTGTATTTCGCCAGCCGGTCAACCGTCGATTTGCTCCAAGAACCACACGAAGCAGCCGACTCTAAACGTTAGGCTCTACCATACAAGGCAGTTTTGTGGTAGGGGCTGATGATGTCTTCTAGCCCGCACTTGTTGCACTTCATATCGCACAGCTTCTCAACCATCGTTTCGATAGCGGTTCCGACGCTCCCAATCTTGTAGCACTGATTCGTCTCCCCTGCCCGCACTGAACCGTCAACGTCGATGGAAGGAGTGCAGAAGTAGCCGCGCAGGCGTAGAGTGAGTATTGCTTCAGAAAGGTCTCGATACTTCCGCGTTGCGCTGCGCAGGTTGAAGCAGGCTGGTGCGGTCCGATTGCTCACCATCCGCCTCCCCCGGCCGAGAGAAATGATGCTCCTGATTCTGTGGGTGTAGAGAAGTCTTGGATGATCGACGACTAGAACGGTCCTCGGGTAGAAACGCTGGTCGTTAGTGATTTGGAGGCTCACCCCGGTCGCCAGCAGCTTTTCCGAGAGCGCTGCGTCATCGAGAAACATCCCGTTCGACAGCACGCTCGTCACGACCAGCTGCTTTTTAGCCTGCGCGATGAAGTCGAGGATGTCAGGGTGTTCGGTCGGCTCACCCCCCGATAACATGGCTACTCTGTCGATTCTATTAGCCATCTCCAGCGCTAGCTTATAGGTCTTCCCGTCCATATGGTTGCCGTCGGGGCGCGCGTCTACAAAGCAATGGCTGCAGCCCATATGGCATTGTTCAGTGACGCGTATCAGCATTTCCATCTCCTGCCTCGGTATAGGGGACGGCGACCGCACAGGCAAGTCCCTTAGCGTCATGGGGTTATATGAATGTTTGAACCGGCCAACCATAGCGACGTTGGTGTCGCAATCGGAGGAGCGAACGGTGAAGCGGAAAACGAAAGCGCGTCAACTTTTGCAGATCGCCTATGCGACCTACCAGCGGAACCAGCCGGAGATCGCGAAAGACATTTTCGTGTTGGCGATGGAAGAGCCGACGGCGGCAATTGAGTTCGGCAGTTCTCGTCGGGAGCTTCAGGACCGGTTGAACGAAGCGATTGCTGCCGGCGAATACGACGAAGCGGCCGACAATCTGCGGGCCATGCAGGATATGTACGGTCAGGACGTTGATGATTTGGTCGTAGAGGAAGAACCGGTTGAGGAAGAAGAAGAAGAAGAAGAAGAAGCGGCCCTGTCGCCTGGCGATTTTGTTGAGCCGCCGCCCGCCCCCGACCTAGCGCCCGCGCAGGTTGCCAGTCTAGTGACATTGGCGCGCAAGATCCGAGCTGACGGGCATCCGGACCTAGCGAGGCGTATCACGAAGGCGCTTGGCCTTTAGAGCGGTTGTTAGCTGGTAGCCCGTCCGCTAGTTATCGGTCGGGCTTTCACTTAGGAGCCGATATGGACGTCGTCAAACTGGTCAAGGCTGATGCGGAACGTCGCCTTGCCGGTGCGCTCAAGACCCGCAGGGGCGAGCGGATAGCATCGGCACTGCAAGAAATCGTCGAAGCGTCGCTGCCAGATCCCGGCATGCCGAAGAGTCGGATCCGTCGTGCCCATCCGGCGGCAGCAGGCAATCCTCATCGGGTCTGGCGTTGGGTTACGCGTGACGGGCTGGCGCATCTTGTCGCCCAGACGCTTCCTGACTGGAAGACGATTGTCGTTTCAGCTCACGTGACGTTTCCCGGCATCTCTGGCCGTTCTGAGCTGCTGTATCGAGACACGACGGACTTGCCTGAACAGGTTGGTCTGCTGGTACGAGCGGCAGTCCGACAGTTGTCATACCGTAGCCTCGGTTAATTTGTTATTGACGATCGTCTACCTGGAGGATGACGGTGAACCAATTGTTAGCGAGAATCGACAAGGCTGCGGACGCGCTGGAGCGTAGCGGCAACTACGTGCTAGCGGCCGTGCTTGACAACGTGTCTGAACAGCTGGAGCAGCGGGCGGAAGCAGAAGAGGAATGCGCGTTCGGCACGTGTGCTGACGGGACGTGTGCTGATGAGGCGGGCGGTTGTGCTGACGGCACGGCAGCGGTTGCGACTGCTTCGCTCGAGCAGGATGCGTCGAGCGTGCTGACGAACAATGCTGGTCGTGTGTTCGAATCGGTCAAGCGGTACGGAGCCAAGTCGTACCAGGTGGACGGCAAGAGCGTCGAGGTGCGGTTGGACCGGGAGGGCGTGGATGCGACGGCCGAGTTCCAGTTTTGTTCGCGTGACGAAGCTGGGCGGCCGCAGCTGCGGCTGACGTTCCGGTGTGGTGACGACAAGATGGTTCGGTGGGCGTCGCTGGCCAACCTGAATGCCGAAGAGCTGGTTGTTGCGACGACGCATGTGTTTGGGACGGGTGAGAACTACGGAGCGCAGGTCGTGACTGCTTCGGCGGGCGTCGACTATCAGCTGGTCGATTCGATCGAGCAGGCGGTGCACGATGCTTCTGGTTCGGTAGCATCGTTGCGTTCGTTCTCGACAACGACGCTGCGCGAGGCCGTTGCCCACTTGGATGCTTGGACGGCACGAATCGTCAAGCGTTATCTGGCCCGCTAAGGAGTCGCGTCATGAGCAACCAAGCCCTACAATCACATCTGGTTGAGCGTTTCGGCATCACGCCGACCGAAGCGAAGAAGATGCTCGATGAGGCGGAAGCGAAGGCGGCCATCAAGAAGGCGGTCGCTCTGGCGTCGCGAGGTGGCGTCGTCGAGGCGAAGCCGAACGTCAACTTTGACGAGCAGCCGGGTGCCTGGCGGCACGAGGTGCACCGTCGGCTCGCCGCGCTCGACGTCATGGAAGAGGGCGTCAAGTGTTTGGGTCACCTGCTCAAACATATCAAAGCGGTCGTCGATGCCGAGCAGGAACTGATTCAGGCGAAGCGCGCGAAGGTCAACAACAAACAGGTTGACTGGTGGGACCTGCGCGATTCCGGTTGGGCGATGGGCGGGCGCGAGCGTTTCGCCACGTACGTTGGCGACATCTTCCACAACCTCGACGAAGGTCAGTTGGGCGGCAAGGTTGCGGACCGGATGGGGTTCAAGCGCAACATCCCGTTGCCCGACATTCCCGATCCCGTTGAGGAGCCGGTGCCACAGGATGCGTTGCAGTTGGAGGCGTCGTTGGTACGCAACGCAAGCAAGCGCAAAACCAAGGCTGTACGAACGCCGCCGTCCAACGAAACGATCGAAGAGTGGTGGGAGTACATGAGTCATGGTGGGGTGCAGAAGACGGCGCGCCTGTTGAAGCTGACGACGCCGAAGTTGGAGCAGTGGAACGTTCGCGACTGGGAAAAGGTGATCGACCACTACGTGCGCACAGAATGGGACGATATGGGTGGTTGGCAACGTGGGAGGAATGTCTGATGCCGACGCTACCGGAAGGTTTCGAGGGTTTCGATACGCCGACGCCGCCCGATGAACGTTCCGCGCTGAAGAAACAGTTCGAGTCGGCGCGAAAAGGCCAACCGTTCCGACTCGGCTCGGCGCAATACGAGGTGCGGGTCGGCCACGGCTATGTCTCTGGCGTGCCGGGGATGCCGCGGGGTAGTCGAGGCTACATGGTCTTGGTGTTCGACTCGAAACTGTCGTTGCAGGAACGCGCTGCCGACAAGGGCGGTGGCACCACGACGCTAGTGCTCGATATCGCGACCGACAAGGTGTACGTGTACCCGTGGGCGACGACTCGCACGGATTCGCGTGGTGTGCCGAAAGGCAAGCCGGTGAAGGTGATTGGCGCGGGGAAAGGTGATTGGCCGGACCCGATGGGCCGTCCGTCTCTTGACTCACTGCAATACCGCCCGGGCCGAACACACAAGCTTGCGGAAGACCTCGCTGTACTCGAAAAACTGGCACAATGGAAGATGCAGCACGGCGACAAGACCGTCGCTCTGCAGTTGCGCCAGCTCAAGCGCGCGGTTGAGACCGGGCAGGCGAAAAAGGCGAAGCCGTTGTACGACAAACTGGCCGCAACCGGCCTTGTTCCACGCCGGGTAATCGATTTGATTCATGCGTCGAGGGGGAACGTTGAGATGAACGCGCGACAAGAAAAAGACATCATCCGGACGCTCGTCAAGGCGGGTCGAGAGACGTTGGCGAAGTCGTTTGCGCGGAGCCGCGGGTATCGCGTGCGGGCAGGCCGGTTCGGTCCCGGTACCTTGCGTAGCGGTGTTGCTTCCGATCCTAGCGACCTGTAACGCTTGCGGCGTGAGGCTCTGATGCAGCTCGAAAAGAAGCTGGGTGAAGACGGCTCGCTCAAAGATGCGAGCACCGATGCCGACGATGAGGCAACGGCAATCGAGTCGCCGAAGCAATACCAGAAGCGCACGAACCGATGTCCTCCGGGGCACCGCGGTAACGAGAAGCGAACGTGCGTCGACATGAAGGAGCGGCGCAAGAAGCGGCGTTGGGAAAAGCAGCAACGCGCGAAGGAGCGGCGCGCCAAAGGAAATGCGCACCGCTCCGTCATCGCGATGCTGGACGATGTGGCGGAGGCGCTGGAGCGGTTGGGTCGGCGGGCGCTCGCCACCGTCGTTGACGCGACGGCGAGCGAGCTGTTTGAACAACGGGACGGCATGCTTGATTGAGCTGCTCGACACCACAAACCTTTTGAGTGAGATGCCATGATGACTCAGACGCACGAGAAGGACATCATCCGGACGCTAGTCAAAGCCGGCAACGAGACGCTGGCGAAAGCGTTTGCGCGGAGTCGTGGTTATCGGGTTCGTGCCGCAGGCTTCAAGCCGGGTGACCGGGTGACTCCTACGGACGATTGGTACGATCGATCGGGCGGTCAAGCGCCACTGCCGCCCGGGGCTGTCGGGGTTGTCAAGAAATTGGCTGGCAGGCTCGTTTTCGTGGAATTTCCCGAGGACAAGGGCAAGATCCGACGCCTGTCAAGCACAACGCTGAGAGCAGCCGACTGATGCTCGGCAATTGTGGCGGCCCGTGCCTGTACACGAAAGACGGCAGCCGACTGTTCGGCCGCCACAAGACGAAGGAGAAGGCGTTGGTGCAAGAACGAGCCATCAAAGCGGGCGGCAACATGGTAGTGACGCTCGACAGCATTGCTGAGTCGTTGGAGCTGTGCGGCCATCCAGATTTGGCACGGCGGGTCGACGCGGCGGCGGACGACTTGTTGGAACAGCATGACGACATGTTGGAAGAGACGGGCTTCGAGCAGGACGTCATGAAGCGGGACCCGGAAGTGGCTGACGAGATCTACGAGGACCGCATCGAGTCGATCGATCGACAACACGAGTATCGGCGCTACTAGGGGGTGTACGATGCAGGCTGGCGTCCAGATGTTTCCTACCAAGCAGGATGAGATGGAGGAGCGGGCGCGGCGTCGTGGCCGTAGCGGTGGGGTTGGGGGAGATGTTTCCAGCATTCTAGATGAGATCAAGAAGCTGGAAGGCATGTACGACCCGGCGGCGAAGATTTGGCTACTTCGGGATGAAGATGCGGTCAAGAAGTTGGCGGAGCGGCATGGCTACATGCTGCGGTGGGACACGCGGCGCGATCATTGGTGGCTTGACCCGGGCGTTACGATCGTCGGCCCCAAGCAGCTCACGATGAAGCTGAAGGGTGACGTGAAGCGGTTTCATGGCAAGTGGGACGGGAAGAATTGGAACGTGCCGGCCAAGTCTCTCAACCAGCTGCGCCGCTTTTTTGATGACCAGGGCGTCGAGTATGATTTCAGCGAATCGAAGCAGCGCGCAGGTGAATTCGGTATCATCACGTTGAAAGCGATCAAGACTGCTCCCAAGGGTCGTGGCCGTGGTGAGAAGAAGACGGAACGGGCTGGTGACATTTACGACATGGACAAGGTCATGACGTTGGTCAACAAGGTTCCGCGCTGGCCGAGTGCGGGACTGCTCTGGAAGCCGAAGCGTGTCGACTTGGAAAACATGGATGTTGACGCATTCAATCAATTGCTCGAGCGGCTCCAAAAGTCCGCGACAGCATCGAAAGGTGAGGTCATGAACGCCAAACAAGAGAAGGACGTCATCCGTACGCTCGTCAAAGCAGGTCATGAGACGTTGGCGAAGTCGTTTGCGCGCAGTCGCGGTTATCGCGTTAGAGCGGCCAAATAATCCGCGGACGTCAAGGCTAAGCAGAGTAGGTCGGGGGCTGTGAGTGCCATCGCTCAACCAATCAATCAATATCCTCGTTGCCGACGCGCATGACGTGCGGGCTGGCCTCTCGGTAGCTGCGGCCGCCGCGACGCCGCTGACCGTCGACATCACTCTAGCAGCTGCCGCTACCTACCAGGCATCAACCCAGCTCGATAGCTTCATCGGCCCAGCCATCCTGCTGCCGCTCGACACGGCGGTAGCGGAACCGTACGAGTTCCCGCTCGGCGCCGACGTCATCGTCGGCCCGGCCTGCTTTGCCAGCCTGGACGTCAGGACGGCCGCTACGGGGCTTGAGCGGCTCGTACAGCTCGATACAGCTGTAGCCGAGACCCAGACGTCCACCAGCAGCATGGAAGCGCTCATCGCCATGCCGCGGACCTTCACCGCCTGCCTGTCGCCAACGGTCGCGGTCACGGATGAGGTAGGGGCTTGTCTTTGCGTCAATGTCGGCTGTCCCGTCGATTCCATCATTCTGACGCCGGCCCTCTCGGTCATCGTCGCGGAGGCGCGCAACGCCTGTCCGTTGCCCCTGGATGTGAACATCGGTATCGGTGTTGGACAATGGGCTCGGCTCGACCTGCAGGTGTTGGCGCAGCAGCGGGCTGATGCGGACCTATCGGTCAACGTCAAGTCGCCGGACCTGCAGGTTGGGGCTGGCGCGACGTACAACGCTGATGGCGATGAGGTGGAGGCGATTCTGTACGTGCAGGATGTTGGTATCTTGCATCCGGAGTGGGTCGAATCGATGACGGCGACGCTGTTCTATCGGGACGAGCACGACCTGGGCAGCTTGACGTTCGGCTGTACGTACGCGACGGGTGATGGGGACGTTCAGGTCTTGTGGATGCATCCGCCGCACACTGAGGATTTGTCCGTTCGGTTCCAGGGCGTCATCAACAACTGCGGTGACGTTGATTTCACCGTTCCGGTCACGCAGGAAGGGTCGGCGTCGAGGGTCTTTACGCCGCAGCTGCTCGAGGGTGTCGACAACGTAGCGCCGCGGACCGAGTACACGCCGTTTGGTTCAACGACGCATCAGCTTGACGCGGCGCCCGAAGAAGTGGACGTGTTGACGACGGATGTGTTGCTGACGTTGTTGGCGGTCGATTTTCTGTCAGATACGGAACCGCTCGAGACGGGCAACGGTCCGATCGATTATAGCGGTGGCGGCAATCGGTTGGTGCCGTCGCTCGACAATGACGGCAGCTTCGTTTTTCAGCCGGTCGATACGCTGGCCCATTCGATCGACGGCTATACGATCGTCGAGGCAGGCGGCACGAACCTGCTGGACAACAGCGATTTCGGCACGCCCGTTAGCTCGACGAATCCGGTGCCGGCCGGTTGGCAGCTTGATGCGTCATCGACCGTTACGCTGCTGCCCGAATTGGAACAGACGGGCGACGTCAACGCGTTCAAGGTTCGGATGTTCGGGAGCGGGCCGTACGTCGGGCCGAAGAGCCTGACGTTCGCCCGGACGGCGACGTCGGCCGTGACGGCCGGTCAGCCGCTCACCTGGTCGGTGCTGGCCCGTATCGACCCGGTCGACCGTACGGCGAACGACATTCCGTTGACGCTCGTGAAGGTTGACACGCTGCGTCTCATCTGTTCGTTCCGCGATGCTGGTGACGTCGAGATATCGCAGCAAGTCGTGACGTTTGCGCCGGTCGACATCATGGCGGAAGCGTTCATTTTGCTGCAAAATGCCGTACCGTCGCCGCCGCTCGGGACGGTGGGGGTTCGCGTCAGCCTACAGGTTGAATCGATCGAGGAAAGCGACGACATCACGTTGTACCTGATGGCTCCGCAGGTCGAGCAGTCAGCCTCGGCGACGTCCAGGATGGTTGGGACCGGTCCGGTCGCGCGGGCGCATGACGTGCTACGTCTACCGCAGGCGGACAATCTTGAGTTCCGGCAGGGTTCGATTCAGGTTGATTTTGCTGTCAGCTATCCCGGTACACCGGCGGCTGACGCGTGTCTATTTGACACGCGGTCCGGCGGGTTGAATGGGTTTGCTCTCTATCATTTGGCGAACGGTCGGTTGCGGTTTGTCGTGGCCGGTCCGTCGACGAGCGCTGCGTTGGATTCGTCGGTGCAGAATTTTGGTGCTGGCGAGGCGCATTCGGTTGTCGTATCGTGGGATAGTTTGGAGCGGTCGATTTGGGTCGATGGTTCCGAGGATGTGGTTGATGTGACGCCATTTACATTGCCGCAGGTTGTAGGTGCTTGGATTTGGCTTTTCAGTACGGAAACGGGTGCTGCTCGATTCGCCGGGGTGTTGACGGGCTTCGAGGTTCAGCGCGAGCCGCACGGTTAGATGGTGAGAGATGATGAATCGTCGCCAGAAGGTTGTTGCGCTTGCTCGATTGATCGATGCCGGTAGGGCGGAGGCGGCAGGCGGTCGGTTGGGTCGCAAGAAAGAGAAACAAGAAGCTGAAGAGCGCGAATCTGATATCGATACGCTGAAGCCGGACGAGTATCGAAAGAAGCATGACCGCTGTCCGCCCGGCTATCAGTATGACGTGCTGACCGATACGTGCGAGTCGTCCGACCCGGAGCCTGCCGAGCCGGAGGAAGACCAGACGCAAGACGAGCAGCAGGAAGAGAAGCGTGAAGCGGACGAGCGTCCGGCTGACGAGAAGAAGGACGAGAAACCGGGCGAGCGGAAGAAGGAGACGCGGAAGGAGCGGGGCGGGCGTCTGCGCAAGTTATTCGATGATGATTTCGGCGCTTACCAAAAAGAAGTGGCTCGCATGCGTGAAACTGGCGAGCTACCGGACCGTGAGACGTCGAAGCTGCTGGTGAAAGTCAAGAACGTCGATGACTTGCCGGAGGAAGTGCTGCGCGACAAGAAGAAGTTGCAGGAAATTGTCGAGCAGCAGGATGCGCAGCGTCAGCATGAAGAGATGTTGTTGAAGCGTACGGAAGACAAGCTGCAAGACTTGGAGCGTCAGCGGGGAATTGCGGAGAAGGCTGGGCGCAAGCCGCCGAAGTTGGATGTCGTCAAGCTGCTGCAAGACATCGAAGAGCAGTATGGCCGGCCGCTTGATTTGCGCAGCGAAAAGACAGACCGCATTCTTCGCGAACAGGACGACAAGTTGCTGCAGAGCTTTGGCGATTCGGCTCCGAACCCGGGTGAGCCTTCCTATTGGATGAAAAAGTTCTTCGAGCGGCTGACCAAGCCGATACCGCGCTGGACGCCCGGTCGTACGAAGGCGGCCGTCGAGGAGTCTCGTATGGACGTAGTGTCCTGGTTGGATGCGATAGCTGACGAGCTGGATGGCCGGGGCGCCGACGCTTCGGCCGTCGATGCAGCGGCGGACGTGTTGGCGGCGACGTCGCCGGGCGTGACGGACCTGCAGCCTACTGAGATTGGTTTCCCTCCGTACGACAAGCAGCGACCTCCCCGTCGTCATACGCCGGACCAGCCGAGTGGTCGGCGGGCGTTTCCACCGTACGATGTATTCGTTCCGTACAAGGACACGGCTCGCGACGCTAGCATGAAGGGTTTCCCGCCGTACGATGGCAAGGGCGGGCCGCTCGACAGCGAGACGATTGGATTGCCCCCGTACAACGGCAAGCAGCCTCATGTCAGCCGTGGTTTCCCGCCGTTTAGTGAGCGCAAGAGCGTGTACGAGGAGCGGGAAAAAGCGGTCGAGGAAGCGGTGAGGTAGCGATGTATCTGGCCGTTTGGATTGATGACCGGAACGATCGGCCGCACGACCGTATCGTGTTGGTGACGCCGTTGTTGAAGCGGCTGAACGCGGCCGTTGCGTTGCTGAACAGCAAGAAGCGTGAGGATGCGACGAGCCTGATTCTATCGGGCGACCAACAGGCTCTCAACCAGTTTGCTCAATTGGTCGACCGGGCTGATGACGACTGGGTGACGGAGAACGATGGCCAATTGCTCGATGCTCTTGGCGTCGTAGCGGACAAGGCTGGTTGCAGTATCGTGCCGTTCGACGGACAGGACGGGCAGGTTGCGGCTGACGTCGTTTTGGCGAAAATCAAACGGATACCGAAACCTGGCCTGTACCCGCGGTTCATCACGAAAGAGGGCAAGGCCATTTGGGATGAGGTGGTCGTTCAGTACAAGAAAACGCTCAACAACTACAAGGCCGACAAGGAGAAGATGTGGGCGGCGGCGATTCTCATTTTCAAGCGCGTGGCTGGTCAGCGTGACGTCAAACCGTTTACGAAAGATTTTGGCGCGCCGCATCGTGGCAAGATACTGACGGAGACGCATCGCCGCATCAATCGGGGCAACCATAAGGCGTTGAAGGCCGTACAGAAGGCGGCCGAGCTGTTGGCGAAGGAGAAGTTGGCGACGCGGTTGACGAACGAGAAGTTCTATGAAACGGCCCATCATGGTGGCCGCTACTACATCACGACCTATCAGGTCTTGACGACCGTGGATGCGACGCGGGCGCTTGATTTGTTGCGCGAGAAGGCTTGGGGTGGTGGTGCGCCCGGCTACGTCCATCGGGCTGTCGACATGTACACGGACGTGTTGGCTGAGCCGCTGGGCAAGAAGAAGCTGTACTTCTACATTGCGACGCATCTGACGAGCGACCTGATGAACATCATGTTCCCGTCGCTGGAGGATGCTGACTCGCAAACGATCATGCGGACGCTCAGCAAAGCGGGTCGGCAGTGGGTGAAGACCGGTACGATGAGAGCGATCGCCGCGGTCGAACGCTCCCTGACGATTCACGTCAGCGACAAGAAGGCACCGCACGTTATCCGCATGGTGCTGAAGCGGCTCGGCATCGATTACCAGTTCCGGACACGCAAAGAGCTGCTGATGAACGATTACCCGCGCAATGTTGGTCCGCAGTTCCACATCGAGACAGCCATACCGGTCGCCGAGTTGGAGCGGCACATCATGGACGATGCGATTCGTCGAGGGATAATGAGCCTTGGTTTTGAAGTCGTCGACTGAAAGAGCAAGCTGGCGTGTGCTGGCTGGCCGTTAGTTTAGTATCAGCTTGGAGGAAAACGATGCCAATCACGGTAACGACAGAGTCGGCCCAGCACAACTTCTACCAGCTTGTCCGACAGTTGATTGCTGGCGACCAAGACAAAGTGATCGCGACAGACAATGGCGCGAACCTGTTCCAGATGGTCACGTACGCCGTCTACGACGCAGCGGACCCGGGCGGTTCGGCAGGCGCGACCGAAGATATCGTCGCCGCCTATTCGGGCATGCCGTCCGTCTACAAGGTGCCGCTCTATCGTTTGATCAAACGGATGCGGGACCGGCAGGCGGCGGTTGACGCCCAGAAGGCGACGGGTCGATTGAACGTGCCGGCCGGGGCTCCGGCACCGATTGTCGATACGGACAACTTCGATTTGACGAACGTGTCCGGGACGGCGACGAACTTCGAGTTCGATCTAGCGGCCGGCGGCATTACGGGCGATGTTGCGATCGTATTTGCCGGTACGGAAAATCAAGCTGCTATCGCGGCGCTGATGGAAACGGCAATCAACGGTGCCGGTATCAACATCGTGGCGGTTGCTGATGCGACGGGCGTCAGCGTTACGCAGGGCGACCCTGGGACGTCCGGCAACGTCACGATTACAGAAACGGTCGTCGACGCCGGCTTCACGGTCAGCGGCTTCGCCGGTGGTACGGATGCGGGCGCGTCCGGCGGCGTCGTTCTGCTCAAGCAGTCGAAGAATGACGCCGATTATGTGATCGCTCTTGTACCGGAAGACCATGCAGTAGCGATCGGCCTGTAGGCTGCCGTCGGTTCTGCGACGGAGGTCTGCGTGTCCGAACAGCAGCAGCATCACCACGTCGGTATAGGTTGCCAGGAGGGTGGTAACATGCGTGAAGTGCGCGCGTTCACGGAAGATATGGCGCCCCAAATGATCCTCCTGATGGGTCTACCGGCCGCCGGCAAATCGACTTTTGTCAACACGCAGCTTACCAAGTATTACCAGCACCGCATGCCCCACCGCGGTGCTTTCAAAGTCATCAACAGCGATGTGCAGCTGCGGCGCTTTCAGTACGAAAGGGCCATAGATGACTTCAAGACCCTCAAACAGATTGACGACGAAGACGAATGGGTCAAGCGGACGGCTTCCATGTCGTACAAGTCGAACGATGGCGCCATGATCGACTTCAAGCTGCCGCACGACCAATTCGTCAAGATGAAGGGCGCGGATGTCTTCTGGCGCAAGATGTACAAGTCGTACTACGCCACCTACTTTGGCGAGCGTGCGAAAGCAAAGAAGTCGGCCGATGAATTGGCCGACATGAAGCTGGGCGAGGGCGACGTCGTTATCATCGATTCGACCGGCGTCAACACGTCAAAGATGCTCGGCTACTTCAAGCAGGGCAAAACGACCGGCTACACGACTTCGATCGTGTGGCTCGAAATCGACCCCGACTACTCGGTAGCACGTGACGCCTATCGGGGTGAGACGGAAGGCAGAAGCGTCGGCGAGGACGTCATCCGTAGCTACGTGCCGAAAATCGCATCAGCCTACAAGATGTACCTGGGCGAGAATCAGCTGGTCGACCGCATCCTTCACTTCCGGTGGCAGGGCGAGGTCGTAAAAGGCCAATACAAGCTGATTCGAGACCTCAAGCGTTATCCGCGCAAAGAGAAGACGAAAAAGGTGGCGGCCCGAACGATGAAGCGGCGGGCAATCGCCGCGTTGCTGCGAGCCAAGCGTCCCGACCTGGCGAACGCGTTGGCCCATACGGGCGCGGCTGCCGTGGTGGCGGCGCCGGAGGACCGCAAGCCGGTCGGCCGCCTCCGTTTCTCAACGCTGAACGGTGATTTCGTTGCGGTCGTCGGTCCCGTCCACGCGCGCTGGAAGGTCCGGCCGATCGAACTGTATGAGATGGACGACGGGGCTGAGACGTTTCTTGGCTACGTCGCGCCAGCTAAGATGAAGAACATCCCGCGCAACCGCTGGGCCGAGGGCGGCAAGGCGCTGATGCTGTTGGAGCAGCGGGGCATGTTGCCGGAACCGGGTGACCCGACGCCCAAACCGATGGGTCCGGCCGAGCAGGATAAGGTTCGGAGTCGCATTCGCAAGCACTTGAAAGTCAACATCGCGCTCATCCAGTTCTTCAACGCGAAGCGGCCGTGGCGCGAGTCGGAAGAGCGCCAGTACCCGAACGGCACGCTCTTCCTGCTGCAGCGTCCTGATGGTATGTGGCTCGGCCGGTACAAGCATTCGCACGGTACGACGACGAGCGGCGGTTACCTGAAGGGGCCGGTAGCGGCGGCGAAGGCGGCGACGCAGCGGTTCATTCCGACGGCAGCCAAACGTATCACTTCCCAGGCGGATACGGAAACGCGCAAAATCGGCAACGTTTTGTCGAAATCTCGAAGGCGGCCGAGACGATCAAGCGTGTAAGCTCGAAGCCCGGCTAGGCTGTATAGCCGAGCACGCTCGCGATACCGTACGTCAACGACGTAAGGTCGTCTTTGATCGTCAGCTTGATGTAGTCGGCCGTTTTGTCTCGCAGGACGAGTCCTTGGGTGAAGCGCCGCGTCGCCTTGATGATGTGGCGGCCGCCGCCGCTGCCCACGTAGAAGCCATCGGGTGACGAGTATTCGAGCAGGTCGCGCGTCGTCTGAAACGTGGCGGCCACCGGCACGCCATAGGTCTGCAGTTCTACTTGCATGCCGTTCATCAATGCGCCGTGCAGGTTGATGAAGTGGTCGCCGAATTCGATCGGGCCGTTACACTCGAACAGCAACGCCAGCTCCGTGACGACAATATCATCCGGTGGGACGAACGCATAATCGATCGGTGCGGTCGAGCCGTCGACGATGAGGCTGGAGTTCATGTTGGCGTCTATGAGCCGTGCGGAGAAGGGCAGGTCCTTCCGTTGGTGTGGGTATGGGTATGGTGGGTTCGGAGGTTTCGTCATCATCTGCTCCTATGGTTTGGCGGCAGTCTGATTACGTTTATGGGTAATGGAACGTTCAGCCATTGCCGCACTCCTTCAACTCCACAAACCTAACGTTGCCTACGCATCGTTTCGTTCGTACTTGTGGTTGATTAGGCCGGCTGGTGTCGGGCTGGGCATGTACGATCATCGGCACGCCAACATCGATTGGTGGGGTGTTGACAAACGAACGAATGGGGTACGCGGATGAATCGTTGGGTCAAGCAGCAGGTCATAGCGGAGTTGTTGCGGGCTGGGCGGCCGCGGCTGGCGAACGCGGTCGCGATGGTGGTTGCGAAATTGATGTCCGTGCAGGAAGCGCTCAACTGGCTCAACATGGATGCGGAGAAGCTGGGCGATGCGGCGACGTTGAAGAAGATGTATCGTGACGCATCGATGAAGCATCATCCAGACCGGGGCGGCACGAAGGAGGCGATGCAGAAGGTCAACGAAGCGTACGAGGTGTTGCGCAAGCGGGACGGGGGGAGCGGTTTCACATCGCCGTCGGACCGCGCCGAGAAGGACCTGAAAGTCGAGCAGGCGGCGACCATCATGGAGCAGGCGTTGCGTCAGGGCTTCAATGAGAAAGCCTTCACCCAACATATCGAAAAGGCAACGGGCAAGCGTTTCAAAGCGACGAGCAATATTGAGCGAAAGAAGACCTACTACGGCTACAACATCGACCTGTTCGCTGAGTGGAAGAGCGAAGACGGTTTGACGACGTTCGAGCTGCGTGCCTGGGCGGACGCAGAGCGCTTTTCGTGGGGACCACGGCAGTTGGGTGGGGGCGGGCAGGACTACAGTTTCTCGGTGTCGGCGTATAGCCGCATATTCCACGAGACTCGCAAGGTCAAGTTTCGTCAATCCGACTGGGGGCTATCGAGCGACAGCCGGGTGGTGTTGAATCCTGAGTCAATGTTTCCAGCTTCTAAGATCAAAGCGATGAAGGGCGGCAAGGAGAAGAAGCGCAAGTTCAGCAAGCGCGACATGTTGTTGGGGCTGGAGAAGTTGGTGGGCGCGAAGGTGTGGCGGTCCGGCAAGGATGACATTGCTGACGTTCCGCTCGGCAAGGACGATGCGTTCACGCTGCAGATGCGCCGCATGACCATGATGGGTCATGCAATGTGGATAGTGAACCGCACGCTCTGGCAGGGCAAGATCGGTCTTCGGTCCTCGGTCAAGCATCCGCTCGGTTCCGTCAAGGACATACCGGAGGCTGATGATGTGTTGAAGGCGTTGGCGGAGATGCGACGCAAGTCTGCCACCATGGACGACCCGAAGCAGATCGGCAAGTTGATTGAGCAGACGACTGGCCAGATTTACACGAAATGGGTGGGCGGGCAGTCCTAGGAAAAGGATGCGGACCAGCTGGAGTTCTACGATGAACGTGACGGCACGACAGCGTTTTTGGCCACTGAAGAACTGGTTTCGTGTAGAGCGAAACGCGCTCGACAACCTCGAGGACGCGGGCAAGCGCATCGAGCAGGCGATCGAGAAGCGTGACGCGAGCAAGTTGAAGAACGCTATCACGGCGTACGGCGCGGCGCTCAATCAGGCTGACAGACATCACGGCCATTTGAGACCGCTCGAACAAGAGGCGTGGAAGCGGGCACGGTTCTTCTTCGATGACGCGAGCACGTTCTACATCGACAAGCTGGTGCCGTCGTTGTTGTTCAAGGCGGGCCAGGCTGACGTCGATTTCGAGGCGATTGCGCGCATGTTGCGGCATACTGTGGAGCGGCACGGCGACCCGACGGAAGAGCTTGGTAACGCGCTCGACGCCATGGCGGAGAACAAGTCTTTGGAGCATGAGTCGAGTTTCGGCCGTTTCAAGATTTTGGATAACGCTGGCCTGCCGATGCAGTCGACCGAGACGCTTGATACGAAGACGTTGTTTCAGGCGTTGAAGCAGGTGGATGCGTTGTTCAAGCGCCGGAAGCTCGACTACCTGTTGGGTGGCGTCCTATATCTGGAGCATTCGCCGGGTCGGCGCCACGGCGCAGCGTACATGCGGCGCAGCGATCGGATCGAAATCAACACGGATGCGACCGCATGGGCAAAGTCGCTGACGCGCAACCTGGTACACGAGTTGGGCCACCGGATATGGTTTCGGTTCTTGACTTCAGCGCAGCGGGACCGTTTCTCGTCGCAGTGGATCGAGAAGGGTGAGGACGAGGAAGAGCCGGGGACGCGGCTGCCGTCCGTGACGCCGTACGGCACGACGAATCGGCACGAGGACTTCGCTGAGACGTTCACGGAGGTGGTGATGGGGACGCAGAAGGACCGGCGGCTCGCCGAGCGGTTGCAATCGGTGTTGCCGAAGGGTCGGGTGCTCAGCAGTGTGACGGCTGACGTCAAGGCGATGAACGACTTCGTCGCGTCGCTCAACAAGGCGTTGCCACCGATCGAGCAGGCGGCCAAGCGGGTCGAGACACTGCTGTACGAGTGGCAGGGCACGGGCAAGGTCAACATGCGTCAGCTCAAGCTGGCGTTGACGGCGCACGCCAAGCAGGTGGCGAAGCTGGGCGAGCTGAAGCTGCCGTCGAATCTGCGGCCTGGTGAGCGTGAGGTCCTTCAGGACAAGCTCAACAGCCTCGCCTTGTTCTACGTGCAGAACGTCGCGGACGAGACGGCGAAGCTGAAGAAGCAGCTGGCCAAGATGGAGCCGAAGAAGGCTGCGTCAGCTTGGCAGTATCGCATCGGCGACGTTGCCAAGATGGTGCGGGAGATGTCGATTCCGGGGCTGGTGGACGCGGCCGGCCGGTTGGTGGAGCCGGAGCTGCGGTTCGGTGGCTTCACGATCCTCGACAACCACGGCATTCGCGAGGTGCGGGCGCGCTACTGGTTCGAGATCATAGCGCGGGCGTCGAAGCTGCTGAAGCAGAAGGGGCTCGACTACCTGCTGTATGGAAAGCTGTTGTTGGAGCCGGTGGAGGGGTGGAACGGTTTGTACCATTCGCGCGGCGACTACATCACGCTGGACACGGGCGAGCGCGGGCGGCCGAACGACCACATGCTCTACACGTTCGTGCACGAGCTGGGCCACCGCTTGTGGTTCAAGTTCTTGGACGGTGGGGCACGGGACAAGTTCGCGGGCGAGTGGGTGGACCAAGCTGCCGACATCGACGAGTTGTACCGCAAGATGGCGTCGATGATGAAGATCAGCAAGCAGGAGGCAGAGGAAGGCTGGCGCGTCCTGAGTGACGGATGGGACATGCGGACGTTCCGCAAGTGGGTCAAGTCAGACAACGTCCGAAAGCTCCGCTGGTTCCTGGCGCTCAAGCGGGTCTACGCGTTGTCGGTCAGTGAGACGGAACGGTTTGTTACGGACGATGGGGTGACGAACAAGCGGGCGTTCGACCTGACGCGCGAGCACTTCGAGCGTCTGAAAGCTCGAACGGTGTCGCGTGACGCTAGCATCGGTGAAGGTGAGGAAGGGATTAGGCGGGCGCAAGAGCAGGCGCAGGAGCGGCACGACAAGGACATGCAGAGCATGCATGACGACGTGATGCGGGGGATCGAGAACATTCAGTTCAACAAGTATGTGTTGCGCAACCTGCTTGAGCCAGACCGATCGGACGTGAAGACGCCGCTGCCCCGCGGCATGTACCGCAAGGCGTTTGACTTCCTGCCGAGCGTTCGGCCGTCAATCACGAAGTACGGGCAGACGAACCGCATGGAGGACTTCGCCGAAGTGTTCGCCCAGACGATTCTCGGCATCAACAAGGACAGGGCCGTGCAGGAGCGATTGCAGTCGGTGTTGCCGAAGGGTCGGGTGTTGAGCAACGTCACGACCGCGGCGTTCAATCGGTCGGCGGCGTTCGCCGTATTCAAGCACGCGGTCAAGCAGCTGTGGGGCGCGCAGTCGAGCGAATCGAAGGATTTGCAGGACGCGAAGAACCGGATGGTCGCGCGGTTGACGCTCAAGCTGTCGAATGACGAACCGAAGGGCGGCGTCATGGCGTCGCTGGCGTACGACCCACGGACCGTTCGTACGATTGGCGACTTGCTCGTTAGCGCTGCGCCCGCCTACCTGCTGCGCATATCCGATCGGTTGCTTGAGCAGTCGGCCGACGTCGTCAAGGGCATCATGTTTCATGAGGCGCTGCACGTCGGCTACCCGAAGCACGACAAGGCATTCCGGGACATGGCCGCACAGCACAAGATCCCGTTGACCGAGAGCTGGACGGAGGAGCCGGGGTGGAAGGTGCAGCGCAAAGATGGCAGCCGTTACAAGACGCTGCGCACGTTCGAGACCGAGGAAAAAGCGCGTGAGTGGGCAATGGACGAGCTGAAGCGTACGCCGGGCAAGTATCGGTTGAGTGCGTCGGTGTTGAGCACGGAGCCGACCCACACCCCAATCGACGCCATCGCACGGGCGGCGGCCCGCGCGCTTGACGCCACTTACGATGTGACTGGCACGACGATTGAATTCGAGTGGTCACCGGCGGCGGACCCGAAACACCCGACGCACCGGCGCACTACGCCACGACTTCCACGCGGCCGCGTTATTGAGTTTGCGGGAGACCCGAGTCGAAATCAACAATACGGGCCGCACCGGTGGACGCTGTTGACGAAGCTGCCGGACATTGCGAGCGACAAGCGGCTATTGGAAATCGCGATGGACGAATTCGATCTGGATGAGCGGGATGCGCTCGACTACATCAACCCGAGCGACATCGTCGAGACTGCGGGCGCTTGGGACAGTCAGGTTTTTGTCTCTCGTGTCTGGGAGGAGTTGATGGCTGCCGGTTATGCGACGCAAGACGGCGCTGTAGTGATCGACCCGCCATCCGTAAAGCTCGAATACGACTATGACGGTAAGGAACTCTATCGGCTAGTCGCTAACGTACGGCTTGAATCTGATGGCACGCGGTACATGTGGAACGGCACGTTCGCAGACGCGCGCGGGCGGAAAGTCGCTACGGTTGACGGGCGCGCGGATGCGGCGCGGGCGGAACGTACCTTCATCGCGCACATGCAGGCGGCGTTGAAACAGGCGGAGAAGAAGATCGCGCCCCGGAAGTATCGGGCAGTCGGTGAGTCGTTGCCGTTGTCGCAGAGCGCGGCAAAGGGGGCGGTCGCTATCGAAGCGGAGCGGGAGCTTCTATATCACGGAACGCGCGGGCCGCTCGCCCGTGCCATCATGGACAAGGGGCTGCGACAGGACAGCGGCTTCTCGAATTTTGGCGGCCAGGGTGGTGTGCTTGCGGACGCACCGGCCATGCCGTTCAAGGTCGGCGACCTCGTGCGCCATGGCAAATACAAGAACAAAATCGCGAAAATAGTACGCTTCGGTACCAACGACAAAGGCCAGACTACCGTACTGCTGGAACCGGTGCCGAAGGGCCGGAAGAAGACGAAGGAGCTGGGTCTATTCAAGATATGGACGACGCCGGACGCTATCGAAGCGGTGGCCAGCAAGTACAAGGTCAGAACCGTCAAGCAATTGGTGCGCGAGGGCTACACAGAGAAGCAGGCAGAGCTGATACACCGCAACCTCACCGACAAAGCCGATACCGATAGCTGGACGGCT
>Ga0255043_10000001_pt1 | contig 41489 bp, 49 predicted proteins | sample BC1_12_9_MG_FD_182778 | JGI IMG/M metagenome (GOLD analysis project Ga0255043, IMG submission 182778) | Seawater microbial communities from Strait of Georgia, British Columbia, Canada - BC1_12_9 | ecosystem: Environmental > Aquatic > Marine > Strait | place: Canada: British Columbia | collected... | reverse complement strand
GACCTGTTAGCGTGCCGGATGCCACCAGCTCGCCAGCTTCAGTCGACGTCGGTTCGATCGGACCCGTGAGCGTTGACGGCGCCGTCAACTCACCAGATTCAGTCGACGTCGGTTCGATCGGACCTGTTAGCGTGCCGGATGCCGTCAACTCACCCGATTCCGTCGACGTCGGTTCGATCGGACCCGTGAGCGTACCGGATGCCGCCAACTCACCAGCTTCCGTCGACTGAATCTCAACCGGACCCGATATCGTACCGGATGCCGCCAACTCACCCGATCCAGTCGACGTCGGTTCGATCGGACCCGTGAGCGTTGACGGCGCCGTCAACTCACCAGATTCAGTCGACGTCGGTTCGATCGGACCCGTGAGCGTTGACGACGCCGTCGCCTGCCCAGCCTCCGTACTGTCAACATAGAAAGGTGTCGTCAGCGTAGACGGTCCCGTCAGCTGACCGGACCCGGTAGATTCCGGGTAGAAAGGCGTCGTCAGATTAGATGGGCCGCCAGGCTGGCCAGCCTCTGTACTATCGACACGGAGCGTACCACCAGGAACAGCAAGACCGGTTAGCTCGCCAGCCTCCGTACTGGTGATGATGACTTCTGCCACACGCGTCGCCTACTCTAGCGTGACCGTCAAATCTCCAACACCAAACTTGATTTGATCGCCGCTACCAACCGCTTGCGATGAGTCGAGGGCGCCAAAGTTCAACAAATTGCCGCTCGTCGATGCATCGTAAAGACCCCAATACGTGATCGTACCCCAACTACCCGTCGCTTCCGGCCACGTGATCGTCAAATCGTTCGCCAGACTGGCCGGTGCAGACCCGGTAGCGGTCCCGGGGAATCTGGTCGGATTGTTCGCCACCCGCGCATAGGAACCACCAGCCGGTTCCGTAAAGCCAGTTCCATCGGCGCTCGGCGTCGACGTCGACAAAGCGTAGTATGCGCCGGTGCCTGGCGTGCCGACGCCGGAATCGCGAATCAGTTTGTCGAGGAACAGGTTGCCGCCCGTATAGGTGAAGAGACCGTTCGCTACGATCTCGACAGTCAAATCACCCGCCTTGAACTTAGCCACATCGCTACTCAGAACCGTGACGGACGACGTAAGCGCACCACTCAAACCGTACGCACCCGACTGAGTGCCAATCGTGCATAGCATCCAATGCGTTACGGCCGCCGCCCAATCACCTGACGCCGTCCAAGAGATGACGGCATTGCTTGCTATTTCACCGCTAGCCGCCGCATCCCACTCAGATTGAAGTAGTTGCTCGCGCTGGTAGCCGTCAGTCTCGGCCAACTCATTCGTCGGGCTGTTTGTCGTGTTGCCCGGGTCGGCCGTGCACAACGCAACCCACGCATACACCTGGGACGATTGCTCGATCGGTAGCCAGCTAGCATCGCCGAAGTACGCCGCAATATTGTCTTCGTATTGATCTGATAGACCGGCCATCGTTGTCTCCTATGCAGAGCAGCATGCATGCCGCTTCGGATAACGCCGCCCGCACGCTGCACAGACGGCCGTGAAAACATCATCCCAACTCGACCTATACGATGTAGCATCGCCCGGACGGCGCTTCTGCCGATGATTGATTTTCTGCAAGTCCGACTGCGAACTGCCCTTGATCGAAATCGTGCGTTTCATCTCTGCCCGCCAACTACGTCGTAATCGAAACGTTCAAAGCGGTCCGGACCCGACTAGCACGTTGATACCAGTCCTCGTACTGCACGTTCACATCCATCGGCACGCTTATCGAGAACGGACCGCTGACCGATATGCTGAGCGATGCAGATATCTGCTTGGTCTTTGGCACGTTACACCAAAGCGGCCGACACGTCAGGTACCGATAATCTTCAGGCGTCGTCGTCACGCTCGTCGGTACGGCCGGCGCCAACACAATCGCGTCGAGCCGCACCGTCTTGCGGATATCATGCGCCTTGATGATGTTGTCGAGAAAGGTTAGCTGTGCGAACGTACCGAGGCCGACGTTGACTTCCAGAACAGCCGTCTTCTCGCTCGTTCCTTCGATCAATACATCGAGACCGACACGTCGGTCAAGCGTCGTATCGACCGACACGTCCAGGTCGACGAATCGAGCACCATCACCGCCGATAAATACCTGCAGGTCCGCTTCCAGAATCGGCGAAATCGCGACGTTCAACGTCAACGCCGCCATCGTCTTGATGGCAGCCACCGGCATGTCAAACGCTACCGTCAACTCAAACGCGTCAGCAATATAGCTGTTGAGCGGCAACGCAATCTCATACTCGGTCGCAAGCGAGCCGAAGAACGTCTGCAACCGCGTGTTCCACACGACCCACTCGGCCGTATGGACCGCCATGTTCGGCTGGTCGATAGCCGATACCGTCTTCTCGTACACGCCAAGCATGACGGCCGCCGCACTGTCGGCCGCCTCCTCCACCTGCTCCAGCTCAACAAACTGGTTGCTCGGCAAATCCTGACGCGTGTTCGTATCGACATGCGTGACGGCCGAAACGTACAGCTCGATATCCTGGTTGGTCGGCGTCGCCGTCTGACCAGTGTACGGACTGTTCCCATCCTCCGAAGCAGTTGACGTCACGTCAAGCAGCGCGCCACCTGCATTGCGCAACCCCGAATACTCGAAGACGGCAACGACGTAATCATCGGAGTCGCCGCGCGCCACCGTGATAGTCGTGCCGGCGCCCGGCCCCACTCGCTGTACGTAGAAGAAATGGTGGCCGACGCTGCCCGCGTTGTCGCCGCTCGGACCCGATACCCACGTCACGCCCGTCTGCGTTAGCGACGTCGCGATAGGGACGGAACCGGCCCGCGCCAGTATGGCGATGAGCGTGTTGCCATACTGCGGGGCCGCCGGCAGAGCAATCGAATCGCTCGTGCCGGACAGCACACCCGTTACCTGCTGTACGCGCGTGATCGTCATGGCTTCTTCGACAAATTGATGTAGTCGGAAATGAGCGTCTTCTGGTCGACGAAGCTCGCCTTCAGCTGTTGCACTTGCGCGACCGCGCCAGGTTCGAGCGGCGTCGGCCCACCCATGTTGCCCGTATGGAAATGTTGACCAAACAGGTCGAGCAACTGGCCGAGAAAGTCCAGCAGCCGGTTGCCCAAAACGGCCGGCTCGTCCGCACCGCCCACGTCGAGCGTGGCGCTGGGCAGCAAACTGATGCTACCGTCCGGTACGGTAAGCTGATAGCCGGTCTGCGCGTCCAACGTCATCGTCCCGTCGGACGTCGCCAGCGAGTAATCGGTCTGCACCTGTACCGTATGGGATGCGCCGAGCGTCAACGTCAGGTCGCCGGCCGGCACCGTCACGGTACCGCCGACCGATGCCTCATCCGGAGCAGATACCGAAAAGTTGCCATCCTGGTCGATGCCGACGAAGAACGCACCACCCAACAGACTATCGGCAAACCACTCGCCCTTGTAACGGAGCGGCTTGCCGCTGCTCGTCAGGTTGATGACGTTGCCACTGTCATCGATGACGTCGCCCTCACGGATATCGACCAGCTTCTCCGGATAGATGGCGCCGCTTCGCAAAATACGCAAGTATTCTTTGGCCCACGGTCCCGGCTCCAACGTTACGCCGGCCGCAAGCGATGATGCGATGAAGCTTGCGCCCAACGTCGGGCTGATGACACGGTCGGCACGCACGTACTTGCTGTTCACCTTGCTGACGACCGTACCAGAATCGTCCGGCCGAGCGACAATACCGAGCCGCTCCTCATCACCCAGTTGACCGCTCCGCTTCAAACTCAGATGGCGAACGTGGAGGGGGGCGCGGGCACCGGATTCGAGCCGGTCCTGGTCGAGCCACGAACGAATCAGCCCGCCCCGTTGACTCAATAGCGGGCGCCGCCCGTAGAACGACTGCGCCAGCCCTTTCGAATGCGTCTCAATCTCACCGGGAAACAGCGGTCGATACAGACCGAGTCGATCGTCCAGATAGGCGCGTATCCTCGTGTCTTCGTCCTTCGACGTATAGGCTAGCAGCTCCGGGTCGGCACTGTCGGGTCGCTGTGCCGCCAACACCGGCTGACCACCCTCGGCAGCCGTCCGGATCCAACTGTCCGGCCCCAAATACGGATGCAGAGTAGGCAGCTCACGCTGGCCCGCGTGGTAGGAGACGCCAACCTTTTCCTTTTCGCTGATGTGGTCGCCCGTAATGACACCGAGAAAGACAGAGCCTTGAGCAAAATCGACGTTCTTCTCCCGACGACGCTGCCGAAGCCGACTCTGCTGTTGGATGAACGTGTCAGGCATTCTCAGGTCTCACAATAAATGTCGGCTGCCCGCTGCGCCGCGGTTCGAAACGGAAGCGCTCGCGCGTGTCAATCAGAATGTAATCGAGCCGTTCGGCCGCCAGCGCCAACGTCAACCGCTCGTCGTCCGAATAGACGCGCTTGCCGTCGGGACCGCGTGCCCGTACGCCAAACGTCGTGCCGTTAGCCTCCGGTATGGTGTTGAGAAGGAACGAACGATCGTCAAACGTCTGGCCCAACGCATCAACGACCCGACGCGTATTGGGCGTCAGGTTGAAGTAGATGCTGGGCCGCGCTTCATCGATGAAATGGGGCGGACGATCGTCATTCGTCGACTGAGCCGTCGCCTCTACCTGCTTCTGGTCCTCCAACGCCCCTTCGTCACCATCCTGCTCGAGTGACGTACGAACGCCCGCCTTCGCGTTACCGACCGACTTGACGTTGCCGGGAAAAATCGTACGGTAGCTGATGGGCATCGAATCGCTACCAGTGATGAACCGGAACGTGCCGTCAGACCGCACCTGCCGGACGTACTTGATGGACGTGCCGGTCGAACACGTGCCAAACAATTGCATCGTATCCGTCACCGATGACGTCAAACCCATCCGCCGCTCAAGAACGTTGTAGACGGGGCGATTCGGCATGAAAAACGGTCGGAACCCAAACTCCATATCGAACGAATTGGCGTTCGCCAACCGTTTCTGGAACTCGATATAGCCGAGACTCCGCAGCTTCGCCGCATCCCGTACGAACGGTAGCGAGTGCTGCTCGACCGTCAGGCCGACGCGAGCCGCCATGATGCTCGACTGGATGATGCCGCGAGGCGGGATGCCAGCCGGTGCATTGCCCAGCGGATCAGTGTCCGTCCGGGCCGGCCCGCCCGTCACAACCAAGGCGGTAACGATGTCGCCCGACTCGTCCGAAAAATTGCCACTTATCAGGTGGTGGTCCGCTTCCAATACTGACTTGTAGTCACCGAAGTCCTCGGGCAGGAAATCGTACATGGGGAATTCGAAGACGAGGTCGCCGTTCGGCAGCTCCAGAAACTCGTAGTCCAACCGGCCGCAGAAGTCTCGGATGATCTCGAAGCGTGTCGAAAAGTCACGCTGGTCGCTACCTGTATCGAACATCGCTTGCGTCAGGTTATGGGCGGCCGTGCCGTCTTTCGGCAGCAGGAAATGTACGAAACCGCGCGTCGGTGCGTAGGGGCCGTCGCTCGTCGTACCGCGGCCAATCTCTTCGACGCGCGCATTCGTCAGCAAGTCCAGGTCGGCAATCTGTTCCGGTTCTGTCAGCGGTGCCGGTCCGTTCAGGCAGAGCGTGTGCCATTCCTCGAGCGTTGCTCGATTGATGTCGTCGTCTGGTTCTTTCGTCACCGGGTAGGTGACGACTTTGCCGACAGCGAAGTCGCCGACGCCGAAGCGGCGGCCTTGGCCGCGACGGTCCAACGTCGTGCCCGTCACCAACACGGCCATCGAGTTTTCGAACGACATGTTGACGAAGCTATGGTTCAGCCGGTTGCCGTTCGGCGAGTTGAGGTCGGCGAATACGCTGGCACGATCGTGGAACAGCGGCTCCGGCACGATGATACCGTAGACGGTGTTCTGCTGGACGCGCATCTTCTGCATCAACGCCTTGATGCCGTAGCATTGGACCTGAATGGTCGACTGGCCGGTCAGATAGTCCGTCTGTACCGGATATTGGTCGACGAAGCCGGCAAAACCGAACAGCCACTCGTCATTCTCGGTCAACGGGTTGTGGACGAAGACGCGAACCGGGTCGTTTTTGTGGAAAACGACGCTCCGTTCCTGGAGGGGCCAGCGCTGGTCACCCGTATCCGAATCGATCGGATTGCGGATGTTCTTCATACGCTTGTGTCGGCCGCTTCGCTCGGCCGACGTCTGGTCGGCGTTCGTCTCTTGCGCCGGGCCGTCACCGGCAGCTCGACGGCGCCCAGCCTTCACCAACTGCTTCGCCCGTTTCGCCACTACCTCTTTCGCCATCGCTTCGGCAGCCTTCTGCGATAGACCGCGCGCTCCCAGCTGCTCGAAAATGGCCGTTTCAACCTTCGCCGTATCGTTCAGTACCGTATCGGACGGCATGTCCTGGACGGTATCGGAAGCGGAAACACGCAACTCCGCCAGCTCGATCGGCGACAATTCGCCCGGGTCTCGTGCGACGTTGCGGGTACCGCGACGGCGGCGGTTCTCGTCACGCGCCACGTCCAGCGTGGTTCGGGCCGCTACAATCTGAGCGTTCCGCTCGAACAACGTGTTCGTCAATTCGGCGACCCGGTCTTGCGTTACCTCCGCCTGGCCCGTCTTGTACAGATAGATGCTGTGCTTCGCCGCTTCACTGTAGCGGTCGGTCGTGTCCCGCCACAAACCGTACGGATTGTCGAATGTTGGCTGAAGGTTCTCGGCCGTCAGGACGAAACGGTCCATCGCGTTGTCGAGCGTGAAGCTGCAGGTGTTTGGCCCGTCCCGGTTCGATCGTGTGAGCGTGATGCTGCCGCTAATCCACGGCGTAACTTCAACGCCTTGAATGAATACGCGAAAGTCCTCGTAGAGCGCCTGATACGACCGCTCCTTGAAGCTAACGAGCGCTTTCGTCGTCGCCATCCGGTTCTGCTCCGTCCGACTTCTGCAGCTCCGCCATCTTTCCGCTCAGATCCCGTAGCTGCTGCTCGCCACGGTAATGACGGATGGCGGCCGTCAACTTGTGGTCAAACGCCAATACCTGCCGGACCAGCTGGTCACTCGTCCGCGGAAATACCACCGCCTCCAACTTTTCGGCCATCGTCGGCGACACGATGAAGCGATGTGCTACCCCGACGACCGGGATGCCTGCCAAATAAGCCGTCATGGCTTCCTGAGCGGCGCAACCATGATCTGGTACATTCAGGTCGACCAAACAGATATCGGCCCTCACGAGCGCGTACAGACGCTTCCACGCCACGTCCAAGAACGGTCCGTGGTCCGCCACCACCAACCGACTCTGTACACGCTGCAACGGCTCGAATAACTGCCCGTCCAGACGCAAATGCGCCGCCTGCTCGACCGTAATCTTCGGCACAGCTTCGAGAAACGGCAACATGCCCGATACTTTGGCGTTTTCCATGAAACCAAGGCTCGGCCGGTAACAGACCCACCCCTCTTTCAGTACGAACGGGTTGGCCGCCAGCTTGCCAACCCAGTCTGGCTCGTCCGTATGGTCGATGAGAGCATGCGCGCAATAGATGAGACGACTCATACCGGCCTGACCTTCCTCTTCGACTCATCACGGTCACGGAACATTCGGACAATCTCCGTCCGCATGATGTCGTCGACGTACCGACTCAACCCAACCGCCAACACCAACCGGTACAGCACGTACAGGTCGATCAAACGACCGGCCTGGCGGTTGAAGCTAGACGGCTCCATCGCAATGTTCGCCCCCTGAGCCTGCAACTGCGCCCGTACGGTATCGATGGCAAGCCGCGCATCCTGCTCCAATACGAAGTTCTCCGCCAGCACCTCATGAAAAATGTCCCGATACGACTGACGCGTCAAAGCACCGACGAACGCAGCTGGCTCCGGCACCTCCGGCTCCGGTGCATCTACCTCGAACTGCGGGCACGCATCGCCTTCCGGCTCCTCACCTACGTCGGCACAGGTCGTCGGTACGCGACCACGAGGGCGACGAAACCAAGCACAGTCGCGACACATCATACGTTTCGGTCCCTTCGCTGCTCTTCAATGAACACTTCGTTGATGCCGCGCAACTCCTTCAGCGTGTAATAGGCGTTGGCCAACAGCTTCTCCACTTCCGTAGCCGTTTCGATCACCAATTCGCATTCGTCCATCCGTTCGCGCAACGGCTCCAAGATTGCAAGTATGGCCGCTTCCTTACGGGCAACAGGCGATAACTTCACCAACTCATCATGACCGTACAATGCCGTCGTACAGACGGCCCACAAACGCTTCAAGATTCTCTGGACCGGCAGGTGACCGGTTTTGATGCGCAGTACACGACCACGAAAGAACTGCACTTCTTCGTACGGCTTAGTCAATGCGTGCATGTCTGCGGACGTCCTGTACGAAGCGGCCGAGATGTCACGCATGGTCTTGCCGTACGCCGTGTAGTTGTAAAGCTCATCCAACAACGTCATGTCGATTTTGAGGCGCTCTTCATCATGCAGGTGCTGCAACGCCTTCGCAATCGTCGCATCATCTCGATACCGATACCAATCCATCAATCACTCCTGTTGCGCAGGACCAATAAATAGTCGCGCGTCGACACCTTCACGCCGAACGCAATGAGACGTACGTGCTGGTCGTGATAGATGATGTCGATCGTTCGATTCTCGCGATTCGCCAAATCAGGCAGCCTCGAGTAGAAACAACCGATGTAGTGGGCACCGAGGGCGACGTCAGGCCGGTCACTGCTGACCGGCCTGACGACCATCGTATAGCCGATGGTACGACTGCTACTCGTAGCATGCACGTTGAACGTGACGTTGCGGTCCCGTTTCGTCTCCGAAACGTACGTGGCGACAGCCGTCTCCGCCACCTTCAGCGTGAATACGCCGTCAACCAACGTCACGCTCCAAGCAGGCATGCGCGACCAGTCGATATGCGAACGCCTATTCCTCGTCACGATTCTTTAGCTGTGGCATGATCATACAGCAGCCAACCTTCTCCGCCTGCAAAACCACCACCTTATCCCATATGTAGAAACTGGCTTCGTCAGTTGCCAACAGGTTCAACATCTCCAGCAGGTACTTGGCGCTGATGCCAACCGGTACGCGGCTGCCGATGTGCAACGAACGAACGGGCATGTGGAACTTGCCCTTGCTGGTCGCTGAACGGACGGACGTCGTCAGCTGACCGCCGTTCTTCTCGCTGAACAGCAACTCAAGCCGCACCTCCGCACCAGAAGGAGCGACCGACGTCACAGACCCGATCGCATCCCGCAACGCCGGCGTGTCGACCGTCGCTATTACACCCGGGTCCGTCTCGCGAAGCGTCGCCACACGATCGAACACATCGACCATCGGCTTGTCCGGCTCCTGCATGACCGAATGGCAAACGTCGAAACCACCACCAGCTATGCGGAAACACTGGTCGTTGAAGCCGATGCTGACTCGCGTGTCCTCGATCGCCTGCAAGACCGTATTGAAGAAGACGGCCGGAACGTCAATCTCACCCTCACCATCCGAATCAGCATCCAGATTCGTCCGTACGGCCGCCGCTCGAAAACTGTCGTTGCACGAAATGGTCAGCTGCTTGCCCTGGACCGTCAGCTTCATGCGCAACAACGTGTCGAGCGTCGAATTCAAACACGTCCGCTTGGCAGCCGACTTCGCTACAAGCGCCGGCATCTGAATGGTCAACGGCGGAACGTCAGACGGACGCGCCGCTTCAATCACATCAAATACCTCGCTGACCGCCAGCTCACCGACGAACTGGCCGCAATTGAATTTCAACTTGTTCGTGCCAGACTTATGCGCGAACGTTCCGCGATCACCCTGTAGCTTCAACGCATGAAGCATAGAACGATTGACCGCAATCTGCCCGGCTTCCCGTACGTTGGCCGGAAACGTCACCTTCGTGTACAAGCCGGACGATGCCGATTCCAACATGACCGTGCCCGCGTTGACGCTCGCTACCAAGCAATCATCGCCACCTACGTCGACGTCGGAGAACGGACCCTTGTCGAACATCTTCTTGACCGCCTTCATGGCGCCCATCATCTGCTTTGTCGAAAACTCAAGCTCCATAACCGTCTCCTTGCCCCTGCTGTTTACAGCCTAGCGTTTCGTCCAAGTGACCGGAATGCGGTTGACGTATCGGCACTTCGGGCACGTAAGCTCGACCGTTTCCCGATAGACACCACGTTGTGGCCGCCGCGCTGACAAGCCGCGCAACGCAGCACCAACGAGCGGACGCAGCGATGCCTGACACTCGTTACACACGGCAATCAATCGGGTACGATGCCGCATCTGCGGCAACGGTTTGCTGCGGCAACAACTCATAGGTCGTCATCCATCGATACGGATATGCTGCGCAACTGCTCGTCCAACATGGACGCATACGTCAAATTACTGGCAGTCACGACGTTCGGCGTCGATTTCTTTTCGCCATCGACCCAGGCAGCCGTACAGTTGCATGGTGCGCTGCCGCACGTTGTGCATACGTCTGCCGGCTCTTCCGTTTCAAACTGCTCGACCTCGCCGGTCTGCTGGTTGACGGCAACGACTCCGTATTCGCCGCTCAAACGATCGATGAGCTGGCGTGCCGTCTCGCTGCCACGCTTGTCAGTGAAACTCATGACCGAAAAGTTGGCCAACAATTCAAGGTTGAAGCGGCGACAGTGTCGCGCCTTATCCATCTCGACCGTCACCTCGTTCGTTTCTTCCTGCTCTTCCTCGTACTTCCATTTCCAGACGTAGCTGGAATGATGACGCATCGCCTTGCTGTACTTCACCTTGTTGGTCTCTTCGTCCAATTGGGCCATGACGATGACGACGTTGTTCTGGTTGCGGGCCACCGCCTTGAAGCCGCGCGTGATGACGCCCAGATTCTCCCAAAGGGCCGCCTTCTGGTCGGACTCGACGAGGCCGACGTAGTCGATGAGGACTTCGTCGAAGCAGCCTGGTTTCAGCATGGCGCCAACTTGCGCTGGCGTTACCTCGAAAGTCGGGCACCAGACGGAGAAGCGGCAGCCGTTACGCTTGCCGTGTTCGGTGAAGGTTTCCCAAGCGCGGCGGCACCGCAGTAGCTGCCGATAGCTGAGCCGGCGCAGGTAGATTTTCTCGAACGGGATTTCAGTCAACGTCGACATGATGCGCGCGTAGATCTCTTCTTCGTCCATCTCGAACGAGACGAGCGCAACGTTTCGGTTCTGGAGCAGGTAGGCGTTGATGGCCAGCTGATTCGCCATGACGGATTTGCCGCCGCCCGTCGTCGCCGCAACCAGTACCAGGTCCTTACGGGCGAACCCGCCCGTCGCCTCATCGAACTGCCGGAAGCCCGTGATGATGCGGTCTGGCTTCGTCTGATCGAGCACCTGGTCGATGACCGGTTGGGAGTTGTCGCCCCGACCGGCCGTTACGAGCGCCGCCTCCTCGTATTGGGAGCGCGCTCCCATGATGATGCTTTCCAGCGCATCGATCGCCTTCGTAACCGTCCGCGGGCTCGGCTCCCGAATACTATCAACAACCTCGCGCGTGCCGTTGTAGATGACGCGCAGCTTGCGATACAACTCCAGCTGGTCGACCAGGGCAGTCGCCGACTCGACTGAATCGAGCGGCTCGATTGCCGTCTCCAACATGTCGCGCGCATTATCGGTCAACGCCGGGTCGAGACGTAGCGTCTTGACGTTAGGGATGGGACGGTTCTGATGCTGAAAACTGCCGAGACGCACGTACAGCTCGTTCGTCTCTTCGCCGGCAAAATGACCGTCAGCCAACGCAGCCAGCAACGTCGCCCGTATCTGGTCCGAACCATCACAGATGCCGCCAACCGCCTGCAACTCCGACTTGATGCTAAACGTCTTCATCGACGTCCCCCCGCAGATACAAAACAGCATCAATCTCTATCGGATAGGCAAGACGACGGCGTACGAACGAATAAGGGTCGGCACCCGCGACAACAACGATGCGGAATGAATCGTCAAGCAAATCAAGCCAGTCGCGGCATACCTGGGTGCGCATTTGATGACAATCGGCCGGCAAGTTATGGAGGATGGCGACGTCCGGGTCGAATGATAGGGACGTGTCGTCCGGCCGTTCACGCATCGAAATGCAGAGCGGTCGCAGCTTCAGCGTTTGTGCCCGCCGCATGACCGCTGCCGCCAACGTCATGGCCAGACCGTCCGTCGGTTCCGAGCCGATGCCCAGAACGTACGAACGATCGAAAGCTGTATCGTCGTCGAACAACCGTGCCAGCGTCTTGCGCTGCCGCGGAACACCGATTTCCCGAACTCGGTCGCTTACATCCAGCCAAGAGCGCTTCGAGCCAATCGAGCCGAGCCGGCCGGCCAGTTGGCGTCCGTCACTCGGTTGGACGCTCCAGTAACGGTTCGGCAGTCCCAACGCTCGGAGGACCCGCTTGCTCGGCTCCGCCGCCCGGTAGGCCGGCCCCTTCCTCGCTAGCCTCATGCGACCGGTTTACAGGGTTGACGATGACAGGCCGCACGCCATCACCATCCGGAACGAATCCGAGCCGACGAGACATACCGGAACGCTCGAGCAACAACCGCAGCTGCTCGATCAACCGGTTCGCCTGCTCGAGTTCAGCCGTGAACGCATAACGGCTGCCTGGCAAAACCTTCCTCTTTACCAGCATCTGCGCGGACCGAACGTGCTGCTGCAATTGATCGATCGTCGCATCGATATACGTCACGTCATGCATGATCGTTTCCGATCGTTTCGACGATCCGTTCGTGCACCCGTTCGATCGAGCCGCCGCCATCGATCATCCGCCATTTGGACGCGTGGCTTTCGTGCATCATGCCCCACAGCGCTCGGTAATGGTGCGCCACCTCTTCCATCAGGCCGGGCTGCAGCTCGTAGCGGTCCCGCCGGTCAGGCCGGCGTTCCCCCGACCGTTCGGGCGGCAGGTCGAGCAACAGGTAGTAGTGGGGTTGTGGCAGATTCTGGTGGATCTGGATGAGCCATCGTGCGTCCAGGCTGTCGCCGCTGCCGTACGCGAAGCTGCTCGGCCAGTAACGGTCGAGCACCAGATGATCGCTGTTGATGCGGCAGCTGTGGATGAACGACGCCTTCTCCATCTGGTTCGTCAGCATGAGCGATTGAAAAACAGCTGCATCGAGCTGCTGCGCCCGCACGTCCGCATCGTCGTCGTAGCAGGCTCGCCACTCGTTCTTCAGGTGCCGATGAATCAGCTGACCGGAAAGTGTCTGGTAATCGGGGAACGACAAGACGCCGCAGTTCAGATGCGTCGCCAACATGGCAGCTTGCGTTGCCTTGCCGGCCGCATCAATACCTTCGATGCAGACAATCATTTGCCACATTCCTCCCTCGGTACCCATGTGAAATAGTGTCGCGCACGATAGTAGGCAGAGCAGAAGCACGCGTCCAATCGCTCCGACCAACAGCAATGCAATCGTTTGATGATGGCGTCGTGCCTGCGGCATTGGCTCTTGCAGCCCGGTACCAACCAGGCGATCAAAACAAGCAGCAAGACTTTCATCGCTTGCCACATACTTCTTTCGGTGCCCAGGTCAAATAGCCCTGATACACATAGGTAGCTGAACAGAAGCAGTGGTTCGTACCATTACGCTCGACCAGCTGGCACTTCATATCGTGTATTATGGCCTCACGGGCGCAGCCCGGTACCAACCAAGCGATCAAAATAGCAAACAAGATGGCGGTCAACAAGACTTTCATCAATCCCCCTGCTTCACGTATCCGACCAGACCCTTACGCTTGCCCTTCGGCCGTTCGGCCGGGGGGTTCAGACACTCGAAGCCTAATCGGTCGTTCTCCCTCTTAACGATCGCCTTGTACGCATAGACGGCCGCGTGGCCCGAATCAAGCCAAATCCTAGCGAGCGGCGTCGGCTTCTGCCAATCATCGCCATCGAACGCCCGCTCCATCGGCGTCCGTATCCGGCTGATGCGCTGATACCAGTTCTGCCGATTCGCCATCGGCAACGTGTTGTGAAAGCATGACCAACGCGGGATGTTGTAGCCTAACTCGACAATCTTGTTCATCGCGATGACGACCTGGAAGTCGCCTCGCTTCGCCGCCGTACGGAACGACTCTCGGTCCTTCGTCCGGCTCGACAGCAGACCGACCGTTACGTCAGGGTCGACCTTCTGGATCGCTAGCTTCAAATCGTCCAGATGCCGAAGCCGTTCCGTCGTCACCAACACGAAATGTCCGGCCCGCACGTCCTCCATGACCTTGTTGGCAATCAGCTTGTCACGCGAGCGGAAGCGGACGAGCCGATTCCACATGATGCTCCAGTTGCTGAACGGTTTGACCTCGATACCCGTGTACTCCCACGTGTACTGCACTGATAGCTGTTCGCCCTTGCCTACCGCTACGACCGGACCGAGCGTATCGGATACGACGCAATGCATGCCGTCTTTACGGGTTGGCGTCGCCGTCACGCCACACCGATAGGCGGCCGTCGTGCTGTTTACGACCGTCTGGAAGCACTCAGCCGCTACCCGATGGCTCTCGTCACACATGACGAGGCCGAAGTCGTTGCGGCGCTCCCGCAGGACACGGCGACCCGTCGGCGATACCGCGAGGCACTGGTAGGTCGTGAGGGTGGCGATCGGAAAGAAGTCGTCCCACTCGTCCAGCACGCCCACCAGCTTGCTGCCGCACTCGTCCTCCAGCTCGTTGACGTTCGTGAACTTCCGGATCGTTTCTTCGAGCTGGTGGCAGAGGTCTTCGAGGTGCGCTAGCATTAAGGTGCGCTGTCGCAGTTTGCAGACGATCGCCGTCATCATGACGGTGTTGTGAACGATCAGCCCGTTGGCCACGAAGCTGTGATGCTCCGGAACCGTCACGTCATAAACGGGCTGAGCACCGCCCTCCTCAACCATCGTGACATCGTCCCAGAAGTGGCCGCGCTCTAGCAGTTCCCCGATTCTGACGGCCAGCCCCTTATCGATCCGAGCGATCCGCCGAATCAGTCCTGGGTCATGGGCGAACTCATAGGCGCTCGTGTCATCATCGCGACCATGATTGACTGTTTTGGCCAAGCGGATCTGCTGCTTCGACCCGTCAGCCATTCGGTACCAGCCGAACCGACCGCGCTTCGCCAATGTGCGCAAGGCCGCCCCAACGAACGGCAACACAGCCGCACGGTCATGCTTGCGGTTGCAGTCTCGAAACGTCTGCTTACGCTCCAGGCCGAACCCGACGCGTTCATGGAACCGCCTGATGTCTGCTCCGTGTAGCATTAGCCGGTAGTACGGCCGGACAGTACCGGAATGGGGGCTCGCCACTCGCCTGACAGTGCGGCGGCTGACGATCCCAAGATTCAGCAGGAGCAACTGCACCTGCCAAATCAGCTCTTCGGATGCGGATACCGCATCGATGTTGTCTCTGCTGCTGGCCGTGCCGTCCGCGTCGAAGTAGGCACGGAGAAACTGAACCACCATGTCGCGCGGCGCCCGCAAGATGCACCACGGCACTGCCTGACCGCCTGAGACCGCAAGCCGGAGCCCGCACCCCGATAGGAACGTCGCAAGATAAACAGACGAGACACCTACGCTCTTGACGCCATTGCGTTTGTCTGTCGTCTCTTTCGCATCGGTACCGAAACACTCTCGAACGCAGTGCCGAAAGTCGCGCAGCAAGTGCGGGTCCGTGTTGGTGACATGGCAAGGTTGATGGGCAAGCGAGCCCTCACCAATCAGGTAGCCCAAGAGCCGCGCCAGCTCTGCCGTCAGGCGGCGTGGTGTCGGGTAGATGTTGGTCGTGTGGTATTGGACACTCGGGTCGATCACCGGCAACATAGGCGGGGCCGGTGCCCATGTGTCCGTGCCCCACGCTACCGCGACCTTGTGGGTTCCGGGTACCACCTGGTCGATGGGCAACCAGCGCATCTCCAGCTGGTTATCGATCGTTAGGACCGGGTGCTCCGGTGTCCCGTGTATCTCGTAGCCGCAGTGAGTCCGCATCTTGAGCGTGGATGACGCCTCACGGTGGTGGTACGCCGAGACGCGTGCGAGACCAGACCCGCTCTGCACCTGCATACCGGGCCGCAGGTCCGTGATCGGTACGATCCCGTCCTCCGTCACGACGAGGCTCGAACCCACCACACACTTGCCGCTCCGAGGCGGCGCCTGTATCAGCCCGTAGCCCCGACCCAACCATTGCTGCACCAGTTGCTTCTGCTCGTCATACAGCTTGCCGGTAAACCGCAGTTTCTGCTGGGACGGCACCGACACCCGCTGGTCATCGAACTGCAACGTGTCGCCAAACACCTTCCGCAGCTTCTGTAGGTTGCCCCGGGGAAACCGATAGTGGTCCAGCTCCTCGGTGAACGTGTCGACCTGATACGACTCGTTCGCGAACGTGTCGAACAACCGGTAGCTGAACGCTTGGAGGTGGTGGGGCTTGACGGCTGAGCGCGGCACCCACAGGTAGTCGGATAGGACGGCTTGCATGCCGTCCATTTACAGCGGTCGCTATGACGGCCCGGGTATCAAGCGTCGCTCCGCTTGAACGGAGAGCATTCGTCCATCACCCTCTTCGCAACACCCAAGAATACTTCCTGATCGTGCAGCAGTTTGTCTTGTCGTTTGGCTATTTCTCCCAGCTGTTTGGCGGACGTGCGCATGCTCAGCTGGTGGCCGACAGCCAACCCATAGATGAAAACACAGAACAACCACACCAAAACGGACGGGACCTGTTGGGACGCTAGTACGACGCCCATAAGCGCCACCAACCCACCGACCACATTCAACAAAATGACTCCAAATCGCTTCATCCTGACCTCCAACTGCCGTACGGTACTGCAGGTTTGACGATTTGTCACGCGGCTGTTACCTGATACCAGGAGGTATCGGATGAAGAAATTGACCACAGGTGGCGCGGTGCTCGGCATAATTATCGCCATGGTTGCCGCTCCCGCCATCATCACCATCGCCACCGTCGTGGTCGGCGGGGGATTGCCGTCGGCGTCCGCAGCAACACAACAGCGCAGCGGCTTTTCGATCGAACTGGCGCAGCGGCCCCGCCAGTTGGCTTCCGGTTGCCTGATTGCTGCCGTACACAGCGGCGCTGAGCCGACGGTCAAACTGGCTGAGCAGTGCGTACGATCAGCCAAAGCCGTGTTCGCCGCTACAGCAGACTAGATGTGGAGGTCTGCGGTATGGAGAATCAACATCGCTTAGATTTACAGCGGCCCCGCCGATTTCCAAGTCAATAGGCGGTGCGTCGAGCAAGCGGAACCACCTATTTGTCCTTCTGCCACGTCGACACCCTCGCCAACAACATGTCGGCCGGGCTTCCCGGTTCCACGACGTACACCGTCCACTTGCAGTCCTTGTCGGGCGTCCCGCCAAAGAAGCCGATCGCCGTCTCGGCTTGTTCGATGATTCGAGCGTTTATGTACGTGCGGCCGCGGATGTCGTCCACGTAGTGGATGCGTTGTGTCACTTTTCCGTTTGGCATAGCCGTATGATACCGGCTCGACGCCGACCGCGCCACCGTATTACGTGGAACGCGTAGCCGGGTAGCTCACAGTTGGAAGTTCGGTCATGCATACGATACAGGTCGTCTATGCATTCGCCAAGCAAGAGGCAATGCTTGCCGATCCCGAGCACGTGCCACGCTAGGGCTAGTATCACGATCGTCTGGACGGCGAGTAGACTGCAGATCCAAATTTCGACACGGCTCATTCGAGGTCGTCGCCACCGTCATCGTCATCGTGTACGACGACCTCCGCGTCGACGTCCCGCTTGTGCGCATCCCGCACGTTACCGGCCGCAACGTCACCCGATACGAACGTCGCGTCACCGCTGCTGCCCGCTTCATACCGCGCCTTGCGCGCGTCGGCGATCGTCTTCTGTAGCTTGCTAGTCATGCCGTCCCTCCTTGGATACAGGAACACACGAACCGTCTGTTCGCGGCCACTCGATGTCGTACCTCGTAACTTTACGGTACCCACTACCCTTGATCTAACGCGTTTCACGTCTAAAAAATGCTGGTCTCCCACGTGTCCCAAATGTCACGGAGCGACTTACGCGCATTGGCGCTTCGGTCGACGCGCCATACAACTTCCGTACGGCCGGTGTCAGCCCGATTGGACGGAGCAGTCTTGTCGCGGTTTTTCAAACCGCTTGCTGATGCGCTAGTGACCGTTTTGAATTCAAACCGTTCCCAACTACTTGGTGGCGCCGAGTTGTCATAACAGGACAGGAGAAACGAGCCCTGAGCCGCTTCCAGTACGACGCACAACTTCTCGAAATCAGTCTGGCTGTAGCCGCCGTAGTCGCCTTGGTCGGTCTTTGGATACGGTGGGTCACAATAGAAGCAGGTCTGCGGACTATCCCACCGCTTAATCACAGCTAACGCATCGTCACATTCGAGATTGACGGACAGCATCCGATCGAGAAAACGCGGTAGGTTTTTCACCCTATTGGTCTGCGTGGCTCCACAGTTGCGTCCAAACACACTAGTGCCCCATCCGCCGTGAAGAATGTTGCCGAACGCCATTTGCACGTTGTTCCAGTAGTCGGCAGCCGCTTGGACGTCACGCCCATCAGGGTCACAGGCGACATTCTTGTTGCGCTGCTTTGCCGCATCGTAGACGGCGCGACTGAACGGTACGGAAACGAGACGTACGAACTGAGCGAAACTGTCCTGGCACTGCACGACGCGGTACAGGTTGACGATCCGAACGTCCCGATCGTTCAGCACCTCGCGGTACTGGTCTGTGGTACTAACTGGAGGCCACGGCTTCGCGAAGAAGACGGATGCTCCCCCGCAAAATGGCTCAACATACACGGTGTGCCGCGGAAGCAGCGGGACGATCTTTGAAACGAGCCGTTGCTTGCCACCGTAATAGGAGAACAAAGGTCGCACCATCACCCCTGGTCTAACGATTCAGGCAGCGCCACAACAGCCCGACGTTGTTTGAACCGCGCCAACGCATCATCCAACGGCTTACCAGCCTGCTCGTCATACAGGTTCCAGCGAGCGAGACGTTGGAGAAACAACTCACGAAAGAATTCCGACTCCGTCAAATTGAATTGACGGCATATCTCCTGCAGCACCTCATGCTGCCAGCCGCCCCGACTACCCAGATAGACGGAGACGTTCTTCTGTAGCGCCTTGCTGCGCCGTCGCGTCATCAGAACAGCTCATAGCTCTCTAGTTTCGGTGCCTTCGGCTTCTTCGTACGCTTCTTCTTCTTCTTCGCCTTCTGCTCCTGCTTCGCCCCATCGACCGAGGCTTCACACGTATGGCAACGACCCTCACCATCCTGCGCCGTCACGACAGCACCACCACACTTGCCACACTCAGTCGTCACGTTCAGCGGTTCCTCTTCCGAAACGCTGCCATGGTCCACCTCCGGACGAGCCGTCAACGCAACGTCCGGCAACTCATTCGGCTCTTCGTACACGATCGCTTCGACCGGCTCTTCTTCATCGCCATCGCCCGATTCGATGTCGTCAAGGATCTGCTCCATCACCAACGTGCGGACCGGCTTCTCTTTGTCCTGCTCATCATCGACCACTTCGTCCACAGCATCCGCCGTCTCCGCCGGCTTGGCTGCACGTTTCAACTGCTCCGGCAGGTCTTCGTTCTCATCAACCCGATGGTCTTGAACGAACGACGGCACGCCCGCCGGCTGCGCAGCCAAAGCATCGTTGAAATCATCGAACGAAACCGTGTACAACTGCCACGTATCCGTCTCGCTGCCGTTTACGTGGGCGTCGACGATGGACGTGTCGGGCACGCGCGACAGAACGTTGCATTCGTCGTAGACGGCAACTTTGACGCTCGTCAAATCAGCCGCCTCGTGCACGAGCGTCTGCAAGACAACGAACGATTCGACGAATAGGACGCGCTCCCGCCCATCACTCGGTAGGTCGATGAACGCCTTCAGTTTCCGCTTCCACTCACCGCTCTTCAACTCTTCCGTCGAAATGAAGCAGTCTCGAAATCGCATGCGGTCCAAGAAGACCGTTATGGTCGCTGGATTGTGGTACGTGATGCCTAGCATTCCCGACCCCCAGTTGTCAGTCGACTCTCTTCGTTCACTTTCGTAACCGTCCACGTCCGATCGAACGCCGCACCAGCTATCTGCGACCGATGCGACGTCATGATGACGGTGCCGTACTGCTCGCGAACACTCCGTACCAAACTCATGAGCGAAGCAATACCAACGTCATCCAAGCCGCGGTCCACCTCATCCAGAATCAACAGGTCCGGCCGCTTCCGCGCATGCAACAACGCATGCAGCGTGAAGACGAGCGCCACACTCAACCGCTGCTTCTCCCCGCCACTGAAGCTTTTTACAGGAATGTCCAGCAGCTGCTGGTCGACGGACCGCCGGCACACCAGGTCAAGACTTTCGTCGTCGGCAGCTACGACGAAACGGCTATTCGGCTCGTGTGAAAACATGACGCTAGCGAATCGAGGCAGACAATCGCGTATCGACTGGACGACCCGATGCAACTGTCGGCGCTTCAGCTTTTGCGTCGCCGCTACCGCATACTGCAGAACGTGCAGCCGCCTTCTCGGCTCTTCGATCGCAGCGAGTGCCCGCTGCGCCTCCGCCAAATCCGCTAGCAACGCATCGTACTCGTGCATCGCCATCTCGACTTGTACCAACCGGTGCCGTATCCCGACCTCTGCAGATTCAACGATCTCTTCCGCCTGCTCGGCCAAACGAAGCGTCCGCTCTTCTGTCGCGCGATCGATATGGGCAGACCGCGCGCACTGCTCGTCAAGAAGGGCGGCCCGCGACGCCCGCTCCATCTCGGCCGTCACGGACGCCAACTTAGCTTCAACAGCCGCCAACGACCTGTCCGTAACGTCCTTGTCGTTTTCAGGCAACCGCTCGAGCTGACGACGAATCGACGACACGTCGATGGCCTGTTGGCGCCGTTGCCGCAACAGCTCGATAGCTTGCCGGTCTTCGTCCTGTCGAACCAAAACGCGGCGCAAATCACCAGCCGGCAACCTGCCCAACGCCTGCTCGTACTCGATACGTTGCTGTGCCACTATCAAACGGTTGCCAACGTCAGAAGCGCGCTCCGTCGCCTCTTGCAAGCCAGCCTGGAAACAGGTCAGCTCTTTTGTCGCGCGACGCAACAGCTTCTTCATCGACGACACGTCGAGCGGCTGCCGACACGTCGGACACGTCCCATCCGAACAGCTATCGATCGAATGCTGCAAATCCCCTATCTCGTGCTGCTTCTGCTTCAACTGCAACGACGCTGACATCCGTTGCTCCGATGCCAACTCGGCCCCCCGTCTCAACGATTCGACGTCACCGTTCGCAGGTAGCTGCGCGATCGCAGTTTCGATGCGAGCACGCTCGCCCAACTTATCGGCCAGGTCGGCCGATTCGGCCACCCGCTCTTGCGCCTGCAGTAACGCTTGATCGATTTGATCAATATCCAACGGCTCGCCCGAAACGCGCAGTTCCGTCAGACGCTCTCGCAGTTGCGTCCGCTCGGCAATCCGACGCAACAGGTCACGCAGTGCCGACCGTTCGTCATCCAACCGACCAGCCTGCTCGTGTAGCTGTTGGTAATCGCTGACTCGACCGAGCTGACGCCGCTCTTCCAGCAATTGCTCGCGGTTCGACAAACTGGCCAGGCGGTCGCGCGCTTCATAGATGACGTCGCGTGACCGACGCTTCTGCTCAATCGCAGCAACAACGGCATGTTGGAGAACCAATAGGTCCTCCGGCCGCGGCACATCATAACCAGCTACATCGTCCGATAGCCTCGCCTGCTCCGCCTCGAGAACCGGCGCATCCGACGCCAACCGCTCCGCTTCCTTCAGCTGCCGCTTCAACCAATCGACCATTCGGTCACACACGTCGAGACCGAATAGCTGAGCAATATAGCGCATCTTGTCGGACGGCGTTCCTTCGATCAACGTATGGGCAGATGCTTGGCTCAGGTACATGCAGCCGACGAACTCGTGCTGTTGCAGGCCGAGCAACGAGCCTGCTAGCTTCTGGGCGTCTTCCAGCTTCTTCGGGCAGCCGCCGCCGTCCCAGCTGAGCTGCCATTTGCCGTCGACCTCGCGCATGACTTTGACGATCGTTTTGTATCGCGAGTGGTTGCGAGCCTGTCGGATGAGCCAGCGCCCGTCTGGATTGCGGAGGATGATTTCGCCGAGGAAGCCGTCGGCAGTCGGTACCGCGCAGCTGATGCCATCTTTCTTGATACCGCGGGATGTCGTGCCGAAGAAGATGTGCTGCATGACCTCGAACGGCGTCGACTTGCCGTGACCGTTACGACCGTTCAGGTAGACGAGCCCCTGGCGGTCGAGCGACAGCAAGCATTCGCGATACGTGAAGCCGTTCCAGAACGAAAGCGATTCAATCGTTACGGACATGCTGCCGCTTTACAGCAGCTACCTGGTGGCACTGACACTGACGTTTGCACTGGCAGGCAACCGGGTCGGGGCTGTCGCACTTGCATGAGCGGCGACCGGTCGCCAGTACGTTCCAGACGCCCGCGCATTCGTCGCAAATGTACGTGAATGTTTCGAATACTCTCGTCTCACCACAACTCGAACAGATGCGTTTCGCTTCCATCATTCCTCCCCGTCGGGTCGGTGCTCGACATCCCAGTAGACGCCGGAACACTTGGCGCATAGCTGCATGAACACAGCATGACGGCCGCTACGCTCCAGACAGACTTCGACCGGGCACGTCGCCGATGCAGGCTCGTGTTGGCCGTCGGCCGGGCAGACGTTTCGACGGGGCGGCTGCAGGCGTACCAGCCAATCCGATTGGTCTGTGATTTCATACGCGCGCCGTTCGTCTGATGTGAGAGGCGCTACACATAAGTCTGACTTGTCGCTCGCTTTGTTCATGTCGCATCCCTGCAATGCTGCACTGCGTGCAGCGTCACGTTCAACAGGTCGTAATAGGCATCCGTCTGATAGCCGTGCAGCCGATTGCTTGCCTGTACGAACAGGTCCATGACGGCGACGAGCGCATCGACGTTCAGCTTTGCCGTGCAGTTGTCATCGAGTAGCCGGTACCACGGCTCGTAGTTTGGTTCGCGCAGTTTTTTGCCAAACGTGTAGTAGAGGGTTTGGGCGTGAAAGCGGATGACGTGTTCGAGAAAGACGCCGTGTCGGAGTACGCGGCGCAGCATGTCGACCGGGGCGGTGAATTTGCCCCGGTAGATGCCGAGCAGGTAACTGCAGACAACAGCTTCCGGCCGTTCGCCTGCCTCTTGTCTGACGACTTCGATGACGAACGAGGGAATGTTTTCGATCGTATCGGTACCGCGCGCTTCGACGCGAGCTATGACGGCCTCGAGAGCCGTGATGGCGTCACGCGGATGGCCGTCGACCGCAACCGCTATATCCATCAGGACAGCATCCGTATAGATGCCGCGGTCCAGCTGTTCGCCCTCGATGACACGTAACAAAAGACTGGCCGTCTGCTCTGGTGCGACGTTACGGATGTCGAGTTTGACGCAGCGGCTCGCCAGTGCTGGAGGGAAGCGTTGTGGGTCGGTCGTGCAGAGGACGAACAGGCACTTGGGCGGCGGCTCTTCGGTGATTTTGAGCAGTGCTTGGATGGCCTGTTTGGTGAGTTGGTGCGCCTCATCGAGCACGAAGATGCGATAGCGGGCGCCGTTGATGCTTTCCAGTTCGGCTCGTTGGATGATGGACCGAATGGTATCGATGCCACCGACGGAAGCGGCATTGATTTCCTCAACGTCAATCGAGTAGCAGCAAGCCTTGCACTGGCCGCACGGGTCGTCATTTAGGTCGCGGTCCCGTGCCGTACAGTTGAGGTAGCGGGCGAGCAACCGGGCGGTCGTCGTCTTGCCCGAGCCCCACGGCCCGTGAATCATGAGCGTTTGATTGACGCGGCCGGTCCGCAGCATGCCGCGAATCGTTTCGACGACGTGGTCTTGGCCGACCAGCTGCTCGAATCGGGAAGGGCGGTATTTGGTCGCTAGTGACATGCCGGTCCTTTACAGCGCCGACCCGTCGTTCTTGACACCTGGCCGGCCGTTCGTTAGATGGCGGAAATGCTGATATCGTGCGACTGTTCTCGCGACGACTATGACGCTCCGCGCATCTCGCGTACCAGTTGGGTCCGGGCGCGCAAACAACACACTTGCGGCGAATGTCACCGCACGATTGCGCGGGGTGAATCGTATGAACTGAACAGAGGCTATTGGGACGCTTGGGAGACGCACAAAACCTGCCTAGGCTGCACGCGTATCCGCGAGCACTTCTGCTCGAGCGGATGGGTATACGGATCGGTTGCCGGGCAGATAATGGATTGCGTCGGCTTCAATTACGCGGCCGATGACGAAGATGACGAAGATGACGATTGCGGCGAACCGTGCCGGTATGGCGAACGGTGCGAAGTTTGCGAGCCGTACTGGCAGCGGATGATAGCGGAAGGATTTTGGGATGTGATGACCGGGTGGACGCGGGCCGGCATAGATGAGATGAGGAAGCGCTGAGTAGGTTGAGGTGCCGCAAGCTTAACTGGGTGTGTATGAAACGCGAAATCATCACGACACTACTTCGATCGGGGCGCCGCGACCTCGGCGGTGACGTAACGGGCGGCAAAGTCCGCAAGACCCAAGCGGCCGTTCTGGCCCAACACGACGGCGACGAGCCGCTCGAGACCCACAGAGATGACGATGCGTAGAGCCCAGCTGGTTGAGGTAGTGGCGACGCTGTTGAAGGCGGGCCGGCGCGACCTAGCGCTCGAGTTCGTAGCGGCGGAAGGTGGCTTCTCGATCAACATGGCGAGCACGCCGGTCGACAAGGCGCGGAAGTTCACGGAGGAAGTGTTCCAGAAGGCTGGCAAGGACCTGGCGACCGAGATCCCGAAGTTCGAGGCCAACTACAACGCGATCCAGAAGTCGCTCAAGAAGGCGAAGAACATCCCGCGCATCGACATGCCGGTGATTGAGCCGCGCGACATGAAGCAGTTTCACAAGGACCTGAAGAAGGGCCACATCGACATCTTTAAGCCGTACACGAAGGGCAAGCTGGAGACGCCGAAGGACCTGGCGCCCGGCAAGGGCGGGGAAGAGTGGATCCGGTTGGGCGTGCAGGACGGCGAGCCAAAGGATGACGTGGTCGGTGCGAAGTGGACGAGCATCGCGGCCGGAAAGCTATTGCCGACGCAGTCGCAGATCTGGCTCGAGAAGGTCGCGGGCAACATCGCGAAGTTCGGCACGCCGAAGCCTGGCAGTCAGGTGACGGAGCAGACGATCATCGTTTCAAAGGAAGGCTACATCCTGGACGGCCACCACCGGTACGGCCAGGCTATGCTGGCGGACCCGAAGTTGAAGCTGAAGGCGCTGTTCATTCCGCTCGGAATCGATCTGTTGGTCAAGATCGGCCGCACCTACGGCAACAGCATCGGCAACGAGCAGAAGGGCTAGGCGATGAACCGGGACACACCAAACAAGTAGTCGCGACGCTGTTGCAGCAAGGCCGGCGGGACTTAGCCGAAAAGCTGAATAAACTGCCGTAGGGCTGGCTCAGTTAGCGACACGAATCGAGCGCCCGCCGCAACGTCCAGCCAACCGCTTCCCACCGCTCTTGCGGCACGCCCTGTTCCGTCAACACGTCGTCGAGCCCGTCCAGTATCGCGTAACCGGCCAGGTCGATCGCGACGGTTTCGCGTGCCCGGTTCTCGACATCGACGAGCGGCTTGAAAGCAACGACGTTGTCGGGGAAGTGCGTATCAGCTATCTCCTCGGCCGTGCCCTCGAACCGTACAATAGCGTCGGTCGGCCAGACGTCCGGCTTGTCGTACAGGGTCAGCAACGGCACGACCCCTTCGATCTGCAGGGGCCGTGGATTCGTCGGGTCGTCAAGGTCGACCAGCAAGGCACCGCGCGTCGTCGAGACGTCGCCGAACTCATGCTGGATGGGACTGCCCGGGTACCAGGCGTTCGGCGCCATCTGCTGGTAAGGCTTGTGAATATCACCCAACGCCCAATACGTCACATCGATCGACGTATCGATCGTCGGGCCGCGCGCCTTGTAGGTGCCGGATTCGTTGTACGCGCCCGCTATCGCTTCGTGCGCCATGACGACGAAGTAGCTGGGCGGCCGCCCAGTCTTCTCCGCCTTCAAATCGAGTGACTTGCGGAACGATCGTACGACCGTCGACAACTCGTCGCCGCGGTAGCCGGCCGCCGGCATGCACGCGACGTGCAGACCGGGCTTCACCTCAAGACAACGGGCATGCAATTCGACGACGCACGTCCGCGTCAACATGCCCCGCTCCATCAGCCGCTTCGTGCCGTCAGATGCGTGTAGCCTGTTTCGATTTCATCATGATTGCCATTCGTCATGACGGTCATGAAGTCGTGGTCACGACCAGCCTTGTCGTTGTCGAGCAACCACTCTTGAAACATGTCGCGCTCGCGCGGCAGCACATGCTTGGCATCGAAGATGTCGCCCGCTATCAGGAAGGCGTCGACCTTGTGCTCGATGGCCATCCGAGTCAGCCATTCGAGCATCGTGCGTTGACGCTCAAGGTAGCCGGGCAGGTTGCGGGAGTCGCCGACGTGCAGGTCAGCCGTGTGCAGTAGTTTCATGCGCTGCGTTTACAGCGACCGCGACGGCCGCCCGCCCCCCCAGTCGACAGATAGCCGGATTCATATGCAGCCCATGTATATGCACGAACGTTGGTTGCATGGAAGGTTTTGACGTTGGCGCGAAAATTTCGCGCTCATGCACCCTCCCACAGCCTCGAACACCCTGGCAGCGCCCCGGCTCGTCCTAGCCGGTCGGAACGGGCTGGCAAATCGGCCGTTAGCTTGGTCCGCCGTCTCTTTGGCCCTCTCGTACGCCAGGTTCGGCCGGCATGCCACCATATCGGCCGAACAGGCCGTCCCCACCTGTGGATAACAGCTTGACCTGGGCGAGATTGGGGTCAGGAGGGCGTTCTGATGCCGCCTGGCTGGGCTGTGGGGCGGATTTGGGGGCGTCAACGCCACTAGGGGTCGGGTTTCGGTTGTACAAAGACGTACCGGTAGGTTACGACCCGTTTCGGTCGGGCCGTTCGGCGCTACGTTCAACCAGCTAGGCGGTCGGGTAGGCTCCTATGACGGAGCTGACGGGGGTGAACGTTCCGGATGATTTTTTTCGGTTGGGCGATCGTGTTTGCTGTTTCGTCGATTTGGTTGGGCGGGGCGGGGCGGCTGGTTTGCCGTCGATTCGTTGGCGCTTGAAGACGAGTTTTAGGCCATTTTTCGCGGCCGTTTCCGTCAAGATGACGCAGAGCAGGTGGGTGTCGTCGAGCCGTGCTTTGTCGAGTGCCTGTTGGATGTCGTCGAGCCGCGATCGTTTTTTCTTATCCGACCAGTTGATTCCCAATTTTTCGGCAAGCGTCGCGTCCTTCAGCTCGCCTTTGTTGCTTGGGTTGGCGACCTGCCGGCTTGCCTGCAGGAGCACGAACTTCTTCGTGGGCGCTCGGACGGCCCGGAATTGGTTGAAATCTAACGGTTTCAGTTTGTTCATCGTCAGGGGCGACAGTTTGGTCGCCAGCTCGATGATGACGCCTTTCTTCTGGTCGGGGATGCGTCGCCATGTCAACAGGTTGGCTTGCATCATTCGATCGAGCGCGTCTTTGACGTATCGATGTTGGACGCCGCCGGCCGAGCTGTAGCCTAGCTGGCGGGTCAGCTGTGCGATCGTAGTGACGATCGAATAGCTGCCGTTCGTAGCAGCGCAGCCCATCCGGTTCCACTCGGCATAGCAGGCGAGCAGGACGTCGAGGCAGCGGGGCCGGAGCGAGCTGGTTTTGTTGAAAAAGTCTCCGACGATATCGTGCAGGGCGGTAGCGAATAGCAGGTGGTTGGCGTCGGCTGGCAAGATCAAATGGGACAGCTGGGCGCAGGGGAGGCCGTAGCGCATCCGGGCGGCCAATTGCTCTTCCCGCTCTCGAGTCTGCCGTTCCGCTTCCGCCTGCGCGTAAGCGACTTCCCGCTTTTTGCACGCGGCCTGCCAGTCCTGTTGGAACTGTTGGTGCGCATCGACGTGTTCGATCGTTGGTTCCGAATGGCTGGACGACTCGGGCGGCGGCGGCGGCGGCGGCGGCGGCGGAACGATCGGTTCGGCCGGTTCGTCAATCCGGTTGGCCAAATCGTACTTCATGAAGGCGAAGCGGACGTTCGATTCGATGGCGAAATCTTTCTCAGACGTTTCGCTCTTGAGCCGTTCGATCGCCTCTTCCCGGCTAAGTCCCTGTTCTGCCAACTGAAGTGCTATGCTATACGTATCAATCACAGTCTACTGCTCCCCACGAGTCAAAAAGACTTGGCTAACCGACCGCCAGGTGCTAGCAGCGACTTGCTGCTGCATCTTCTGGGCGACTTGCTGGTGCATCTTCATGGCCGACGGGCTGCATCTTGTGGCCGACGGGCTGCATCTTGTGGCCGATGGGCTGCATCTTCTGGTCGACGGGCCGCTGCATGCGACTTGCTGGTGCATCTTCTGGGTGACTTGCCCCCCACGGCACCTTGCCCCACGGCACCTTGCCCTAGATGCGGTTGTTGGCACTTGTCACGTATCCAAGTGCTATGGCTGTCTGTACCCCTGGACAGCTTCCCCTCCTCTACGCTGCAGCTCTGCAGCGTTCCCGGCTGCGCCTATATGCAGCACCTTGTTCAGTGATTTGGGTGTGCGTGTCTTCAGCAACACGCACATCCACTTCACTTCTTCCTCCAAAGCACGTCCAGGTAGCTCGAGCAACATAAAGTTGCACGGCCGTCGAAAACGTTTGCTTTTTTGGGACGTTTGACTCGTTTGGCCCCGTTGGGTCAGCCGGTTTGTCGGCAGGTTCGGCAGTAGAATCGGTCCCGTTCGAGGACGAGGCCGGCGTGGTTGCCGTGTCGTCGCAGCCATGCATCTTGTTCTGGCGAAACGACACAGCCGAGTTGTTTCAGTTTTGCCCTAAGATCGTCGAGCGGCACAGGATCACGCAGAATCAGCTTGACCATCACGAACCCATCGTCCAAAGGGTTGCGACTCCGTCTTCGCATCTGTAGAGTCGCAGTTTCGACACCATCGGCCTGAGCGTTTGGAACAGCCGCAGGTTGGCGATCGAATCGTCGTAGCAACGCAGCTCTGCCAACTTCTGTGGTTGCCGTCGAATCGCCTGTACCAGCTCGGACAACTTGTACTGCGGAACGGCGTCGAGCGTCGTTTCGTCCGGTCGACAGACGAGCGATGTCCGCTTACCCGCGTCAGCCAGCTGCAAATGCCGATTCAGCCAACGCCACGTCACGCCGTACATCGACTTGGGCCGGCCAGTGCAGAACATGACTTCCGTACCGTCACGTGCGATCGCCTGAGCAACCATACGGACGATATTGGGGTACGGCCTCATGCGCATCAGCTGAGCGTACGTCAAATCAGCGCTGAACGACGTGCCGCCACCGTCGACGACCGTTCCGTCGACGTCAAAGCAGCAGAGCATCCGTGCCTTCATGTCAGCCTCAGTCTTTCAGCCCTCGCATGGCGACGGCCGTCATCGTCTCAAAGTAAAGCTGAAACGCACTACCAGTTTCGATCTGTTTGCGGCACGCTCGAATCAAGCTCCACCGTTCTTGCTTGTGTGCTGGATTTAGTATCAGGTCTTTCAATTCAACCCACGTCCAAGTCGAACGCTTGTCGTCCATCATCTTGACTTCGCCCGTCTTCTTGTCGTGCAAAGGCTCCTTCGTTTTCGGGTCGACCTCCGGCACCTGCACGATCCGCTCGTTGCTGAACGGCGCGATCGAAATGGTGAACTGTTGGGCACGATAACGTATCTGGCCGGTGAGCCGCAGGTACTCGTAGCAGTCGTAGACCGGGTCGATGCCACGACCGGGACAGCCATTCTCTTCGAACCAAATGCGCAACGTGCATTCACGGTTCGGGCTGAACGCCTTGTTCTTCGTGACGGTCAGGTGGGCGAAGTTGTAGCGGTCGACGCCACGACAATCCCACGAAGCCTCTTCTTCGATATAGGTCTTGCGCTCCGGCCGTCCCCGACCGATCGTCGGTATGGCACGTTTTGCTTTGACGCGCACGTCGCTCAACGTTTTCACCGCTTCACCGCACATCTCGTACTCGGGATTGCCGAAGGCGGCGCGTGGGTTCGTCCGTATCTGATTCGTATCGATCCAAACGCAACGCTTCGCACTCAACCGCGACTTGATGAGCGGCAGCTGGTTCGAATACAACTGCGCTCGCAACGCATTCGCCCCCGTCTCCGAGTCATCTGCTTGAGCGGCCGGCACGACCGTAGGCAACGAGTCACAGAAGAACGCGACCTGCACGGGACCGATGTCACGGTCCGGCAACGCATCCAATATCTTCTGCGCATGAGAGAACATCTGCTGACCGTGCCGCATTCGATCGTAGTAGCGGAAGTATACCGGCTCCTTGTCCTTCAGCTCCTTCATCCAATTTGATTTGACGCCTATCCGCTCGATGCGGTCGCTGTCGGTCGACCCTTCCCAATCGTAGAAAACGACGTAGATGCGCTGCGCAATACAAGCGCGAACCGCAAAGTACAAGAGCGTCGACTTGCCGACCTGTTCTTTGCCAAACACATTACTGCGGCGACCAGGCGGCCAACCACCACCCGTGCACAAATCAAGAGCTAGGCTGCCGGTACTGACCGCATCGCTGACCAACTTACCGCGTTGCAGGTTGGTTGGCGGCAACGCTACGCCTTCCGATACAGCATCAATGATAGCATCGATATCGAGCGTATCAGCCGACTCCGTCTCCTTCTTCGTGCGACGTGCCATAACCCCTCCCATATTTGCAGCGGATGATGAAATCACCGAGCGCCCGGTTGACCGCCCGCATGAGCGTCCGTTCCGTTATGTCTGCTGAGTGTCGAACCTCGACGTAGAGACGCTCTTCGACCCGCAGGATGCGCGTAACACAAGCTGTGTCGCCGCCACACTCATCGACGCGCTGCCGAATGATCACACGAGGCTCCACCTATCTCAAATACGCAACGTTCTTTCTCTTTACAGCACGCGCCGCTTCATCCGCCCACCAGCTCCAAGGACCAAGCAATTCACGCACGTCATGTTCGTTCGATTCAATATACCGCTCCGTCTGTGCAAACATCCTTCCGTCCAGCAGTTGAGGCATCTGTCGGCCTATCCGGTCCAACACGTCGCGCCCCCGGTCCAACAACGCCACTTCTATGCCGTCAAACCCTATGTAGCCCGCGTTCTCCGCCGCTTTGAGCGTCACGGCCGGATTGCGCAACGGAACGTCCAACCGCTCCAGCAGTTCGGATTCGAACGGTCCGCCACCGAACATACGCGCTTCTTCGATCGTACGGCATTTGTCGATGCCGCCGCGCCGGTAGAACAAGCCGAAACTGACGTGGTCGAATCCGGAAGAAAGCGGTATGACCGATTGAGCGTCAAACCGAATGTCATCGATGACGAAACTAGCCTGCTCGACCTGTACGTCCATCGGTCGGGCAAAACTGCACAACGTGTTGGCCCAGATGAGCCGATAGACCGGCCGGACCAGCTTCGGCACGTCGCTCGGAAGGCAACTGAGACGGACCGGTACGATCGCTTGCTCGACCGAATCACTCAACAGCCCCGGCTCGTCACCAAAGGCACGCAACTCAGCAGCCGCATGCTCGCCATACGTGCGGTCGACCGACTCGTCCCGCCCCACATACCCGCCGCAATACAACCGCTCGAACTGGGACGCCACCTCCATGCTGCGAGCACCCAGGATGCGGCAACCATCCTGCTGCAGCCGCAACATGTCGTAACGGACGGGAGGCAAGAACTGACGCTTCACTTGACTGACGGTAAATACCGGCACCGACTCGCCCAACCGCTCGAGCACGAACGCCATCCGCTCCGTCGGACCAAATTGACTCAAAAACTCCAACCCACCGGCTAGCCGAACGCGAATCCGCGACAGCCCCGGGCGCTCCAATTCGGACAATCGAGACAGCAACGGGAGGACGGACCGACCGACAGGACGGCCAACCAACACTTCCGTCCGCTTCGAAACGAGAAAATTTAGCACCTGGGCGACCCGCGCGGATTCAGCTTCTCGTCTATTGATGGTCCTAGAAATAGCAAACTCGCTACTGAACGCTTGATGCGCCAAACTTTTCAAGCGCAGCCGTTTAATCTGCACGTCTGGGTATCGTGCGAGCAGTTGGTCCGCTAGGTCGGCGGCCAGCCGTTCTCCCCGAGCCGTTGGGTCGGTAGCGATGAAGACGGCGTCGACGTCGGCCGCCAGGGCGAGGATTCGGTTCAGCTGGATGCGGTGTCGGACCTTGAGGCGCGGCTGTTGCGTCTTCGTGTCGAACCGTTCGATCGTGACGGAGAACGGCCCGGTTGTGCCGGTCCGCCAGTGGTAGGTCGGAGCGGTCGTGCGGGCGAAGGCGGCCAGCTTCATCAGCTTGGGCGTCGATTCGGCGATGATGAGGGCGTGCATCAGCTTTCCAAATGATCGAGGCAGTCGAGCAACCGGTCGTCATCTAGCAGGCCGACGTGGACCGACTGCTCGGATCCGTTGCACAAGAAGCGATACTGTGGGTAGCGGACGGCCTCTACGACCTCTGCTTCGTCGTCAGACGTGATTACGGCCGACCAGAACGTCGTAGTAGGCATGATGGCTGAAACGCGCTCAAACGAGCGCTCAGCCACATCTTGCAGGCTGTCAGGCAAGCAGAGCAGAACGACGTGTCGCCCCGACTGGTACGGATCGTCGTGATAGCGGTCGATGGCCAATCGTTTCATCATCTTCGCTGCGCAACCGGCAGGGTCGGAAGCCAAAAGAGCCGCGTTCCCTCGCCAGCCCGACCCCAACAGGCAAAACAGTAGTCGGCTGAATCGGTGTTCTGGCCGTCGAAGCAGGGTCGATTCGGCATGATGAAGACGTCGCTCGGGGCGTGCATGCGAAAGAAGCGGTTGCGCTTTGCGCTCGACAGAAAGCCCTGACGCAGCAGCAGAACGGTCGTACGTGAGCAACCGAGACAACGGTTGATGAACGGCATGGCAAGGGAAAACGGCGGATTGCCGATTGCCAAATCGTACCTACCCAGCTGGGTCGTCATGAAGTCGTCGTGAATCGATTGATTGGCTTCCGGCCAATCGTATGGCTCGATGTCGACGGCTGTGATCGAAACGTGCGGATAGGACTGGCGCAACTGCCGGACAAACGCACCCTTGCCAGCACCCGGCTCCAAAACGCTGTTCGGTATCGGGCAGACAAGCGGCACGATTTCACGGAGGGCCAGTTGCACGACCCAGTCGGGTGTGAAATAGGCGTCGTTTACGAGTGACGGGCGTTTGTTGTTTTTCGTTGTCATACGAATGGGAGGCCGACCGGAGCCGGCCGCCACCTCCTAGTCGTCACATTTCGGCTTCTTCATCGCTCGTATCGATACACTTTGCTCGCACGGAGCATTGCGTGCAGACGGCGTCTCCACCGTATCGTCCGAAGCATTCGGGGACGGTTCCGTATCGTTCGTGCTCGATCGTAGGGATGTCAGCGGTACGAGCGGCGTCAGCCGTATCGTACGATTCAGCTGTATCATATCGTCGAACATCTGCTCGTGCATCAGAATGCGACTCGGCGGCAGTTTCTGTTCGTGCAGTTGTCGATGAATGGCGCGCAGATTTTCGGCCGTCAGGGCGCCGGGCCGTTCTTCCTTCGTCTTCTTCATCGTACAGTTCCTCTCTAGCCTGTCGACCACGACCAGAAACCCGATAGCTCTGCGCATCATCGCTCTTGCCTTCATTCCGGTAGTCGACCAACACGGCAAACTCTGTCCACGGTTGGCCGCGTGCGTCGCCCCGGAAATACTTGAAGGGGTCGCGCGCTTTCTCCGGTACCCGCTGCTCTGGTACGACGAAATACTTGTGCCGCGCCATCGCCTCCCGCATGTTACGCCCATACTCCTCTGCTACTTCGGGGTCTGCGAAGTCGGGCGTGATCTTAGGCAGGTCGAACGACCGGTACCGCCGTTCTTCCGGCGTCAACGGTGTGGCGTCGCCCCGTTGAATCGTCCACTTCTTGTTACCGGGTGTCTTCGGACTATGTTTGATCGCAAGGTCCACACCGTCTTCCAAATCAGCCGGGTCGCCTTTGATCAATTCAGCTATCTGCACCAAATCGTCGTTCACCGCGTGCGGCAGCATGACGCACTTGACAGGATTGGGGTCGCCACGCTCCTGCAACTGTCGAACGATCGCATTGGCGATGATGACCTTCTGTGCCTTGTCATCGAAGTCGCTATGCGCTGGGCACGGCCGCTCATGAATGAAATTCTCCTCGTCGTCGAGCCGTGGGCACCAGACAGGAAACATCTTGCCGCTCATCGTCTTTACCCAGTGCCGCGCCATCACCAAGACGTCACCGAAGATGCGAACCAACACCATCCGCTCGTCAGGGAAAGCAAACCATTCGACTTCGTCTTCCCATTTCTTGTCGTCCGAATACCGCTTCACCTGTGACAGCTTCTTCCCTCGGGCCATCGTCTGCGTCCTTTCAACATCGCCCTTATCGGCACGTCTGATTTACAGCGTGCCGGACAACTGCTGACGGACCCGCTCACGCAACACGTCACCCACGGTGATGCGGCCGTAATCCTCCAACATGTCGACGCAACCGTAATGCAGCAGCATGAAGAAACGCTCGTCAGAATTGAGACGGGCCAATCGCTCGCGCACGTCGTCACGAATCGACTCATCATGCTCACGCTCTGCAACGCTCGGGTCTGCAATGACGTCGATCAACATCATCTTGCCCGTCTCATCCACCTCGTAGTCGAGCGAATGGACGTGACTGCTACGTACACTGTCGTAGACGGTTTTCAACTTTTCGACCGGATGGCCCGTCTGGGATGCCAAATTCTCCAAGTCGTCGTCACCCGTCTGCGACGCTAAGGCTGCCCGCTTCTTCTCGACTGACGTGAACGTCTGCCAGGTCGTAACCGGCAGCTTCATGAAGTTGCTCGACTCTTTGATGTGGAACAGGATGGCCTGTCGGATCCACCAATGTGCGTACGAACTGAAACTGACCTTCTTGTTCACGTTGTAGCAGCTGATGGCACGCAACAAACCCTGCGCTCCGTTCTGCAGGTTGTCCAACACCTGCTGCGTGTTGGTCGCGTGCTTGCGTGCTTCCTTGTAGACGATACGGAGATACGGCTTGTAGATGGTGTCGCGCAACCGCTGCTGACGACGCTGGTGGCGCTGCAACGTAATGCACGCATGATACAGGTAGGGACGTTCTACCTGAACGGCCGATTCGACCGCTTCCATCCGTTCGTGCAGCGTCGTATAGCTGTCCATCAGCCGAGCCGTGCTGTCGCGTCGCTGTGGATTGTGGAGCCGATGATGCAGACTGGCGGCCTGTACGGCATGCTCATCGTAACTGGACGTCAGCTCCATGAATCGTCCGATCGCTTCCTCGTAGACGAGTCGAGCGAAGCGTATCTGACGCAACATGTGACGCGTATGCTGCTTGAGCGAAGCCAACCTATCGTCCCGGTAGGTGGCGAGCATGTGGATGACGTCGATGCCGTTCTCAAGAAACAGAATGTCCGACCGCTTCTTGTAGACGCCAACCAGCTCCTTCTCCTCACCCCGGTTCGCTCGCGTCTCGTAGATGGTACGACCGTGCGTGACGCTAGCCGCTACCTCGGCAATTACTTCCGCCAGATAACGCTCGACGAAATGCGAACGGTCGAGCAGCAGGTCGATGCTGTTCCGTAAAGAGTCGTCTAGCAGCTCGAACAGTTCGAGCGCCGGCTTCTGGGGGAGGAGCGGCATGGAAAAGATTTCGTCCCGTATGGCATCGAGCGCCTCTTTCGAGTCGACGTTTACTGTATCGTGAGGAGACATTGATGCTGTTTCTCCATACGTTGATGCGAGCTACACCGCCCAACATCGTCCGCAACGCCGGTCACGTAAAGCTGTTGAAAGGCAACGCTCACGTCGAGAAGGATGACAAAGGCGAAGCGAAAGTGTTCGTCGGAAAGCTCCGGACCCAACAGCCTGGCAAGATAGCGAGACACGTGACGATCAAACTGTACGGCAGCCGCACGGCAGGCGGCAACATGCGCAAGAAGAGCCGGCACCCATGTTGGGTGCACTGCGACTGCGAATACTTCCTCTACTACCTGGAAGTTTCGTTGGCTGCTCGAGGTAGCAGCAACGTGCTGACCAGCAACGGCAACTTCCCGAAAGTCCGCAACCCGCGCATGCGACCCTACCTGTGTAAACACCTGCTTGAGGCAGCGCGCCACGCCTGGAAGCAAAAACCGAAAGCGCGACGACGACGACCGACCGACATCACGAATCGTGAGCTTGATGAGATGGTCAAGTTGATGCAACCGTTCATCCCCAAGCGGTAAGTTTACAGGAGAGCTGATGTTCGCGACTTACGAGACCTACGCCTATCAGGTGAAACGGATAGACGAGCCGTTAGACCTCATGCGGATGCGGCACGATCGAGCTGATGCTTGGCGCCTCTACCTACGTACGGAAGAGCAAGACTTGGAGCGGTTGCTTCGAATCGCCCATCAGGCCGTCGACCGGCATGACGTGCGTTGTTGTGCGTTTCGCGTCGTAGCGAGCGGCACGGTCAACATGGATTATCGACCGTTCGGCTGAGCGTGTAAAGCGACCGCATGAACCTACACGATATAGCGCAACGGATCCGGGTTATCAACAAGGCGAACGGCTTCGACGCGCCCAGCTGGCAGAACCTGCCGACCAAGATGATGATGGTCGTGACGGAGCTGAATGAAGCGCGTACCGCCATATGCGGCTTGGAGCAAGACCCGCTGGCTGAAGAGCTGGCCGACACGGCCATCCGGTTGCTCGACATTCTGGGCACTATCTGGCCGGGCGATTGGGCGGAACGTTGGCCTACGCGCGATCGTTCGACCGAAGGTCTAGCGTCGAATCCCTGTTTCCAGCAGATCGAGGTTTTGCTGTGGAAGCCGCTCGAATACATCAGCATGGCGGTCGAAGCGTGGCGATACGAGAAGCAGAACGACACGCGCGTGTCCATCGAGCTGGCGTTGAGCGAGACGTTCAGCCTGGCGTTTCGACTCGGCTTCAACATGCGGTTCGAAATTGAACGGAAGCTGAAGCGCAACAGTCAGCGCGGCCACCTGCACGGTAAGAACCGGAGCGAAGGCTAATCGTTAGCCACTTTTCCAACACAATTGCTTGACAGGCCGGCGCCTTCCAGGCATAAAGACATCGTGCGAAAGAACTGGCGAAATTGGCTCGTCGATTTGTCGAACCGGCTAGGATCGACCGACAGTCCGCCATCGTCGCTATCATCGATTTCCAGCTCCCTATCGTGACGGACGTTGCATGCGAGGCCACCCGGTTTCCGGTTGCTCCAACCGGGTGGCCGCCCTATGATTCGTTCAGCCAATTTACCGAGCGCGCCGTAAAGCCCCGTCCTTCAGGGCGGGGAGGATGTCAATTGACTTATAGTCACATCTCAGGCACGTAGCCCGTATGTATGCAACGGGTCTTTCGTCAAATCCTGTTTTGATATTCGTATGTCTGCTTGGCTTTTTGATCGTCATGCTAGTGTGGAAAATCAAGCGGGTCTTGGCTATGAAGCGGGAACTGGGTGAGTTACGGAAGCGGACCGCCATGATGTCACGGATCCTCGCTTCAATTGCCATGTCGACTGACGGCACGGCCCGTTGTGCGCTCATTTTCGATCCGGGCAAGCGGTTATCCATACAGATGGTGCGGGAAGGCGAACGGGGGACGGCCGTCTGGGATGTTGTTGACGTCGAAGAAGATTGACTGTACGTATCGGAGAAGATGAACGATGTTCATGCGGCGGTATCCGGCGGAAGTAGTCGTCTGCACTCGCGACAAGAAGCATCGCTGTCTGTGTGGGTCGAATGCGACGAGACAATGCGACTTCCGGCTGACCGGCATTGACATCCTCCCCGCCCTGAAGGACGGGGCTTTACGGCGCGCTCGGTAAACGAACGGGACGCCCGTTCTGTAAAGTCAACGTAGCCATGGCGCCGCATGGGGGGGCCGAGCGTGTCCCGGCTGGCGCGGTACGGCTAGGCGACGTTACGGTGGCACGGCCAGGCAGGCGACGTATGGCCAGACAGGCCGGGCAGGGTAAGGCAGGGTAAGGCAGGCGAGGCTGGGATGGCATGTCGTGACAAGTCGAAACCGGGCAGGCAAGGCATGATGAGGCATGACGATGTTTGGTATGGCCGGTACGGCTAGGTGGGGCAGGGTTAGGTGCGTCGAGGCCGGTACGGCTAGGTTGGGCGAGGGTATGTGGCCCGGAAACGCAGGACATGGCAGGGCCGGCATGGCCAGTCTTGATCCGGCGGGGGGTGGTAGGGCGTGGCCGGTACGGCTAGGTTGGGCAGGACGAGGTATGGTACGGCACGGCCAGGCAGGCGCGACAAGGCATTTCGGGCGGATATGGCTAACCTAGCAGGCATGGCGATGTTGGCAAGGCTTGGCAGCGCGTGCCGAGACGAGGCAGGCAACGCAACGCGATGCTGGTCAAGCTGAGGCACGGCAAGGCGTCGGCGGCGACGCGCGGTTGGTACAAGGCTCGACAAGGCCGGCCAGGCTGGAAGCGTTAGGCCATCTCGTGCTTGAGCGCTTCAGCTTCCACGTCATTCGCTACATGATACCGGCCGTTCCGCCCGTCTCTTTCGGGCCGCCACTCACCGATGCCGACGCCGAATCCAGACGTGTTGAAGATGTTGACCAACTGCTCTTTCGATATGGCTGACGCGTTGTATTCGATGTCCAACCGTACGGACCAGCGCTTGAACTCACCACGATACCGTAGGTCAGCCGTTCCCATGCCGACCCGCACCATATCTTCGCGCATGGTCGGTGCGTCGCTGTAGAGCCGCACCAGCTCGCCACCCAATACGTGGAAGGTTTGACGGGCAAACACCTTGCTGATGCCGTCGATTTGGCTGCAGACCGTGACGGCCGCTGCTTTGAATGCGACGGCGGGGAATCCGTACGAACCGTCCGGCATGATGTAGAGCGATTCCTGGAAGTCTCTTTCAGGATCTCGTACTTCCTTGCCCTTCGACGCTTTCTTCTGTTGTTTGGCCAGAATGGCTTGCTTGGCCTTCTGCGACCAAGCATGTACGATGAGCGGGCTGTCGCCGATCAAGATGAGCGACATCGTCTTGATGTTGAGCTTCGGTATCTCGACGCTTTCTTCTTGTTGCTTCTTTTTCGTTGCCGCGTTCCGTACCATCGTTTCCTCCCGTTATGTTGGTACAGGCTGCCGCCCGACCTTCCCTTCCGTGCTTGTGCCTTCTGTCCCCAAGGGTGGCAGCCCCTCGTCTAGCCTAGCGAAGCCTAGTCTTGCCGTGCCTCGCCGGCCAGGTCGCGCCCCGTCTGCCAAAGCTTGCCTAGCCTAGGCGTCAGCTCGATCGTAGCGGCCGGACCTCGAATATCTTGTCGAGGTCTTTTTCTTGCGCCATGATGAGTCGTGCGTATCGACTGTGGTAGTCGTTCGGAAGCTTGTATACCTGATCGTTCGGCAGGTCTTTCGACAAATTCCACCGGACCACTTCCCACAACATTTTGACGCCAATCCGACTCCTGCCTTGTCGCTTGGCCTCGCGGGCCAGCTGTACGAGCAGCTGATAGACGCACGGATTCTGTTGGTGGAATTGTCGGAACCGCCGTTCGATCGATTCGTCGCTCGGACGTATCGGTATGTGGTCGTTAGGGTCGTCGAACAGTTGGTGGCTATCATTGTCCATACCGTCGGTTTACAGGCGACGGTTTGAATGGCGGGCGCGACGTTGCGGCCACCCGACCATGCGTAGCCTCGACTTGCCATGGCCGGTCGAGCCGCACACGCCTTGCCGGTCAACCACGCCCAGCCACACCTACGCCTTGCCATGCCGGCCATGCCAATCCTTGCCCACCTAGCCGCACCGGCGGCGCCATGCCTTGTTTTACCTTGCCTCGGCTTGCCGGCCGGGACTCGACGTACCATGCGATGCGTCGCCGTTTCCATCTGTCAGTCGACGACGTAGTCTTGGTGGAAGATGGTCCAGAAGTCGCTGCTCAACCCCTCGGTAACGTAGTCGTACGGGAGCCAGCCGTAGCCGTGCTGGCCCCAGCCGTTTCCCCAACTGTTTCGGATCTTGATCGCGCCCGTGCTGTTGCCGATGATGCGATTGTCGTCGTAGCCGACGGCCAGAACGGCATGGCCGCCGTACGGACGGTCGTTTCGTTCGGGCATTTGGAATTCACCATCGTCGTTTCCCCAGTTGTAGACGGTGAAGCCGAAGACGACGGGCAGCGCCAGGTTGACGACCGTGCGCAGCAGGTCGAGCAGGTTTTGGGTTGTACGGCGCGAGCGGTCGAGTCGGAAGTAGCGGATGGTACGATAGCGTTGACCGAACGCGTAGACGAACGGGGGCGGCTCTTCGTCGAATCGGGCGATGTTGTACGGCCAGTATCTTTCTGGCGGTGCGCCGAAGACGGCTAGCGACTTCATGGTTGTCCGTACGTACGCGCCGGTATCGCCTTTCCATCCGAGCATGTTACGAGTCGTCTTGTAGACGAACAGCCGTGATGCATCGACGTGTTTGTTGAGGGCGCGGCGTTCGATGTATTCGATGCAGCCGACGGCCGCCTGAGCGGTACAGCTGCCGAGGTTGCCCTGTTGTTCGACGGGCGAGCACCATTTCGTTAGGTTGACGCTGCTCGGCAGGCCGGTCACCAGGAACGTTGTGGTTGGTGTACCGGCGAATAGTGCGCGGTTGAAAAGGAGTCGTTGTGCTTCCGGGTGTTCGTCGATATACCAGTCGCGGTGGTCTGGCAGTTCGCGTTGCCATCCGAGTGCGTACATGTCTTCTCCTACGTGGTCAGCTGGATGAGCAGTTCCTCTACCATGCTAGTAAGCTGTTGCCGTTGAGTAACGACTTCCAACTCGGGTCGTTCGTGCATGAGCTGTTGTGTGATGTCGAAACGGCGCGGGTATTGTGGGTCGGCGCCGACGACGATTGGGCGTCCGGTCGTTCGGCCGCTCCAGCGACCTAGCTCGAACAGCGCGATCGGTTGTACGGTTTCGTGCGCGTGGCACGTCGGGAACCAGAAGGCGATGACGTCGGCTCGCCGCAGCCCTTCCCATTCCCACGCAATCTGTTGGCCGGCCACTCGATGGTCGTTGCAGTCGAACTGTTTGCGTCGTGGATTCAGGCAGGTGAACGGTTTGTCGGCCAGCCGGTCGCTCGTCTCCAAATCTTGCAAGACTTGGCTCTGCCAATCCGGGCAGTTCGTGATGCCGCCGGCCAAAAAGACGGATGGTCGAACGATACGGTCGAGACTTCCAGGTGCTTCGATGTAGTGCATGTCGCCTCCTTTGGAGGCGTTTACCGAGCGCGCCGTAAAGCCCCGTCCTTCAGGGCGGGGATATAAGGCGCGCCTATCGATTCATGTTGCATTTTCACGCTCACTTCGCTATACAGGCATCGCTCGTTCCGGCGCAAGCCGGCCCGCGCCTACCA